>Ga0123355_10001713_pt1 | contig 30530 bp, 35 predicted proteins | sample TergutEmb28metaG_3_FD_89872 | JGI IMG/M metagenome (GOLD analysis project Ga0123355, IMG submission 89872) | Embiratermes neotenicus P1 segment gut microbial communities from Petit-Saut dam, French Guiana - Emb289 P1 | ecosystem: Host-associated > Arthropoda: Insects > Digestive system > Gut ... | reverse complement strand
TGAAGCTCTCGGAGCACAGACATATAGACAAAAAACATGTCTATGTCTGCGCAAGTCGCTATAGACCACATATAAAGGTTTTTGATCCGCAAGACAAGAACGCATATGGATATAATCCGTATGCGTTCTTTATTAACAGTAGCAACCATGCACAAGAAGCACGAGCCATAGCACAGGCTATAATTCCCCTACCACCTGAAACAAAAGACACGTTCTGGATTGAGAGCGCACAGACGCTTTTGACAGGCGCAATCTTGCATTATTATGGTGTTGGGTATTCATTCATTGATACTTTAAACGAAATACAATTAAACGGTGCTATAAAGCTGTTAAACACGATATCACAAAGCCCCAACAACAAAGCACGGCTTTGTATTGGTGGATTCATTGACATGATTGATAAAGATGGAATGCCAAATAAAACTTTGACTGCTATTTTTGCAGAGGTAAGCAAGGGGATTGTGACGATTGTGTTAGACGATGACATTGTATATGCATTATCAAGAGAGGATAATATAACACCTGATGATTTGGAGTATGGATATGATATTTTCTTGAAGATACCTGAACATCTGTTAAGACAATGGAAAAACTTGTTGTCATTAATGGTTAATCAATTTCTATTATTCTTTGAAAGACGAGCCGAAAACCATAAATTATCACAGATTTTATTCTTGCTTGATGAGTTTCCGAGGCTTGGGAAGATTCCGTTTATTATGGATGCACTGGCAACACTACGTAGCAAGAGAATAACAATATGCTTGATCCTTCAAAGCTTGGCGCAGTTGGATATGATCTACGGTAAAAATGAAAGAAAAGTTATATCTGACACATGTGCATACAAAGTTGTGCTTAGTGCCACCGATCCAGAGACACAAGACTATTTTTCTAAGCTGGTCGGTACTTATGATAAGCCAAAAGAGACATACGGTGTTGTTAAAGGTGCGGTTTTAGGTATCACAAATAGCAAAAACGAAAGCACATCAACCGAAGAAAAGCGTATCATTAAACCTGAGCAATTTGCAACATTGGGATCTTTGAATTATATGATCCTCCTGCATCCGTTTGATTCTGGATTTCTTAGGGTTGATAAAGTACCGTACTATATTATAAAAGATTAGCCTATGTAAAAAGAAAAGGGTTAAAAGGGGTGCATTGGAAAAACCACCAATGCACCATTTTCCATTCTATCCACTAAAATATCCCGTTCCGTCAAGGTCGGTAGTATTTTTTGAACACAAAAAATCTCCACCTTTCCCTTGACCTCACTACTTATTGCTAGAATCCCCAGAGTGAATATATTGCAATTGATACTGTAAGAGTTCATAAATAAAAGCAGTTTCATGTTGATCATGGTTATGCAACATAAGCATTTTTGCAATTTTGATGAGTAGTTGAAAATCATGTTCCCCCAGCAATCTTTCATAAGCTGTAAATGTTCCATTTGTTGGGGTTGGTGGGATGTTAGAAAGTTTACATTGCCCAGTTAGCAAGTAATCCAACGACACGTTAAAAATGTGAGCCATATCAATATACCGTGATACTTTTGTGCTGCGTTCACCAGTTTCAATCAACCTTAAATGCCCTGGTGAAATGTCCAAATATTCGGATAACGTATCTCTTGTAATGTTTAAGGATTTTCGCAAGTCATAAATCCTTTTGCCTATTTCTTGATTTGTGAAAGAACTTGATGATCTCATTATCATCTTTATCATTTTTTCCTCCTAGCACGCAAAAAGGCGTGCAGGAATGCCAACCATTTAGGCTGATATCACCCACACGCCCTGTAAGTGTATGAAGTAATCAAATATGTAGAAGGACGCAAACAACAAGTACACCTGTTAGTTCCAACTGTACAGCAAACATGACCCTAATTCACGCCGCCTTTTTGCGTCTTGATTTGTATTACTGGCGAGAATGGGGTATAATGCCTGTTGTTACAGCGACAGGAGTTTTCTTGTGTTTGTATGTGGATGATAAAGGACATCATCCCTGCGATCGTCGGTTGGTGTTTTCCCGACACCTTCCGAACGCTGTAATTGTAATACTTTGTCTGTTACACAGGAATATTACCATAATTTTATTGTTGTTGCAAGTCCTTGTAATCGTATTGTTGGAACAAAGTCAGAAATATCAAAAAAAGACATATCAAGGAATGAAGATGATTTCCTTGATATGTCTTTTTTTATGATCATTGATATGATAGGTGTTTTTTCATGTATTTCTTAGTTTACTATAACATCAAGTTTGATACATAAACATTTGATAAGTCAAAAGCGGACAATCCCTGCAACCCTCTGTATTTAAGGCTTTCGCCGTTCGGGTGTAATAAATTCAGTTCACCAGATGGCGAACTGGGCGCAGCCTTGCGCTATTTAAGTCAAAAATTTACAATGGTTACTCCACAGGCTATTGCAACACTTAATGATATAGGTACCGAAGAATTAGCTCACCTAGAAATGATTGGCACAATATGCCACCAACTAACTCAAAATGCCAGCCCAAAAGAAATGCAAGAAGCCGGAATGGATGCAAGCTATGTAGACCATGGCTTAGGCATACATCCACATTCGGCTAGTGGAAATGCATGGACTGCCGCTTATATACAATCAAAGGGGGATCCTATCACTGATCTATATGAAAATTTAGCGGCAGAACAGAAAGCACGTTCTACCTATGAGTATTTGCTAGATCTTATTGATGACCCGGATGTGGCAGACCCTATTAAATTTTTACGAGAGCGTGAAATAGTACATTTCCAAAGATTTGGCGAAAGTTTAAGATGTGTCCAAGAATACATGGATAGTAAACGGATATTCTACGGGAAATAAGGAATACAGGCTCAAGCTTTCGCGGTTGACTCACTGCTTTCGCGAAAATATAAAATCCCCAAACTGCTTGAATTTTCAGGCAGTTTGGGGATTTGTAGCGATTAGAATGTTCTATCTTAGGAACCTACGGAGCCTAAATTTTCCCAAACATCGTAAGGGCCATCGTGAAGATCCGGTCTGTCTCCTTGTGTCCACCATCTGGCTCTCCATTGGCTACCTTGGAAATAAACCACCTCTCCGCCCCAATAAACTGTATCAGGACTCCATACACTAAAGTCCGGATTTGGATCTGGTGTAGGTGTTGGATCTGGTGTAGGCGTTGGTTCTGGCGTAGGTGTTGGTTCTGGCGTAGGCGTTGGATCTGGTGTAGGCTGTGGTGTTGGCCTTCCTTCACCATCAGGACGTTGAGGGCGGCCGGGAGTAAGTGGAAGAGCGCGCTCTCTCCAACCGGGCATTCCTACTCCTGTGTATCCGGGAAGATGTGGGCCATATCTGTTGCCCATATTAACAATATGTGGCGGATTGGTAACCACAGCATTACCAAAGTTCAAAAGTACGTTTGTGTGATCATAGCGTATACCATCACTATGCCCGCCGGATCTGGTAAGTAAAGCATCTCTGTTCATAGACCAGAAAGATACCATTCCCAAACCCATATATGAGCTATAATCCATAACCATTTGAGTCCAATCGGTAGTCCAGTATGGATGCCCAAAGCCTTCAAAACCGATTGATACGGTAACGCCTATTTTTGCATATGCTTCCGCAGGAGTAAGTGTTCTGTTTCCATATCTTGCGTACATCCACCGGAGCTGCCTTGCAGTGTTAGAGATTGCTTCCAACGTACCTGTGTGGTATACGTCAATAAACCAATTTCCATAGCACATAGCCATAATGTTAACCAGAGTAAGGTCAACACCGGCTTCAATGAAAGCACGAAGAGTGCCAAGAGCAAATTCTCCATCATAACCAACTAATCCAAAAGGCATAACAGGAACAGTAAGTACAACTTGAATACCTGTTGCATCTTGAACTCTTCTTACAGCACGTGCGTGTGGCCTGTTAATTTCTAAACCTTCCCAGCTTACTCTACCCGCATGTTCAACATCCAAGTCAAGCCTGGTAATACCATAAGCATTGATTATGTCCATGTACGTGTTAAATATTTGATCTTCAGTAACGCCTTGAACTCCCCAAATAGGAGTGCCGGAAAGACCACCCATAGAAATAGCAACATCTCCGCCTCTTGCTCTTACATCATGGATAGCTTGTCTAATGCCGTAATATTGCCACTGATCTCTGGCCGGGTTATTAGGATTGAAAGCAGGTTGTCCTGCCCATCCCCATACAACTCTGTTGTTTTCAATTTGATTTCCCCAGTTTGTAGCTTGAATAAATCCTAAATTAAAAAATCTTATGCCACTCTCATCCATGATTCTGCCTAAATTGGCTACCCCATTAAGCGAATATCCGGGATCATCTGTTGAAATTACCATGTCAACCCAAGGTGCAAAAACTTGGTTTGGCCATTGAATGCCTGTGCCTACATCAATAGTGCCTTGCGCCGGAGCAGGTGCAGGTGCGGCTCCCATAGCTTCTACAGATGCCATTCCCATAGCACCAAATGCCATTAGCCCGGATAGCACCATAGCCGTACTTGCCTTTACTTTTTTAGTAAAGCCGTTTTTAAATAAACTCATTTTCTAATACCCTCCTTGAAATATGAACACGACAGTATCCAATACCATTTTGCGTAAGCGGTTTTGGAGGCGTTAGGAACCATTAGCATAGTTGGGATTTTTTGATGAGAATCGTTTAATCTATTTAGTCACTGTTCCTTAATTGCGAAATGGTATAAACAAAAATTGTATAAATTTGGAAGTTGATTTGATTACACCTCGTTTCCATTTATATTTATCCAAACTCAAACACTTTTTGTCTATACTCATAATAAACCACAAGCAGGAAGTTGTCAATGCTTTTTGTCAATAAATTGAGAATTTTATACATTCATGACGAATAAAGGAATGAACGAGAAATATGAACTACAGCTTACGTCTTTTGCTCAAATCTATAACAGCGTTTATGTCTTTAATCCATCCTTCCAGTACACCGGCCTTATATAAACTTATACATACCATTGCAATAATAGGGCCTAAAATTAACCCTAATACACCACCCAATCGCATACCAATGTAAATACTTGCTAAAGCTCCCAATGGCGATAAGCCCATTTGGCTACTTACAATTTTGGGTTCTATTATACGTCGCAACAAAAAAATGACAAAAGACATAGTAATCAAATAAATTCCCCTACCTACAGAGCCGGTTAATATATTCACTATTCCCCATGGAACCAACACAATAGCTGTGCCTATAAGAGGTAAAAAATCTATAACACCAAACAAAAAAGCCAGCAATAACGCAAAGTCTTGCCTAATAATCAGCAATCCAAAGAGAGAAACTAAAAAAACTATAAAAGCTAACAATAATTGCGCTCGCAAATATCGTCCCAAAGCAGAAAGTGCAGCGTCCCTTAATGTACTGTATCCCCGGTAGGCTTTTGGAGTAAACAGTTTACGAACTTTTTCTGTAAGTTTGGGATAATCTGACATCATGAAATAAGAGGCCATAATAAAAATTACTACTGAAACTACTCCGCCTCCTACTCTGGTAGTAACGGCTACAGTATTAGCAACTACTGCATCAGCAAAAGCTGTGCCCTGGGTTTGAAGCCATACCATTAAACTATCTATCAAACCAAGCATCATTTCTTCTGCATCAGCCGGAATAATATCCATTACCCAATACATAGGTGCCCACAGTATCTGAAGAGATTGTCCAAAATACTCTAACACTGCATCAATGTTTTGAGCCAGTGCTACAATTTCCCTAACCAGTGCATAAATAAATCCTGCTAAGATAGAGGCTATAAACAGCACTACAACCAACATCATCAGTACAGATAATATTCTACGAGAGGCATTCCATTTTTTCTGCAAAAAGCAGATTAACGGATTAAAAACAGACGCTACCAAAAAAGCTGCTATAAAAGGCAGGAAAAAGGAAACCAGTACCGGCAAAGTGTGATACAATATAAATATCGTTACAATAGTAATCAATATTCGGTACAACAATCGGAAATAAGGTCTTACAGATTCATCTTGAAACCATGTGCGCATTGTATCCCTCCCAATCATAATTTTTAAAAAAATTGGATATGTAACCATTATAATACTTTTTTCATCTCTACTGAAAAATTTTTTACACTTTTTCTATATATGGGGTATAATTGATTTTGCAAGGGGGTTTTGTTATGGAACATGAAATCATATCTTTTGATGATTTTGGACAACTTCTGGATGAAGTTACAGATATGTTGCCCTGTGAAATCTTTGTAGACTTAAATGGCGGCATAAATCTATTGCCGGATACTTTGCCCCACCCTGAAGGTACCGGAAATTTATTTATTCTGGGGCAATATAATTATGGTGGCAGGCTGGGACGCTATATTAATATTTATTATGGATCCTTCATGCAATTGTATGGTAAAAGTTCACTTCAATTTTTACGCAAGCAAATAGATAGAGTGCTTAGGCACGAATTTCTTCACCATTTAGAATCTCTTGCCGGTGAAAAAGATTTAGAGATTACCGATGCTATAGAATTAGATAAATATAAAAACAGAAAAGGCTACTAAGCTTATAAAAAAATTATATAAACTAAGGAAAATAACTAATGACTAAAAGAATTTTGATGTATTTTATCGCTGCCAACACAATAATTGTGATGGTGGTAGTTGCAATTATCTTACCTGAGCGAATACATGTTTTGCAAAGCCTTAGGGAAGGTATACATTTACAAGAACGACTGCTTGCTGTTATGCAGCAAAATCTTTATATGTATGAGGAAAATGCTGCTACACTTGCTGTTTTGCAAACAGAAAAAAGAGGCCAAGTTATTATTCAGCCTTTTGGTCATGCCGGAGCAGTAATTACAGATGTACGCAACATCCTTCACATGCAAAGGCTTGAAGAACGAGAATTTTATACAAGTGGGCATACTTCACACCGGGTATATAACAGATATGTATCAGAGATACGTACTACATTAACAGCTATTGGTGATTATGATAATATCAATGCTTTTATTCATGAATTAGCAAATTATTACCGCTACCTTCGTATAGTACGCATACAAATTTCTAAAGATGCAAGCTACTCGCAGTTATGGCTCAATTTTTCTATATATGAAGAGTTAAATATCTAAGGAATTGTAAAAAAGTGAATTTGAACAAAAGGATTATATCCAAATTAAGGAGATAAAAATGCTAAAGCCTGATTTTTATTTTGATTCTATCTTCCAAATTCCATATGAGCGTCTTTACGATCATGGGATTAAGGCATTAATTTATGACATAGATAACACCATGGCAGGTTATGACGAAATGCGTCCCCCTGTTAAAATAATAACTTTGGTTAGCAATCTAAAGGATATAGGTTTTAAAGTTGCGCTACTTTCCAATAACAATGCAAAAAGAGTTACTTCATTTAACGAATCTATGGGATTGCCCATGGCTCACAAGGCTAACAAGCCCCTTACTACATCTATTAAATGCCTTATGGGTGAAATGGAAGTAACTAAAAAGGAAACTGTTATCATAGGGGATCAATTATTTACAGATGTATGGTGCGGAAAAAATGCAGGTGTTACTACAATATTGGTTAAACCTTTAACAGAAAAAGATGTTTTATCTGTTAAGCTTAAAAGAGGGCTGGAACGTCAACTGCTTAAACACTATCTAAAAGGACATACTAACCCTTTATAGCAATTTTCCTTGCATCCCGTATAAATACCCATTATAATGTCCCGGTAGAGTTATTTATTCAGGAGATTAAAACTAATGAAAAAGAGACTTCTACATTTATCCGCAGGGTTTACGCTGATTGAATTAGTTATTGTATTAGGCATTGTGGCAATTTTGGGCAGTGCAACACTAATTACTTCTCGCAGTATTGAACGACGAACCTTAACCAATGCTGCTTTAGCACTCCAAGCAGATTTTCGACATGCTCAACGGATGGCACTTATAGAGAGCAGACGCTGGCAAGTAGTGTTTAGCCTGGACTATAACCGTTACGTTGTACGTCCTAGTCCTACACTCCAAAACCGGGCAAGCCTTAGCTATACAGTGTATCTTCCTCATGGCGTAAGGATAAATTATATAAATGCAAATGCTAATACTGTTGTATATCTACCCCGTGGTACTATAAACAGTGGTTTTACGATAAGTTTGCGAAGTAATAATTATCAAATAGAAATGACAGGCACGGTTAGTGGAGGGCGCATAGCCATTCGTGAGATACAACGATTACATACACGTTAGATAAATTCACCTAATTATGGCTGAGGTATGCTATAGTAAAACTTAAAACAATATAAGTACATAACAGATATGTGGAGGGTTTTATGTCAAATTCTAATATAGAAATGAAAAACTATATGGAAGATTGTGTCGTGAAGATGTTGCCGGCAGTGCTTGAAAAGATGGATATATGTAAATGCGAGCGTTGCCAAATGGATATTGCAGCATACGCACTAAACTATCTACCCCCAAAGTACGTAGTAGCACGAACAGGACGGTTATATGCTAAGCTTGATTCTATGTATGCCCAGTTTAATGTGGATGTTGCTACAGCTGTAACTAATGGAGCAAAAATGGTAAGCAAAAACCCACGGCATGACGAGCCTTAACATTATACTAATTGGCATGATGGGTAGTGGTAAAACATCAATAGGTCGGGCAATAAGTCAAAAAGCTAATATGTCTTTTATAGATACAGACATAGTAATTGAGGATAGGCTAAAAATGACCATTCCCCATATCTTTGAACAGTATGGGGAATCTTATTTCCGTAACATTGAGTCAAAGGTGGCTTGTCAAGTTGCAAGTTATACCGGTACAATTATAGCAACCGGTGGTGGTATGGTTATTAATCCTCAAAACATGAAAATACTTAAAGCATCCGGTTTTTTGGTATATTTACGTTGTAGTGCAAAACAATTATATAATCGCACTTTACAAGAAAATAACCGTCCTCTTTTAAGCCAAGCTGAAGATCGTTTAACAAAAATAAAGGAGCTTTTAGTTAGTAGAGAGCCTTTGTATGCGCGTTATAGTAATTTTACTATAGATGTGGATGATGATACTGTGGATAAACTTTCTGAAACAATTTTAAAGGTGGTTTTACATGAATATAGCAGTCATAAACGGACCTAATCTTAACTTTTTAGTTGGTGTACGGGAATCAAAAAAATATGGGGCTAAATCCCTAGAAGATATTAATACTGTAATTGCCCAAGAGGCCAAGAGATCTGGGGCTACGGTTGCTTTTTTTCAATCTAATCATGAAGGCGAATTGATAGATTATATCCAAGAATGCCATCATAACAAGGTAGAGGGCATAGTAATTAACCCCGGTGCCTTAACTCATTATAGCTATGCCCTACGAGACGCCATCGAAGGAGCGGGCATACCCTGTATTGAAGTACATTTAGTCAATATCCATAATAGAGAAGCCTTCCGTCATGAATCTGTTACAGCGGCAGTATGCCAGGGTCAGATAAGTGGTTTAGGGCCTATTGGATATGTGCTGGCCATACAAGCATTGGTGCAACAAAGCTAATTTCAAAAATCAGGAGGACAGACAATATGATTTCAGCAGGAGAATTTAGAAATGGTATTACCATAGAAGTAGATGGAGATCTTTACGTAATCATAGATTTTCAGCATGTAAAGCCGGGTAAAGGAGCTGCTTTTGTACGTAGCAAACTTAGAGGCATAGTAAACGGTGGTATAGTGGAGAGGACTTTTCGCCCATCTGAAAAAATGCCCCGTGCTCATATAGATCGTAAAGATATGCAATATCTATATAATGATGGAGAGCTTTATCATTTTATGGATGTTGAAAGCTATGAACAAACTGTCGTAAATGCAAGCCAAATAGGCGATACATTACGTTATGTTAAAGAAAATGAAATGGTTAAAATACTATCCCACAACGGAAATATATTTGGTATAGAACCACCTATGTTTGTAGAACTTGCTATTTCTGATACAGAACCGGGCTTCAAAGGTGACACTGCAACCGGTGCAACTAAACATGCTACTGTAGAAACCGGTGCTACAGTTCAAGTACCACTTTTCATATCTACAGGTGAAGTAATTAAAATTGATACTCGTACCGGGGAATATTTGGGACGTGTTTAAATCTTTGACTATATTCACATAAGTCTGTAACAAAAAAACACTGTAAAATTCTTTTAAAGCGATCAGCCGGCTTTAAAGAATCTTACAGTGTTTTTTTACTACTTTATTACTGCATTATAAAAACATAAATCTTATTCAACAGATCCGGCAGTTTATGAGCCGGAACATCAGTATAGCCGTTTGCTTGGCATATTTCAGCTACATGATTATCTTGAAGGCCATATATGTATGCGATATGCTTAGGGCTGTACCTGTCAGGAGAACCGCATGAGCATTCCCTTTGTAATAGCCGGCACAAAGGACTACTGCCGTGCATCATAATATTCAAAAAGTTATCCTTGTCAATTAAGCTTATCTTTTCTTGAGTCATAATTTCTTCTATTTCTTCAGATTTCATAACTAAAACTGTAGCGGCTTCAGATGCAGAAATAGGTGAATCTATGGATTTTAACAGCATATCCAACTCTTGAATCTGAGGTTTATAATATTGCTTAAAAAATTCCCAGTAGCTGATATACAACATATGTGGAGCACAAGGTTGGTTCATCATCGACCCTCCGTGTTTATAATCCTTATTGCCGGTGACGTCAACCGGTTCCGTTTTGTCACCGGTTGGATATCGTTTAATGGCTAAAAACAACGTAATATGAACAAAAAATTGTTCACCAAACTTTGATTATAGCCAATAAGCTAATCCACTATGCTATATTATAATGCAGTATTGCTTTAGATGCTATCTGTAATTAATGGGAACAAGTTCTTATATCTATCCACCAACCTCATTCCATTGTCTTTTTAGCTTGTTAGCGGACAGATTTTATTGACAACGGCATTGCTTGATAGGTTGCATTTTTTTTGCATTTTCCCTCTTCTTTAAAAGAACTTGAGCTAAAACCAAGTACATCACCAGAGGCATTTTATTATTTTGCATAGGATATATGGGGGTTGCAGAATATCCGGTAATCAGTGGCATTGCAACTTCTTTATAGTGCGGCCAGCCTTTACCTACTATCTGTTGAAGTTGATCCCATTGATCAATAATATTGTCATCATGCTCATTGTCGTAATAGTTTAACATATCAAAACCTCCAATTATGTTATAACTATGCAATACTTTTAAAATAGGTTCTAAAATTTTTTGATACAGCAAGCACAACGGAACACGGGAAGTCGCACTTACGGATGAGGCAATAGCGGCCATAATTGAATTAAAAAATATTATGCCGGATTCAGGCTTTTTCCTCAGAAATGGCGGTGTATTTGAAAAAATTAATAGCAGACGGTTTTGGAAAAATTCCGAACGCTATACTGATACTCTCGCTCAACTCATTACTTTGGCCTTCATTCGTTTGATTTTGAAAAGATATTAAACAGGCTCTTAGGGAATACCCTCATCATTTTGATGGGAAGGCACTATACTATAGCTAATTCCCTATTAATAAAGTCAAAAAAATGAGTTGTTACAGGGTCATATGTTTGCATAGCCTCCAGCAATTTTCTAACAGCAGCGTAGTATTCCAATTGATTTGTTATTTCTAAATAATACAACAAAAAAGCGTACGTAGCAGATGACTGATTATCACTTGTCCTTTCAAGCGTATTCCTATTATATCTTGCAAATATCAAGCCATCTTTTAGCAGACAATCTTCTAAAAATTGCTGAAAATTTGGCTCTACTTGATTTTTTCGTCTAAAATAAGCTGTTGCAATAAGACTTTGATCTATCATGTTGACTTCTTGTTCATCAGCTACAAATAATTCTCCATTTATATAGACCTCTTTAAAAAACGGGTCAGCGGTCAATGCCTCCAAAGGCTCATATACATAATCAGGAAAGTCATAAAGTTCCATAGCTTCTACAATATAATAGCTCATGAATAATTGGTTCTTTGCTATACTATAATGCCAATCAAAAAAATCCACCATTCGATTGTCAACAATCATTGTGCTTTTTATGGTTGTTATAATTCTATCTGCCAGTTGTAGATAGAAAGGCTCGTCAAATGTTTGAGACGCTTTGTTTAATATCCAGGCTATGCGCAGGTCATCTATTAAAGCACCTACAGTTGTTCTCTCTCCTAATTCCCATTTAATAAAAAGATAATCATTTACTTCTACTGCAAAATGTTTCAGCAAAAGGTCAACTTGTTCTCTAAATCGATCCATATCTCTAATTTCTAACAGGTATTGCATATAAAGCCCAATGGATTCACTTAAATATTGTGGAGTGGTGGCATCTTTGTAATTTAGAACAATGCCTCTGCTATCCATATAATTTGCTTCTATATGAGCAACTACCTCATTAGCAGGAACCTCATTGTAGTAAAAATAAGAACAAGCTACAAATATGCCTGCAAAAATTAATAACATTTTTAACCTAATTTTTTTCACCTAATTTTAACTCTTTCTGTTTTGTCCCAAAGAATTACTTTCTTTTTAATCCTACTCGAAAGATATAACCAACAGCTTCTTATCAATAGCAAGATAAAAAACTGAGCATAGGTAAAGTACATAATAAATCCAATTAGCAAATTGGTTATAGTCATAGTTTTATTGATTTGGAGCGAAACCAGTATTTGCAAGGTGTACACTACATAGGCCATGTACCATAACATAACTAAAGGCACCCAACTATATATACTTACCAAGCCAAGCAAAACCATTATAGTAAATATTGCATTTACTACCAGCATTACAACAAACAAAAAATATGTCATCAGATAGTGCATTGTATGAAGCAAACTTGCGCCCTTCCAATATTTTATAGTTAAAAGGGATTTTTCCAGCAAATATAAATTACCAATAAGCCATCTTGTTCTTTGTTTAGTGTATATCTTTAGCTGTTCCGGCTCTTGCTCCCAGGTTACAGATTCATGATTTATAGGAATAGTATATTTTGCTGCTGTTAGCCTAATGGTTAGCTCTGCATCTTCTGCTAAGGCATAGGGATCGTAGCCACCGTATTCCTCTAAAATTTTCCTGTTAATTAGCATATTGGTTCCACCAAAGGATCCTGCTTTAAAACTTCTCCAACGCCCTGTCTGCATAATAAGCTGGAATACTTTAAATTCTATGGCTATCATTCGAGTAAGCAGATTTTTATTGGCATTTATTGTGCGTACTATACCAACGGCACCACAAGCCTGTTCTATAGTTTCTGCTGAATGAACTAATTCTATTAAGGCTTTAGACTCCGGCTGATTATCTGCATCATAGATACACACGTAGTCTGATTCCGATATTTTTAATCCATGATTTAACACGCGAGATTTTCCTTTTGGAAACCCTGCCGGAACCTCAATATGGTGTATATGTTTAAAAGTACCGGCAAAACTTTCTGCAATGTCACCTGTATTATCATGGGAATTGTCATTAAGTGCATAAATATCCAATTTACCGGGATACTCTAGTTTAACCATAGCTTCAAGGGTATTTTCAATAACCAGACCCTCGTTATGACATGGAATTAATATAGCAACTGAAGGGTAATGATCCAACTCTATTTTTTTTCGGATACTGTTTCTTTCGTATACACCAAATATTGTTAAATATGAGTAAAAAACAAGCAAAAACCAATAAAAGCCCATGATAATATACAGCATTGTTTCAAGTCGCCTTCCCCGTACATGTTTCTAAAATAGTTTCTATATCGTCGTCACCTACTTCGTATAAGCTAAAAGTAAATGGCAATGTATCTAAAGTAATCTTTTCTTGTAGATCTGCTTTTAGCCTGTTAATAGCTTGCCTACAGCCTGCCAAGGTTGTATCTTGCAAAAAAATTAGTACCTCTCGCTTTACTCTTTGGGTTATTAGGTCATAAAAATTGTTTCTAAGTTTTTTAGATGCAGAATCTAATAATACATGCTCTACACTTGAAATATTTGGAGTATCTTCATTTACATCAATTTTTAGAAGATGATTTTTACAACCTCTTCTACTTGTTGAAGCTTGTATATAGTTTATATGTGATAAAAAATGAGTATAGTTAAGTATACTACCGGTGTTTTTATAGCCTTCAAGCTCTGTAAGTGTAGATTTTAAAATTTTATTTTCATTAAAAACAGAACGATAGTGTTTATCCAGAAGCCAAAATAAAAAAAGCATTAGTGATGCACAAAAATGCACAAGCACAAAATTCAACTGTTCTACTACAGGGCGAGGAGACACAAATAAATATGTTAATACCCCAAATCCATGAATCAATATAGCTGTTATCAAAAATACCAAGGTGTACCGCCGGTTTATCACCCCTATTGCAACAAAGCATATAACCAAAAATGGCAAGAGTGTCTTTGTTAACGTTGCATAAGTTATGGCCATATACATAAAAGCAAGTACTATAGAAAATATCGCCCCAAATCTTAAAATTTTAATTCATCCTCTTTTTATAAATTTAAAAAAGCGCAGCAAATAGCTACGCCAAGCTACACTAAGCCAATGCTGCTTCCAGCCGATCAAGTGCATTAAGCGGAAACATCTTTAATAATTCTTTATATTGACTATGCGACAGACCCTCCACAGTTGCATACATATCTATTTTTGTATCTAAATCTGCCTCTTTAAAACTTTGCTTTATTCCTTCAAATGTCTGTTGATCCATTCTTTGTTTTCCCCTTTTTTAAAATTTCCATTACGCCCATAGTTAATAAGAAAATTCCAAATATTGTTCGTAAGCTGTTTGCATTAACCCACATGGCTATGGTAGCACCAATGGCAGCTCCTATTAATCCAAAGACAACTAATTTTAATAAGCCTTTGGGATCAATATTTCCTTTTCGTTGATGAGTTATTACTGCAATAATCGCTGTTGGAATAAAATATAGCAAGTTGATGCTTTGAGCGGCTTGCTGATTCATGCCAAAAAATATCCCTAATGCAGGGATTAACAACGCGCCGCCTCCAATACCCATACCACTGATTGTACCGGCTAAATAACCTGTCAATGTATAGCCTAACCACATACTTTCACTATCCTTTAAGAGAATATCAGCCTAAGTGCCGCTGTTATCATAAAAGCACCAAATATCCTATGCAACCATTTTGATGACACTTTATTAAGAAGCAAGGCACCTGTAAAACCACCGGGCACACCTCCGACGGTAATCCAAAAAACTGCTTGCCAGTTTACAGTGTCTCCACGGACATATATCCATGCACTTAAAACGGATAAAGGCAAAATTACCGATAAAGCAGTAGCATGTGATTTATGGGTTTCAATATCAAAAAAACGCTGTAAGGCCGGTACGAGAAGAGTCCCGCCACCGGATCCAAACAGCCCATTAGCAAAGCCTGTAACTATACCAACCAGAGCCGAAAGTATTGTTTTGTTCATGGCTCTAGTATGTGATAAATAAACTAAATTTATTCTGCTGCTTTAAAATTAAACAAAGGCTTGAGTGTTTTTATTATATCTACTGTATCGCCTATGTTAGCAATTATTTCTTCCATGGGTTTGTAAGCAAAAGGAGCTTCGTCAATAGTTTTTTTGCTTATGGTGGTAGAATAGATTCCTTCCATAGCTTTTTCAAATTGGGTAAGAGTAATCCGCTCTTTAGCAGCAGAGCGGCTCATTACGCGGCCTGCTCCGTGAGGTGCTGATTGATTCCAGTCATCGTTACCTTTACCTACGCATATTAGGCTGCCATCTCGCATATTCATGGGGATAAGTACTTTTTCTCCATTTTTGGCTGAAATAGCTCCTTTACGCAAAATTTTCATATTTAAATCAATATAATTGTGAATGGTGGAGAAAGAATCCTCAACGCTAAAACCTACTCGCTTTTCTAATTCTTTTATGATGGCCTTACGATTGATATCTGCATAATTTTGTATCATAGCCATGTCATGAAGATAATCATCAAAAAGGCTACCTGAAACATAAGCCAAAGATTTTGGTGCAGCAATGTCCTTTTCTTTCAAATCTTTTACAGCCATTTTTTGATAATATTCTGCTGCTTGTTTGCCCAAATTACGGCTTCCGGAATGTACTATCAAAAATAAGTTTTCATCCTCATCTTTTGCTAATTCAATAAAATGATTACCACCACCTAAAGTTCCAATGGAAAGTATTGCTCGTTCCATTTTCATATGCTTAGCACAGCGTAGTTCTGTTAAATCAATTTTATCTACATAATGATGAGGTGTTTTTCTTGTATCAAATCCTGCCGGGATATACTGATGGATAGCTTTATCAAGTTTTTTAAACTCAATATGCTTTTCTTTTAACAGAACAGTTTCCATGCCACAGCCAATGTCCACGCCTACTAAATTTGGAACAATTTTATCTTTGATAGTCATGGTAGTACCGATGGCACAACCCATACCGGCATGAACATCCGGCATAAAGCGTATCTTACTTCCTTCTGCAAAGGGTTGGTTTAATAGTTCATATATTTGTGAGAGTACAGTTTCTTCTACATTATCGTTAAAAATTTTTGCACTGTTGTATTTGCCTTGCATTTCCAACATTTTTATCCATCCTTTTTTCTTTATTAGACTTCTTGCAATTATATATTGGATCTTTGGATTAAAGAGTCAATAATTTTACCGGAAGCAATACAAATTCCGGCTTTTTTAAATTCATAAAAAATACTTTTGCGGACATCACTGCACGCAGCAAAATTATTAGCAATATTAGCTGTCCACATGCTTGCCCTCAATTCTACACCATAAAGTCCAAGTGTACGTACAAATACCGGAACTTTTGGATCTGTTTCAAGTTGTTCTATTGTACGAGTATCTATAAAATTCTCATGATCACCAATAACCCTTGCCATGATATCACAAGCTATTTTTATATCTGAATCATATGTGACAATAACATCTATAAAAGATGAAGCCTGTGGATTACAGAAGTTTGAATTTTCAATCAGTTCTTGATTAATAACTGAGTTGGGAATAATTATCCTACTGTTCATAAAAGTTCTGATTACTGTGTGCCTAATGGTTATATCTTCAACAAAACCTGTAATGTTTGCATTTACAAGATGAATACGATCACCTACCTCAAATGGCTTGGAGATAGAGATAAACAATCCATTTAATGCATTACTAAGTGATTCTTGCGCTGCCAGCCCGATTGTAAGAGCTATAATGCCGGAACCGGCAACCAAAGCTACCGCAGCATCTGCAAATTGAGGAATCCTCTGTAATGTCACTATAATCCCTATCGTCCAAATAGCTACATGAAGCACATTATAGATAAATTTTTGGTGAAGTGTATTAGTGTCGAATAGATTCCAGATCTTATGAAAAATTTTTGTTACAAGCAAGGTAGTAACTATTGTTACAACTACACGCATAATAATCCAAATTAAGTAATCGCTGTAAATGAAATATTGCATCATAAAAAAATATCCTCCCTAGTTATTCTGTGTTACAAAAACAATTATATCATACTGTAAGTTTGACAACAAAAAGTAAGCCGTTAGTTGAGAAATAGTCTCTGAATAAAGAGAAAATTTTCCTAACAAACGGCTTAGTTTTTATCAAATTTGAATTAACATTATTTTTTTACATACAGCAAAACTATACAGTTAGGGCCTGCATGGGTACCAATTACAGCACCTACAGGAAAAAGTTTGTAATTTTTTATACCAAACTTTTCTACTGTTTCTTCCATAAAAGCTTTTCCTGATTCTTCGCTGTTTGTATGACCAAAGTAAATGGGATAGTTTTCATCGTAGCCTTCCTTTTCAAAATTATCCCATAAAACTCGCTTACCGGCTGCAAGTCCACGTACTTTATCCAATGGATCTACCTTGCCATCTTTAATAAGAATAACAGGCTTAATCTTTAGTGCATTGCCAATAAGTGCCATGGCCGGAGGTACGCGGCCTCCCTTTTTTAGATAGGTTAGGCTATCCAAACAAGCACTAAGAACTACTTTTTCTCGAAAGGCTTCCAGTACATCTTTTATTTCTTTATGATTTTTTCCTTCATTTTTAAGTTTAATAGCTTGCTCCACTATCAAACGCTGACCTACAATACCATTTTTTGAATCTACTATACTTATACCATCGTAAGCACATTCCTCTTGTGCCATTAATGCTGAAGAATAGGTGCCGCTTAATCCACCGGATAGAGTAACAACAAGCATCTCGTCTCCTTTTTCTTTAACATCATTAAAAATATCTAAGTATTGAGATGGATTAACTTGGCTTGTACTAGGCAGATTTTTAGATTTTTCCAAATTTGAATAAAACACACTAAAATCTGTATCGTTTCGGTAATCGTAAGGAAATTCATCAAATTTTACATCAAGCTCAACAATTTCTACCTGTGCATCACTTGCGCCTAAATAGGTAATATCACTTCCGGTATCTGTTAAAATTCTTAGCATATATTGCCTCCTTGAATATGTTAATAGACTTCTTGCATAATTGTTTAAGAAGCCTATCATAAGTTTACCCATTTTTTAGTAAAAACACAAGGTTCGATTTTTGTATCATTAAAATAGATTATTGGAATTTTTCCGTAAATTAATGTACAATCTAAATAAAACAGTTTTAGGAGGGTGAGGAATGCGGAAGATACAACAACGGCACTGGCGTATTCCGGAGGGATAGACATAATTATCCAACTTACACATGTTTATGATAAATCCCCTTTCTGCTTAAATTAGAGCTTTTTACCAATTGGGGATTGGAATCATGGTATTATTAGAGGAGGATTACCATGTCTCAAGAATTAAGATCCCAATATGATTTATATGTATTACCCACCTACGAGCGTTATCCGGTAGCCTTTGTTTCCGGTAATGGTTGTAGACTGTGGGATGCCTCCGGCAAAGAGTACATTGACTTTATGTCCGGTATGGGAGTGTGTTCAGTAGGTCATGCCAATCCGGACTGGGTAGCAGCAATTGTGGCTCAAGCCGGAGAATTAGCACATACTTCTAACATATATTATACCGAACCCGGCGGTCAATTGGCCCAGCGGCTTTGCAAGCTTTCCGGCATGAGTGGAGTATATTTCTCTAATTCCGGCTCGGAAGCCATAGAAGGGCTAATTAAAGTTGCCCGTAAATATAGTAAGGATAAATATGGTACAGGACGGTCTACTATTATAACTTTAAACGACTCTTATCATGGTCGTACCCTGGCGGCTTTATCTGCTACAGGGCAAGAAAAACTTCACCAACATTTTGACCCCTTTGTACCCGGTTTCCGTCATGTACCTATAGAGGATATGAATGACTTAAATTCTCAAGGAGAAGATGTTTGCGCACTACTCATAGAACTTATACAAGGCGATGGTGGCGTTAACCCATTGAGTGTAGAATATGTAAGGCAAGCAGCAGAATTATGTCGTAAGCGCGACTGGTTGCTAATGATAGATGAATCCCAAACAGGTGTAGGTAGAACCGGTTCATGGTTTGCTTTCCAAAATTATGGTATTATGCCTGATGCTATCTCTTTTTCAGGAGGCATTGCCGGCGGATTACCATTGGGAGGCTTTATCGTTAACAGAAACCTTCATCATGTACTAAGGCCGGGAGATCATGGCTCCACCTATGGTTCTAATTTAATTTGTTGTGCTGCTGCTTTATCTACTTTAGACATTGTAGATTCCATTTTACCTGATGTACCTAAAAAAGGTGATTATATTCGTAAAGGAATAGAATCTATGGGGCTGGCAAAGGTATCCGGCATACGCGGCAAAGGATTAATGCTTGGTATACAAATAGAAGGGATATCTTCTTCTTATGTTAATACTAAGTTGTTAGAATCGGGGCTTGCCGGCCTAACAGCCGGCACAGATGTAATACGCTTTTTGCCTCCTTTAATAATCAGTATGGAAGATATTGATACAGGTCTTGAGGTTTTTGAAAGTGTAATGCGCAAACTATAATGGAGGCTTGTTAATGAAAAAACACCTTACTAAACTAATGGATCTTACCAAAGAAGATATACTTAATATTTTAAACCTGGCTGATCAGATGAAGCGTGACCTCAAGAATAATAAAGATCACAAAGTATTGTCAGGCAAAACATTAGCAATGATCTTTAAAAAACCATCTACACGTACTCGTGTTTCATTTGAAACAGGTATGTATCAATTAGGAGGGCAGGCTTTATTTTTAAGTGCAAATGACTTGCAATTTGCACAAGGCGAATCTATTAGGGATACTGCCCAAGCACTGTCCCGTTATGTAGATGGTATAATGCTTCTTGCTATTGAACAAGAAGATGTAGAATCATTGGCACAGTGGTCTACAGTCCCGGTTATTAATGGCCTATCAAACTTTTCTCATCCTTGCCAAATTCTAGCTGACCTAATGACTATAAGAGAGCACAAAGGTGCTTTGGAAGATGTGAGACTGGCCTATATAGGTGATGGTAGCAATGTATGCAATTCCCTGATTGTAGGCGGGCTTCTCTGCGGTCTTAAAATTTCTGTAGCGGTACCGGAAGGGTTTGACCCTCACCCGGATGTATTAACTTTTGTAAAAGAGTTTACAAATAGAAATCCGGACGACTTTCTTCTTACCCGAAAGCCGCAGTTGGCTGTTGAAAAAGCAAACGTTTTAGTAACAAACAGATGGGCAAGTGTTGGGCAGGAATTTGATGAAGATGACCGTAAAGAAACTTTTGCAGACTTTCAAATTAATAATAATATATTAGATTTGGCAGATCCAAAGGCCATGGTATTACATTGTTTGCCTGCATACCGTGGTGAAGAAATATCTTCGGAAGTTTTTGAAACCCACGCAAATTCAATATTTGATGCAATAGAAAATCGACTCCATGTACAAAAAGCCATAATGGCATTGTTAATGGGATCGTAAAACCGGCTTTTAAAGGCAGTAAAAAAGATGCAGAAAATAAAAAAGAACAGTCCTGAAAAATTTCTAAGTGAAGGGCTGTTCTTATTTTTGCAAAGCAAAGTCATTAGGCAAATTACATAACACAAAGTTCAATTGAGTCAATAAAAAATGACATATCAGTCCCCGGAATATTTGTAGCAATCCTAATAGCTATCCACTTTTCTAAATCATCAGGGCTAATATTATGCTTTAAGATAAATGAATCATTCGATTTGACTTCTATCAAATGTTCCCAAGTATATGTTGGTACCCCTTGTAACATAATAACAGATTTTGGTGGGGCAGAGCCATCTATACGTCCTGTTACTTGAAGTTGATATTTATTACCCTGTAAAAGCTCAAAAGGTTGTAGCATTATGTCTAGCCCATCCCAGTTTTGAGTTCTTCTGCTTATATGTATAATATTTTCATTGTTACCTTTACATACAGTAATAACCGGATTACCGGAGCGACGTAAGCACATCTCATTGTTATTAATTTCATCTTTTTCCGCTAAGGTAATGACTATTTTTTCATTAAAAGATTGAAAAAAATCATCATTTGATAATGTATAGATAATATCTCGTTCATCTGCAATAATCTTTGTTTGCATCCGCGTGATTAGAATACTATCTATAAAAAAATCCATTGTAGGAGATGTTTCACCCCAGTGATTGGTTTGAAGCCAAAATACAACATCTAAATCAACTGCTTCCAGCAGATGTGTTAAAGAAAACAGACCCATAGGCGTTATCTGATGGGTCAATTGTTTCCAGTCCGGAGAACCTCGGCGTAATACCATCCCCCAACTACTGTCCGGGGCACCGGATCCTACTCGGCCTGTTATTGTCAACCTGTCGCCTGCTTGCAAATCACAGTGTTTTGTCAGCGATGATATAAGGATGGCTACACCATCTTCTCTAGTGGTTCGTTGGCTTACTTTAATAGCCTTTACATCGTCGTCATCAACAACTGCAATAGTTGGTGATGGCATACCCAAAGGCTGTATGTACGCTGATCCTTCAAAGGGGCCGTTTTTCATTTTTTCAAGTTCTTCTCTAAAGTTAAATAAAATCATTTTATAAAACCCCTTTCGCCTTTTTCACAAAGATATACAAAAACAATTGACCAATCTTTATAAAATTGGTCAATTAATTATATCTCTTGTAACAAAAAATGTAAAGCAGTCTATTTTTTCTGATTCTTATTGTCATACAGCACGATCAATGCCAGAAGGCCAAGCATCGCCAAATTCAATACAAAAGGTAACTGTCTATTTGTATCAGACAACCAACCTGAAAAAAAGGCAAAGGGGCTTGATACAGCTAAAATTATCATATTAAACAGGCTACGTATGCGTGCCCTTTCCTTGGGATCTATTGCACTCGCCGCTTGTGCATCTATCCGTGGTAAAATTAGAGCCATAGCACACGCATCAATAATGATATATATCACTAGCCATATCCAATTGTGTGGTGGCGCAGTAAGCAACCATACTAAAGACAATATAGTTAAGACAATGCCGGACATCATAACATAACAAGGCTTAAATTTATCAAGCTTTTCTTGTATAAACAGCAAAAAGGCTAACATAATACCTGCACGTAGTATTGGAAAGTATGCCATAAATTCTTCCGGTATAGAAAGGTTTTGAGTTGTATATAAAGCAAAAAAAGTACCTGAAACCATCAAAATAACGCCTACTATGGCTTGCATCATCAAGACACGTACCATTTCTCTTGACTGAAGTATCTGCTTAAAGACATCCTTATATCCGGCTAACATTTTAGCCATAGGGATATCTTTTGTAGCTTCCATGCGTTCTTTGCCCCGCTCTGTCTCGGTAGAGTAGATGTACAAAATTATAAATTTTGCTGTCATAAACACAAATGATATCAGATATAAAATGCGCATTACAGGAACAACGCCATAGCCATGTACAAAATATCCTGCAATGGGTGCAAAAAATACTGCCATAAGACCACTTATATATATCCAATTTACTACAGGGCCTATTTGCTTCTCTTCTGCATCATCTACCCATAAACATTCCCACGATACTGATGTAACAGGAAATACTCCATTGATTAACGCAGCTGCTAAAAACCACCAAAAATTTTGAGAAAATGCCCAAATTAACATTGGGATGCTCCAAGATATGCAGTCTACAATAAAGGTAGTTTTACGCCGGCCAAATTTGTCAGTTATTACACCACCCAGTAAAGCCATTACCATTTGTACCAGTCGCCCTACAGACATTATTATTCCAATCTCAATATCCAGTACACCCAGGTGATACATATACAATACTACAAATGGCCCATATAAGTTAAAAGGTATACCCCACAAAGGTTCTGTAAATAAACACGCTTTAGTATTTCCTTTTAGAGTGAACAAAAATTTGAACACAATGGTTCATCCTCTCTGATCTTATGCCGCTTAATGCGAGACAGGTTCATTTTTATTTTGTGTACGAACCACAAAATAGATCATGCATACGAAAATTATCATATTAAGCATAAACGGTAATCGCCTATCTATATTTGCCAAAAATCCGGCTAAAGCACCAAAAGGACTAGCTATAGCTAGTGTTACTACTGTAATTAAGGCACGGCATCTGGCTCGCTCTTTATCATCTAATGAGCTAAACAATTGCGTATCAAATCTTGGTAAAAACATTGAAGCTGCGCAAGCATCTATTACAGCATAAATTATAAGCCAAATCATATTTTGAGGAGGTGCTATTAAAAGTAGGCTATGACTTAGTATATATAATGTAAGCCCAATGCCCATTACATGTTGAGCTTTAAAGCGATACATAGGGGTTTGGATAAAAAAGAAAAACATCAGTGTAATTACTGATCTTATCACAGGAAAATATGCTAAAAAGTACTCACCGATACCAAGATTTTGAGTGGCATAGAGTCCAAAAAAGGTACTGGTGACCATAATGTAGATATGTACCATAGGAAGTAAAATCAACATCTGTACCATGCCCTTAGATTTCCTCATTTGTAAAATAACTTCTTTATAGCCGGACAGCAGTTTTACTATAGATTTATCTTTTGTGGCCTCCATACGTTCTTTTCCTCTGTTAGTTTCTTTTAAAAGAAATTGTAAGATCACGAGTCGGGCACCCATTAAAACAAAGGCAAATAAATACAATCCTCGCATTACAGGAACAACTGTATGTTGTGCTACAAGGTATCCCGATATAAGAGTAAACAATATAGTTATATGCCAGCTAATATGAAACCAACTAACAGTCCTGGAGAATTTATGTTCTTCAAGGTCATCTTGCCATGTGCACTCAAATGCAACCATACCAAATTGAGAAAAACTATTTAAAAGTGCCGCTACCAAAAACCACCAAAAATTTTGAGCAAATGCCCAAATCAACACCGGAATGTTCCATCCTACAAAATCTGCTATTATAAGTGTATTTTTGCGCCCAAATTTATCAGTTACTACACCACTTAATAACGCCATTATAACATTGGCAAAAGTTCCTATAGACAACAGCAAACCAATCTCAAAATCTCCCAGCCCCAAGCTAAACATATATAGTGCCACAAAAGGCGCATACATATTAAATGGTAAACACCACATTGGATCTAACACTAGACTTGTTTTAGCGTTCCCTTTAAGCTCTCTCAGGAACCTGAACATATCTTTCACAATTTTCTCTCCTAAATTCAAACTTTAACACAAATTCCTATTGTTTTTACCGGATATTCCATATTTATTATTATAATCTATTTGGTCAAAAAAATGGAGGCTTGCGCAAAATTATCATCGTAAGCCTCCATACATTATTTAAAACCTATTATGCAGCCGAAACTAATGCATCTCTTTTATTTTGGAATAATTGCCATATAACAATTCCTGCAACAACTGCCATACCTATTGCCCCGGCAATCCAACCGGGGTTAATCATAACCAGCCCGGCAGAAATAGCTAAAACTCGTAAATACCAACGCATATTACGTAGAAGATAGCCAAAAAGCCCGGATGCTAAAGCTACTATGCCAACAACTCCGGTTATTGTAATCTGTATGATCTCAAAGGCATTTGTGTCTATAAACAGCATTTGCGGGCTTAAAGCAAAAATAAAAGGAACAATATAGGCCGCAGCCGCCAAGCGAGTAGCGTGAAGGCTGGTTATCATAGGGTCTCCTCTGGCGATAGCCGCTCCCGCGTAAGAAGCCAGTCCTACAGGTGGGGTTATATCTGCATCGGTTCCAAAATAGAGAACAAAGAAATGAGCAGCCAGCAATGGAATTCCCAATTGTACTAAAATAGGTGCTGTTACAGTAGCTAAAATAACATACTTAGCAGTTGTGGGTACACCCATTCCCAATATAAGAGAGGCAAGCATACAGAAAAATAGTACTACCAATAGTCGAACAGTCTCGTGTCCAATTCCATCAGCTAAACTTACCATAGCATTTGAAAATGTGATACCTAAACCCGTAAGAGCCACTATACCAACTATTATACCCGCCATAGCACAAGCTACTGCTACGCTTACAATGTTGCGTGCGCCTAACTCTAACGCATCAAAAATTTTTGTGAAATTAAGACGTGTATCTTTGCGGATCATACTAACCGCAACCGACACCAAAATACCAAAAAATGCTGACATTGTAGGGGTCGACCCTGTTGCAAGGAAAAATACAACAGCAACAATACCTAATAACAAATGACCTTTTTGAAGAAACAGTGGTATAGCTTTTGGTATTTCTTCAGCGGGCAAACCACGTAATCCTTTTTTCTTTGATTCAAAGTGAACACCGGCAAAAACGCAGATAAAATACAAAAGTGCCGGTATAATCGCCGCCAAAAGAATCCGCGAATATGGTATTCCTGTGATCTCTACCATCAAAAATGCGGCTGCCCCCATAATAGGGGGTAAAATTTGTCCACCTGTAGATGCTGAGGCTTCTACAGCTCCGGCAAAATTTTTATCGTAACCCAAACGCTTCATCATAGGAATGGTAAATGAACCGGATGCCACTGTATTTGCAATAGAACTGCCGGTTATGGTTCCGCCCAAAGCAGAAACAACAACTGCTGCTTTCGCGGGGCCTCCTGCTGCTTTTCCTGTAAGAGCGGTGGATATATCAATAAAAAATTGCCCAATGCCGGTTTTTTCTAAAAATGCAGCAAACAAAATAAAAACAAAAATAAATGTAGAGGCAACAGCCGTAGGTATTCCTATAACCCCTTCTGTAGTGTAAAAAAGGTAGGTAAAGACTCTCTCAAAGCGGAATCCCGCATGTCCAAACTGGCCGGGTATAAAGCGTCCAAAGAACGCATAGCCAATAAAAGTTGCTACCACAATCATCAAAGGAAGCCCTACTACCCTATGGCAAGCAACAAAAAGTATAATAATACCTGTAATGGCAACAATCAAATCAACAGTAGTAAAAGTAGCCATTTGTCCCACTATGGTTCTGAAATTGAAAGCGTAGTAGAGGAAACAGGCCATTCCAACAAATGCAAATATTATATCGTACCAAGGAACATAGTTGATTTTGACGTTATTTTTTTTGTTAGCAGGATAAAGTAAAAAAGTAAGGAAAATAACAAGCCCAACAAATGAAGAGCGATGGACTTGCGGAGGCCACATAATAAATGTGTTAATAGCTAGTACAAACAAGGTAAAACCTACACACAACCAACGTACTGCTGTCTTTGGCAAGCCCCGGTATATGCGCGTATTTGATGCTTGATCATACTGAGCTAAAATTTGTTGACTTTCTTCATCACTTATTGCTTCTGTCCGCTTTTCATCTATATCTCGCATAAGAACCTTTCTCTCTATTAGACTTCTTGATCCGGCAATTGTAAGAAGTCTATTAAAATCGAATAGTAAAAAAATGCCTAATGGTAAACTGCACAGGTTGACCGGGATCTACTAAAGTATCTAATGGAATGGATTTCTTTCCCAAATGCAAAGTATGAGAAGTATTATAACCAACCAAAATTTGCAAATTATTAATGTAACGATCAAAACCATCAATGCGCATTCCACCACCGGGCAGATGCGTCAAAGTCTGGCCCGGTTCCAATTCGGTAGGCATACCCGCCCCAAAGGTTTCAAACTCTAGGGCGGTCAAAATAATCTGATTTTGACGGATATCAAATAGCTCTAATACAATGCTTTTGTTAACTGAATGTACATAGCTGATTGCAAACATATCATAATAGTTAACAGGATATCGAAGTAGAATAGAATTATCTCGTGCATTTATCAGTGTTAAAAAGTAAGAGCGTTGTACAGTTGTGACGATTACTATTATAGTTATTACAGTTAAAATCAAGCAAATCCTGTACTTAGCTCTAAAGATATTCCAAAATCTAATCCAAAACACCTATTTCTTGGAAGAACCTGCGGGCACCGGGATGGAAGTCTACACTGATAGATTGCACAGCATTATGTGGATTTATATATGCTCCACGAGCATGACCAATGTCAGCTTGCCTTTCAATAAGTGCCCTAACGATGTCATAAGCAACTTGTTCATCCAAATTTGTAGATGCTACCAAAGTAGCTTGCACAGCCACAGTGTTAACAGGTTCAGTAACAAATGTATATCCATCTGCTTCAGTTACAGTAACTCTTGTGTAAAAAGGATGGCGTGCCATCAAAGCTTGGATCATGCTGTCTGACATGGATAAAAGACGCAAATTACGTGCGATGGACAGTTCCATAATTGCAGAATTTGGAGTTGCTGCGGTTACAAAAAAAGCATCCAGTTGTCCATCCCGCATGGCATCTGCTGAAGGGCCAAAGCCAAGGTTAATTACAGAGATATCAGCAGTAGATAACCCATGAACATCCAAAATTTGCATAGCGTTAGCTTCTACACCGGAGCCCATGTCACCAATAGAAACCCTACGCCCACGCAAGTCCTCTACACTATAAATTCCGGAATCTTCAAGCACAATTATTTGCACTGTCTCCGGATAAAGGGACATTAATGTAGTTAAAGTAGTAACCGGGGTATGCCCTTCCCAAATCCCGGTTCCTGTGAAGGTATAGTGCATTACATCATTTTGAGCAATAGCTATATGTGCATCACCGGCAGCAATTTGACGAATATTATCAGCAGAAGCACCGGAGGCCATAACTGTAATACTAATGTCTGTATTAGCATTAATAACCGCTGCCATTGCACCACCAAAAGGATAATAAGTACCTGTAACACCGCCGGTAGCCATGTTCAAGCGCACCCCTTGATCTTCACAAGCACTAAGCAAAAGTACAACAGAAAATGCCAGTAATAGAATTGCTGGATTTCTTTTCATAAAAACGAACTCCCTTCTGTTTTCACCGAGATTAAAATTTATCTGATCGAGCGGCTGCGATAGAATTCACACAATTTTACCCGGAATAAACTTAACTAATTGATTTTTTCAAAAAAGGCACCACGAACCAATACTGGCTCATAGTGCCTTACCGCTTAATATATAATATAATAACTAGGAATTTGTTTCCTTGTCAAGTTAAAAATAAATTTAGCACGGCATTGCTAAAATGAAGTTTAAGTTATTCTTAATCATCTTTAGCTGTCGTGACAACGATAGTTTCTGAGAGTTCAATCAATAAAGAGGGATTTATTGTTACCTCAAATACTATAGCTTCATAATATTTTGTTGCTTTTCCGCTTGATGAGATTTCGGCATGACCGACTACCAGCCCTGCAACTTCAAGTTTCTTCAAGTGCATGTACAGCAATGCTCTACTGATATTAACGATTCGGGCTAATTCGCTTACATATTGCCTTTCTTTTAACAATACCCCAAAGATTTTGATTCTTGCAGGGTGAGAAAGGGCATCAAATATTTTGGTGTATTGTTCATAGTTATTGAACATCCTTCATCATTTTTTCCATAGAGGAAACTTTTTCTTTGATGTCGGCAAGTTCTTGTTTTAAGTCTACAGCAAGTTGTTCAAAAGATTTTTGGCTTATTGCCGTAGCAACAGCAATTTTCTCTTTGCTGCGAAGAACCATAAAAACAATGACACCAATAGAAAAAGCAACTGACCCAATCATAGCCATAATATAGTGCATAGCAAAACCTCCATATAATTTAACTATATCATATGCAATAATTGTATTGCATATGATATAAAATGTCAAGATGAAATTGGTTGGTGGCTATCTATTGCCGGCCCTTTACTTCTCTTATTTTGTCAAGCACATCTTTAATCGTACTACAATATATCGAAATATCGTTTATGACTTTATCCCTTGCTCATGCTATAATCAGTTGTGTAATTAGTTTGAAATTTGCGGGGGCTATTGATGAACACACATACAAAACTCATAATTAGATTTTGGGCTTTGCTCACGCTCATTTATATATTTGTTGGTTGCTCAAATCAAAGTACAGATAACGGATATAACTCCGTTTCAATTTTATTTGTAGGCAACAGCCATATACGGACCGGAAATGTTCCAAGCCAATTACAGGCACTTGCACGATTACACGGAATTGAAATAACATATGTTGACGTGTCCGAAAATGGCGTAAACTTAGATGGTACTATGCGAGATAACGCCATGAGGGAAATGCAAAACGGAAATTTTGATTATGTTGTCATGCAAGCCCGTGGCAGAAGTTCAATAAATGATATGGACTTGTTTCTAAATGATATTCAATTATTCAGCCAACAAATAAGAGATAGCGGTGCTACGCCTGTGTTATATAGCCCGGCGTGGGCTAATATAAATGGTCAACCTAATGAGGAATTACAAGCCTTTTTGACTGATGCACACAAACAAGCTGCATATGAGAACAACATCATTTTAATAAATGCGGGTGATGCTTGGGTTTACGCATACAGAACTATTCAAGGGCTTTCTTTGTATGCTAGAGATGGATTACATGCAAATCATGAGGGAGCATTTCTTACAGCAAGTGTGTTTATGGCTACATTGTTTGATTTGCAGATTGAGAATATTCCCGCAGGCAACGCAATCGACAATGTGCCAATGTTAAACATCCTAACCGTCTTGGGCTTCGTGAGTATAGTAATCTTCACCATATATCGCTTTGCCAAAAAACAACCGTTGCATATGAAAAAGACGATCACAGCAATGATTTCACTTGCGTTGCTCCAAGTCATGAGTTTTTTCCCTCATGTATTTAGATTTACAGAGAGTGGTAATCGGTTTATTTTTCTGTATGCAATATCGTTTGGACTGTTGACATTGGCTTTCTATTCAGTCTACTGCATTATACGGATTGTATTTATAGAAAAACAGTCATTGAGCATAGTGAAAAAATATGTTTTCTATGCTGTGTCTTGCTGTGTTATCTATGGTTTAACATTTATTCCGGTTTTGGAGTTACGCAATTCACTCTACATGGGCGATAATGCTATTGCCCTCGCTCAAGTTGTATTGAGTTTCTTTAGTTCCGTTTAAGGCGGTAAGATTGCACATCAAACGCATGAAATAAAATCTGAAGCGAAAAAGCAGAAAATAGGGAATGTCTTAAAACAGTAGAGGTAGCCAAGCAACATAATTGAAAAACCAAAAATTGATAACGAGTCCAACAACCACCCTGTGCATTAAGTGAGATTTAGAAAAGCGAATCCCTTTTCTGA
>Ga0123355_10001712_pt1 | contig 30542 bp, 22 predicted proteins | sample TergutEmb28metaG_3_FD_89872 | JGI IMG/M metagenome (GOLD analysis project Ga0123355, IMG submission 89872) | Embiratermes neotenicus P1 segment gut microbial communities from Petit-Saut dam, French Guiana - Emb289 P1 | ecosystem: Host-associated > Arthropoda: Insects > Digestive system > Gut ... | reverse complement strand
GCCGGAAATAGATAGACGAGCAATAACTATCGAAACGGGCATTCAAAATTCGGGATTAGGTTTGGTTTTGCTGTTTAATCCTAAGATATTTCCTCCCGATTTGGCTTTGGGCGGTATGCTGTTTATCACGGCGTGGTGGGGAATTTGGCATATTGTTTCGGGATTGGGAATTTCGTTTTATTGGTCGAAAAAACCGTTGAGAAAATAAAATATGCGAAAGCACAAAGGCGCGAAAGTTAGAATACACATTTGCTGAATAAAAAGAATATATTTATAAAAACAATTTTGCTTATGAAATAGAAAAAACGGTGCAGAAATGCGCTACAAAAAAAGACATATTAAAAAAATAGCGATTTTGCTGTTTATTCTTGACAATCATTTTCCACAAAAACAATAACATCAGGGATAAGTGTGAAACGCCGTTCTATACGGCGTGGAACGACTTGTTAGATGTTATAGGCGTGGAAACCTGATTGTTAGATAGGTTGTTTCGCGCTATTTTTTGTGTCAGAGAATCAGCAAATAAAAAATCAACACAATTATAAATTTTAAAAACAAAAAACTATGCGAAAACTTTCTATTTTTCTATTCTGCGGATTGCTTTGCACCGCAAACCTCAATGCCCAAACGTGGGAAATCGGCTATCCAAACGCTACAAATGTAATCACAACTTTACAAGACAGCACACTTACCATTAGCGGAAGTGGCGAAATGAGAGATTATTTTTTTGCTGACTTACCACCTTGGCTTTCATTTCAAGATATAATCAGAACTGTTGTAATAGAAAACGGAGTTACGAATATTGGCAGTTCTGCTTTTGCTAATTTAAGCGGTTTAACTTCTGTAACAATTCCTAATAGTGTTACAACTATCGGTAATGCAGCTTTTGCTAATTTAAGCGGTTTAACTTCTGTAACAATTCCCAATAGTGTTACAACTATCGGTAGTGCAGCTTTTGTCAGTAGTGGTTTAACTTCTGTAACAATTCCTAATAGCGTTACAACAATTGGAGGGTCGGCTTTTTTTGCCAATTCCTATTTAAGAACGGTTGTTATTGGAAGTAGTGTTACAAGTATTGGTGCCGAAGCTTTTAGGAATTGTTGGAGTTTAACATCCATCATTTCATACGCCTTAGTACCTCCAATTTTAGAGGAAAGCGATTGGCTTGGAGGAGCGTTTGACGGAGTAGGATTTGGTTTAACTGTATACTTGCACGTTCCTAAACAATCGGTTGAACTTTACCGACAAACACCTGTGTGGCAAGATTTTAAAGTTGGTCCAATAGACGATGGTCTTACTTGGGTATTGAACGATAGTATATTAACCATTAGCGGAACAGGTGCAATGACAAATTTCTCTGCCGATTGGAGTACCGGTGTCAGAGTTACCAATGCACCGTGGGATGCTTATCGAGAGGCTATTAAAACCGTTGTAATAGAGTATGGTGTTACAAGTATTGGTAGTTTTGCATTCATTGGTTGTTCCAACTTAACTTCTGTAACTATTCCTAATAGTGTAACGAGTATTGGAGAAAATGCTTCTTTTAATTGCCCCAACTTAACTTCCGTAACAACTCCTAACAGCGTTATAATTATTGGTTCTAGGGCTTTTGCTGCTACCGGTTTAACTTCCATAGTTATTCCTGCTAGTGTTACGGTTATTGGTGACTGGGCTTTTAGTGCTTTTGGTTTAACTTCAATTACTTGCTATGCTCTGACACCACCAAATTTAGGTGATAATGTTTTTTATGGTGTAAATAAGGACTCTGCAACCTTGCGTGTTCCCGCACAGTCGGTTGAACTTTACCGACAAACGCTTGTTTGGCAAAATTTTAGGATTGAAGCAATAACAACTACAATCGAATGCGAAGTTATAGAGGAAGGCACAATCGGAAATCTCACTTGGTTGCTTTGTGCTGATGGCACGCTTATAATCAGAGGATTTGGTGCAATGCCCGATTTTGCTTCTGCTTCAACTCGCTCCACTCGCTTGGCAGACGAAAATATCGCGCCTTGGGCTGAATTTTGTGATATGTTTACTTCCGTAATAATTGAGCAAGGCGTTACAACTATTGGAAATAATGCCTTTGCAGGTTGCGAAAGTTTGCAGTCTGTGTCTATTGCGAGTTCGGTAGAAAGTATCGGAAGCGGTGCATTTGCAGGTGCTACCGGCTTAACCGATATTACCATTCACGCAGAAACTCCACCGGCTGTTGACCCGAGCGCATTTGATGGTGTGAATAAATCGAACGTAACCTTGCATATTCCTGCTGCTTCGGAAAATGATTACAACAATTCCGATGTTTGGAATGAATTTAATACTGAAACAATAACAGGTGTAAGAAAACCACAAACCACGCAGATTTTTGTTTTCCCAAATCCTGTTTTGGATAGTTTCCAAATAGGTGGAATTACAGAAAATACGCTTGTAAAAATCACTGATTTAAACGGCAGAATTGTATTGCAACAAGTAGTTTCGCCGAATGAGCAGATTTTGGTTGGTCATTTGTCGGCAGGTGTTTATTTTGTGAGAGTGAATGAGGAAGTTGTGAAAATTGTGAAAAGGTAGAAAATTAACCCTTAGTAAGGTTGTCGTTTTTTTAAACAAATCCCTTATTTCCTTATTTTGCTGAAAATAAGGGAATAAGGGATTTATTTATGTGTGTAATTTTTTGGCACTAAGGGAAATTTTCGCCCTTTCGTACTTTCGCGCTTCTTACATTCTCAATTTCAATCCTGCAAGAATTGTGTCAGGTTTCAGCGTCATAACACTGTTCATTTCGCCTGCCATACAAAATCCGCATTGCTCGCAAAGTCCTGCTTCTGTTCCTCCGCAATCGGGCAGAAAATCGCCGTCGATAGTAATAAAATTTGAAACCCAGCAATATTTTTTGAAATTGTTGTGCTTCATCTTTTTCAAGCCCGAAACCGAATTCATAATCGAATAACCTTTCTTTTTGTACGCAATCACTTTGTCGATTATCTCGCGGCGTTTTTCCCAATCCAACTGATAATCGCCCAATCCGGGATAAGGCATAAAAAAGTTTATAGAAATAGATTTTATGTGCGGATTATTTTTTGCAAATTCGATTGTTTCATCTACCGATTCGACATTCAGTTTGCTCACAACCATATTCACATTCAAATCTTTATGATTGGCGGTTTCGATATTTTTCACCAATTTTTCAAATGCTCCTTCGCCTCGAACGGCATCGTGATATTTCCCCAAACCATCCAAACTCACCCAAATTGAATCGGCTTCGCTTCCTTGAAACGAAGTTATGGCATTGGTTGTAACGGTGGCTGAAAAAAAACCGATTTCTTTTGCCAAACGAATCAAAGAGTTTAAATCGCGGTCGCCTTCTTTCCAAAGCGTTGGCTCACCGCCTTCAAAATCGACAAAGCGCGAACCCATTTTGTGCGCTTTTTCAAGTTCGCTTCTAATTTGTTCGTAACTTTTTTGTTTTACGGCTTTTTGTGCAAAAACACAACAATGTTTGCATTGCAAATTGCATTGGTCGGTAATGAAAATAACCGTTTGAAGCGGGATTTTTTGTCCTAAAATCCGCGTTCTGAAAAACCAAAATGGGAGATATAAAAACTGCATAATTTTTTAGAGTGCAGAGTGTAGAGTGTAGAGTGTAGTTTGCAAATTCTCTAAAAACTACACTCTGCACTTTACACTCTAATGAAACTTATTATAATGATGATGAAGCAAAAAAATGAAACCAGATTTCGTGCCGAATACCAACGTATCATAAACCAATCGAGACCGTTTTTTTCAATTTCCTCCCAATTTTCCATTGGACCAAGCCAGAATTTTGGGCTGAATTTCCTTTCGGGATTTCGTATAAATTCTACCATCGAATAAAAAAGCGAAACCGCAAGAGGAAAAACAAGAGAAACAATCCAATAAAGCGCGCTTAAATAGTTGGCAATGATTCCGTACACAACCAACGCAAACGGAACGAAAAGGATGAAAAACAGTACGCACAACATCGCGGTTGTGTTGTTGAGCAAAATTGCCATTGTTTTTTTTCCAACTTTTTTGTCGGGAATACGGTCTAAAATAGAATGGATAAAAATAATGTTTGTTACCAGCAAACCGACAGCGATAGAAATCAGTATAATCGGCGTATTTATCGCTCCGCAAGCCGCATAAAATGTTCCAATCATATTTAAAGGTCCAAAAATCAGTCCGATAATCAACTCGCCGAAACCGCGATAACTCAAACGCAAAGGCGGAGCGGAGTAAAAAATCCCTAAAATAATGGTAATTCCAACAATGTAAAGCACAAAATTGCTTCTATGCAACCAAATAATTGTACCAAGCAGAACGGCAACAGCCGAAAAAACGAAACTCGCCACAAGCAACTGTTTCAAAGTTGCCTGTCCCGAAGTGAGATAAGTACATTTTCCGATTCGGGCGCGAAATCCTTCGTGAACGAGTTCTTCGCGATAATCCGTTTTCTTTTTGATATAATCAAAATAATCGTCAAACAAGTTTAATCCCAAATGTGCGAACATTACGCCCAAAATAGCACAGAGAGCCAAAATCCACGAAAACTCGCCAATGCCGGCAGTTCCCGCGAGTACAATCGCCAATGCCGCAGGCAGTAAACTTTGCGGAAGCGTCATTGTACGAGCATTGTTAAACCAGAATTTTATTGTGTTCATTTTAAAACTGTGATTTTATTATGTGTTGCTTGCAAAAATACAAAAAAAACAATTCAATCCTCTAAAAAACAGATTTTTGACTAAAAGGAAAGTGTAAATGGGTAACGATATAGAAATGAGCGGATTGCTTTACCCTGCTACATTTTTCCATTGCTTCAAATAACTCAATGCAAAAATAATACTATTTCTGACAAGGACAAAATTTTATTTGAAAAAGAATTTCAAACAAATTGACCAAAAAAGTTACTATCTCAAATCAGAAGTGGAAAGGTTTATCAGTGAACGGTTTAAGAAAAGACAGAAAACAAAAAAACAATTGCTCCATTTCTAAAATCTTATCGGTTTTCCGGTATAAAAGTCGAGAATTTTGCTTCTGAAAATATATTCAAATTTTGCTTGCAGCATATCAGATTGTGCAATAGCAAGTTGTGTTTTGGTTGCGCTATAATCCACAAAATTCATCATGCCAAGCTCAAAACGCTGTTCGGTGTAGCGAAAAGTTTCCTCCATAGAAGCAACCGCTTGTACACTTGCAAAATATCGTTGCAAAGCCGCCAGCGCATCGGCGTGAGCCTGCTGAATTTCCTTGAACAAATTGGCGCGCGTCAATTCCAATTGATACTGCTGACTTTGCAAATTCAATCTGGTGTTTCTGATATTCGTATTTACTTGCCAACCGTTGAAAACAGGAATGGTCATACTGACGCCAACATACGAAGCAATACCATCGCGCAATTGTTCCCAAAATGGATAATGTTCGCCAAAGTACATCGCAGCACTCGAAAAACGAGTATTGTAACCGCCCGAAAGCGAAAGTGTCGGGCTTCGGCTTCCTCGCGCAATGGCAAGCTGTCTTTCCATACTTTTGAGCATATATTCCGCAGCTCGAATTTCGGGTAAAGTGAATTCGGCAACAGCATACACATCTTCAACAGAAATTGCAAGCATAGCAATATCAATATTTGAAAAATCGGGAATCACCACTTGAAAATCATTTATGTTTTCCAAATCAAGCAGTTGTGCGAGATTCAGTCGCGACATTTCCAACGCGTTGCGAGCCATAACAACTTGCAATTTTTCGCGGTCGGCTTGCGAACGCAATTCAAGAACAGCACCTTTCGCAACACTTCCGGCATCAAACAGTATCGCAGTTCGAGCTATTTGTAATTCGGTCAAATGAAGCTGATTTTCAGCAATTTTCAATTGTTCTTTTGCGTGAATTATTTGCAAATAATACAGCGTAATATTGATAGAAAGGTCGTTTTGCAGTTTTTCGACATTCTGAATACTTGCCCGCAAAAAATAGCGGTCGCGTTCGATGGTGTTTCTTTGTTGAAAGCCTGTGAACAATGGCATACTTCCGCCGATTCCTCCCGTAAACATATGTACTGCTTGACCTTGAACAATGGTAAAAGTATTCGGGTCTAACACATTACCTCGCGAGGAACTGAAATTGCTCGAAGCATTCACGCTCGGCAAACGGCTCAATCGAGATTGTAACAAATCATTCTCAGCCTGATTGACAGATAATCGTTGTTGTCGCAATTGGATATTATTTTCAATGGCGTGGCGAATGCATTCTTCCAAAGTCCACGTTTCTGTTTCTTGTGCCGAAACAGGAAATATTGTCAGAAGCAAAACGTTGAATGTGAAAATTTTACACAGAACAAAAGATTTCATTTTTTTCATTTTTACAATACTAATTCTAAAACACAGATTTTCGCAAAATTCAAAATTCAAAATTGAGAATTCAAAATTGAAAATCACAGACTTTCACTTAAAATCCGTCTAATTGGTAAAATCAATCTTTCCAACAGCGAAATATCTTCCGTAATAATATCCGCTCGACCGTGCATATTCGGCATACAGGGCAATTCTTTGTGATAAGTGCTAATCAGTTGATTTGGCAGGTTTATCTTCACCGTGTAAAAAATAAATTCGCCGCTTTGAGCCGGAACTAATGAAATATTTTGTACTGTTCCGCGCAAAATTCCAAACTCATTTTCGGGAAAATTATCAAGACGAATATTCACTTTTTGACCGGTTTCCACTTTTCCCGAACGAGCCACAGGAAGCATCGCAATGCCAATCACATCGCACTCGCCCGAAGGAATGATATTGAATATCTCGCTTCCGGCAGCAACATTTTGGTTGATAGTCCAATAATTCGTAAAAGTGATTTGACCCGAAACGGGCGAGCGCAACACATAATTCAATTCCCAAACTTCAATCTCGGTGTTGAGTTGCGAAATGAGCGAAAGAAGTTGCGTGTAAAGTCTGTTAAATCGCTCAATATCTTGAAAATACATATCCAGCAATACTTCGCTCATTTGGGCTTTTTGCACTTGCATATTGTTGATAGCCGATAGTATGTTTTCATAAGCCAAAATGCTTTGAAGTTGTTGATTTTTAGAACGTTCAAGTTCTTCGTTAGAAATAACTTCGTTGGCGTGAAGCAGTGAATCGCGCCGAAATTGACTTTGCGCAAGCGATAATTGCGTGTAAATAATCGCCTGCTGACGAAGCAAATTTCGGTACTGCTGATTGTAAAGCACAATTCGGTCTTCGGTCATTGCTATTTTCTGCTGAAAAAACAGCAGACGTTTGTATTCCAAAAAATCAAAAAGCGTGATATAAAAATTTGCAAACAAAATTTGCAGATTTCCAACCTGTAAATTTCTATCGGGAAGCACAGGCAGCGAATCGCTGTCTAAATCCAATCTTGCCAAATAATTTCGTAAAATTTCAATATCTCGCGTTCGAGCGGGATTGTTGATTACCGCCAAAAACTCACCAACTTCTACTTTCTGATTATCAATTACAAACATTTCGCTGATTTTTCCCGACGAGCGAGCAACAACAGTCGCAGGCGGATTTAATCCTGTCAACACAACTTGCGCGGAAATTACATCGGGATATTTGATAATGGCACTTCCAATCAGCAATATTCCGACAATAAGTGCCAACATCGTTATTCCCCAACGCAAAATCCAATGCGGAACACTGCCGAGAATTTCCTGGAATTCTTCGCTGCGAAGTTCTATACCCCCTAAATCCCCCTGAAGGGGGACTTCCGGATTAGTATCGTTTTTTGAATTTTCTGACATAATTCTATTTCAACTTTTCCTTTTCGTGCTGCACATTCGTTCAATCTTTGCACTTCCTCAAAAGCCTCCCCTTGTGGGGGAGGTTTGGTGGGGGCTGGGATTTAGGGGTGTGCTTTAATTTCCTAGTTCCAACTGATTTTTCACTAATTCGTAATACAAACCGCGTTTTCTTGTCAGTTCTTTGTGCGTGCCTTCTTCTACTACTTTTCCTTTGTCCAATACCACAATTTTATCGGCATTTTGCACGGTCGAGAGGCGATGCGCCACGATTACAACCGTTTTTCCTTTGTAAAATTCGTTCAAATTATCTAAAATAACACGCTCGTTGTTGGCATCAAGCGCGTTGGTGGCTTCATCAAAAAACAAAAATTCGGGATTTTTGTAAACCGAACGCGCAATCAGCAAACGCTGTTTTTGCCCCATACTTGTTCCGCTGCCATCCATGCCGATTTTGGTGTTGTATTTCAAAGGAAGTGAAATTATATAATCGTGAATATTAGCCGTTTCAGCAGCTTTTTTTAATCGTGCCTTGTCAATATTTTCCACACCTACGGCAATATTATTAGCAATAGTATCCGAAAAGATAAATCCATCCTGCATTACCGCACCGGTACAATGCCGCCAAAGATGCGGATTTAGTTCATTAAGATTGTGATTATCAACAAAAATTTCGCCTTTGTTCGGATTGTAAAAATTCAACAGCAATTTTATCAAAGTCGTTTTTCCGCTTCCGCTTGCGCCGACTATCGCCGTGATTTTGTTTTGTGGAATGTGCAGATTTACGCCCGCAAGCGCGTAATTTCTGTCCGCGCCATCATAACTGAAATACACATCATTCATCCGAATATCTTTCCGTTCGGGCATTTCGGAAATTTTGCTGTCTATCGTCTGCATTTCGTCTTCGCGATTATGAATTTCGTTTAGTCGCTCCAAACTGATTTTGGCATCCTGCGCGCTTTGAACAAAATCGATTACCTGCGAAATGGGTGCGGAAAGCTGTCCGATAATGTACGAAACCGCCATCATCATTCCTAAAGTCATATTGCCTTCGATAACCGCACGGGCAGATAAATAACTGATTAAAAGCGAAGTAATCTGCGTAAAGAACACCGAACCCAATTGTTGATATTGCCCCAAAGCAAGTCCTTTGATGCTGATATTGAACAACTTTACTTGAATGCGTTCCCACTTCCAACGTTGTTGCTGTTCGCAGTTGTTGAGTTTTATTTCCTGCATTGCGGTAACCATTTGTACCAAATTGCTTTGCTCGGCGGCTGCCTGTGTGAAACGCGCCATATCCAAACGCCTGCGCCTGCGCAAAAACAGCACAATCCAAAGTATGTAAAGCACGTTACCAACAAGAAAAACGGTGAGAATGCTAAGGTTATAATAAGCTAATATAAAAGCAAATACAATGAAATTGAAAAAGGAAAAAAGCGTAGTTATCGAGTTTCCGGTAAGAAAAGACCGTATCCTTTCGTTGTCGCTAATGCGTTGTAAAATATCACCTATATTTTTGGAATCGAAAAAACGCAACGGAAGCCGCATTAATTTTGACAAGAAATCAGAAATGAGCGAGATGCTGATACGCGTATTTACGTGTAAACTTATCCAACCTTGTATAAAATTGACCGCAAGCTGAGTGCAAAACAATATCAGCTGCGCAATCAAAATTAGTGTTACAAACGATAAATTATGATTGCCGATTCCTTGGTCAACAATGCTTTGGGTCAGAAATGGAAATATCATTGCCAAAATACTGCCGATAAGCAGACCGACAATAAGTTGAGCAAATTGAGATTTGTAAGGAAAAAGATATTTGAAAATATAGCTGATACTCCGCTTCTTTTTTTGTTCTTCTTCTTGTTCGTAAAAATCGGGTGTTGGTTCAAAAAGTAAAACAGAGCCGACACCATGATTATTTTCGACGGCACTAATCCAACATTTTTCTAATTCTTGTTCGTTCATTTCATATTTTCCGCCCGCAGGGTCGGCAATATAAAATATGGTTTTTGCTTTACGTTGTTTTACGGCATACAAAACAACAAAATGACTTTGATTCCAATGCAAAACACAGGGAAGATTTGCCTCGCTGATAAGTTGTTTTACAGTGATTTTTGTTGCCATCGTTCTGAAACCAATACTTTCGGCAGCATCGCTTATGCCAAGAAACGAAACACCATCACGGGTAATGAAACTTTTTTCCCGCAAAGTTTGAACAGAATAGTTGCGACCATAATGCTTGGCTATCATACGCAAGCAAGTGGGACCGCAATCCATTGCATCGAGTTGAGTGTAATGTGGAAAGGAACGAGGCATTTTAATCAACAGGTTTCAACGCTTTTATTTCAACTAAAAACTTAATACGAGAAACAATGTAGCGCAAAAAAGCGTTGTAATGATTTTCAATTACATCAGCCTCAAAAAAGGGCTTTGTCTGTTCCAATAAATCGGAAACTGTTATGCTGTTTGTACAGAAACCTAATATCAAACTATCCAAGTTATCAATGTCATACAACGAAAAACGATTTTTTGTTGCCTCAACAACAACAAGATTAAAACATTCTTTTTCTTCAAGCAGCACAGTTCCGTAAAATATTGCACCCGATTTGTAGTACTTATTGAACAATTCCGCCCAATTATATTTCGACTGAATTACAGAAACTTCCACACAACCAACAATTTGTCTTTGTAGTAAATTTTCCGTGTTTTCAAACAAATTTCTGTACCAATTCACAGCTTCTAAATCGCGCCCATACAAATATGTTTCCGAAAAGTTATGATTGATTTTATCAAGCAAATTATTGTAAAATGGTGTGAAGTCCTGCTTTGCCTTTTCATTCTCGCTTTTTTCACTGATATTCTTCAACAAACTCAAAAACGTATTTTTTACTTCGTTAAAAGTCTGAATTTTTGCCGAATAGGAGTAATCACTGTTTTTATATGCTTTAATAGCAATGTCGTGCTTGTTTTCGAAATCAATGTCGCAAAACCCTGAAAGACTTAACGGAATATTCTTTTTTCGGAAAAGTGCAATTATCCGATAATAATACTCAGGGTATAACTCGCGTAGCTTCGTTGCCATTTGACGGCAAGCGTAATCGTCTCGCTTGAAGTCGCCAAGCAAGTGTATGTAATTACACTTGAACGGAACTCCGCGAAAATCACCCATGTCATAAGCATTATCTTTGTAGATTTCATCAATCAAAACACTGACATTCAGCTGTTTTTCTCGCGCCAGTGCGTGAAAAAGATGCTGTTCAAAAAATACATTAAATCTCTCAACAGGAATGTTTTGAAAATTATGAATATTTTTATCAATGTACTCAAAAGCAAGTTTTGTATATTCTTGGAAAAATTCAATATTACTTCCGCCGAGAATACCTGCATTAATCGAAGTTATTGGCGTTTCGGAATCAAAATCACGCTTTACGCAAGTGGGGAAAAACGTAAAGTGTTTTTCCAATAATCTTTGAGTAGAAGTGTAATATTCTGTGGCAACTTCAATATTTTGTCCGATTAATTCGCCATTTAATAACGAATTGTCAAATTTTTCAAAAACAAACACATCGCCATCGATATGCAAAAACGGCTCTTTTTGCAGCGAATAGGTATAAAGTTTGGGCAAAGCCCACAACTGCAGATGCGGTAACTCAAAGCAGCTTAATTCCGTATGAACAATATCGTACGGCAACTGTAAGTCTTTTATTAACAGATCAATAACCGCATCGCTATTGGTGTATAACTCCACTTTACCGAAAATTTGTTTCAGCTGCAAACAACTCAACGCCCAGCCCATTAAATGATATTCAGGCGTAACCCAACCCAAAGAATCCTTGAAAAGATTTTTATCGGGCGAAATATATAAAGTTTGTATAAAATTCATGTTAGTTGAAAATGTTTAATATATTTTTTATTTGTGATATTAATTTTCCCGAACTTGGTAACTCCGCCTTTTCTATCAATACTTCGCCGTTACTACCCACTAAAACATATCGAGGAATACCACGTTCATTTTGAAAATAAGGAAGATTTGAAGCAAAATCTTGTCCTGCAAAATAATGAAAGCCTGTTAATTCTTTTGAAATTATCGTTTCTTTCCAGCGCTCGTAAGCTCCTGCAAAATCAATGGAAACATACAATTTACCGATGTTGTTGTCTTTAAGAAATTTGTTCAATTCTTCGCTGTGTCGAAATTCGTTGAGACAGGGACCACACCAAGTTGCCCAAAAACTCAACAAAACAGGTCGCCCACCCATAAACATACTTGTTATTTGGTGTAAATCATCAGTTTCAAAACGCCCGAAGTTATTAAAACCGTCTTCAATGGAAAATGTAGCTAAGACATAATCTTTAACTTGTAGTACTTGCAGTCTGTTCAACACAGGATTATAAATGCTGTTCGGAAAAACCGATTGGAATAAAGCCCGCTGAGTTTCCAATGCGACAGAATCTAACATTCCTAAAACTGTATTTGTGATTAGTTCACTCGCTACGACCATCTCCTGCTCGACTTTACTTAAATAATTGCTCGCACTGTAAATTGACGAAAGTCCCAAATCAACTTTTTCAAATGGAAGAAGCCCTGTCCACCTTAAAGTTGCTTTACTCATAGTAGAAATTCCATAATCAAAAATTCTATCGTGCAAAAGAAACAAATTATTTAAGTCATTGAAAAAATTTGCGGAATCTGTTTTTGCCAAAAAATCTTGTTCTGTGAATGAACCTATCAGCGCAGCACGAAACAGGAATTCATCAATTGTTTGACTTTCGGCAAAATGAAACTGTTTTTCGTTAATGTATTTGTTTTCTAAAAGTGCCCTCAAAACATCAAGATTTTCAGCTATCTGATTGTTGATAAAAGTAAAAAATGATTTTTCGGGACTGTTCAAATAATCTGCAAGCGTTTTCTCCGCACGAGCCATCCCCCAAGTTGATTTTAAATTAAAAACATATTGGTGAAAATCTGCATATTTTCCTTTGAATTGAGGCGGTTGTATAGAATCTAAAACGATTTCCAAGCTTTCACCCGGCAACATAAATAGCAGACAACTGCTTGACCATTGATAACCACGTGCTATCATAGCAAAAGTTGAAATAGAGTCAGGAATTTCAAATACGAGGAAATCGCCGTCAGTTGTTTGCGTTTCAGTATACCGTTCGTCAAAAGAATTTAACAGGTTTTTAATAGAATACCGCAATGTAACTTCCAACTTTTCCGTTGAGTCAGGAAAGCGAACAGTTAATTGCCTTGTACTGTCTTGTTTTTGAACGCAAGAATTAAAAAATGTGAGAATTAAAAAGAATAAAATGGTCTTTTTCATTTTGAGTTAGTTTGTTACAAAGTTTAAAAGCAGACGGATAAAAAGTAAATACTTTATCCGTCTGCCGTCAAGTTATATTCCTCCGCAGCGTCTTCGACATTCATCTAGGCTCTGCACATTGGGAATTGTCCTCCCACCGCAACAAATACAAGAGAAACCAGGGCCACTTCCACCTGTTACACTTTTCATTTGGTTTGCACTCATCTTAGAGACAATACCTTCTAAATTAATTTTACTCATAATTGAAAATTTAAAAAATTAATCAAAAGCAAACAAATAAGAGAAAAATATTTTATCTTTACCTGTCTGCTTTCAACACATACCTAACAACGTACGCCGCAACGTCTGCAACATGCAGACATTGAGGTTTCAGTAGTTGTCCTTCCGCCACAAGTACAAGTGAATGCACAACCTCCTGTTACACTTTTCATTTGGTTTGCACTCATTTTAGAGGCAATACCTTCTAAACTAATTTTACTCATAATTTTAATTGTTTTTTAGAGTAAGAAAATTACTTGCAGAACTTTATTACAACGCTTGCGCAGGCATTGCTTGTTGCTAATCTGCAAATTTAGCAACATATTTTGAGTTATAACACAAAATTCGATAAAAATTTGTTTTTGTTTGTTTTCACTGTAAAGACGTGGCATGCCGCGTCTCTACAACGCTGTGTCCGTTAAAAACCTCAAATCCTCAATTTTATAGTTATCAGGCAGTTTGTAGCCGTTTACTAAAATCGTGGGCGTCGCCTGTAATTTAGTTTCGTCTTTCCATTGTTGGTGTTTGTTAAACTGTTCTGTAGCCTTGTTCTCGTTTGTGTTTACAGGATATTTTTCAAAAAAATCCTCTTTTTTGTATTTTCCGCCTGCAAACCATTCATTGTAAATTTGTTGTTGTTCTTTTTGGTCGTATTGATAATACACGGCAATCAAGTATTTGTTGCTTTCGTCTAAACTCTCCTCAAAAGACGAAAAAATGTACTGGATACAGATTTTATCACCACGTTCGGCAAGTAATTTTTCTACCCTTTCGTGCATCGCGGTACAAGGACTACAATGCGGATTTGTTAGAATTGTTATCAAAAGCGATGCGTTTTTGTTTCCAAAAAGAATATCAGAGAAATTTGTATTCGCCGGATAGTTTGGCTGTTTCGTGAGTATTGCGCGAAAAACATCCTCGTTTACTTTGATGCTGTTAAGCTCTTGCGTGGTATTTTGCAAAAGATTTTGATTGCTGATGCGCGGTATCAATATACTGATTATCAAAGTAGGTAATAAGTATACACAACCAAGTACTATAATATTGAAAGCAGAAAATTCGGGAATGATAAACTGCGAAAAAAGCAAGTTGACAACAAATATCAAAATAAAAACCGCCTGTACAACCAAACAAAGCGCACACCATTGTTTTGCCTTAAACTTCTGATACCAAATGCTCCACACAGCATACAATAACGAAGAAGCAGCAATCCAAACATAAAAAACTACTAAGCTTGGCGCAAACAGTAGAATGATTAGGTTTGAAACGAAATATCCCAAACCTATTTCGCTCCAACTGATTAATCCAAAGGGTTTTGCCGATGGCTCATTCAAAATATCATTGCAATCGGACTGCGAAAAAAGCGAGCAGATTTTATCTGCGAACTTGCTTTGCGTTTGCATTTGTTTTTGCAACAACAACCAACAGATATAAATACCCGATAAATTGAGAAATAGCGAAAGAAAAAACCACAAAGAGAAATTTCCCGTATTGTTTGTAATCGCATAAGCAAAACCTAAAACAGCTATGACTGCAACGCCAACAAATTTCAGTTTTTCAAAAATTTCAGATTTTTTATGCTGTTTGTATTCCGGCTCTTTCGATTTTTCGTTTGTTTCAGCAAATAATACTACTCCCGACCACGAATTGCAAAATTTGTCAACATCAAGGCTGATAATTTTGTCATCCCATTTGTAAGTTACTTTGTCGTTCTCAATCTTTCTCACTACAACAAAATCTGCTCCCAAATGTGCAATAAACGGAACGGGAAGTTTGCTGATGTTCTGCTCTTTATCAGTTATTGTATATGCCTCATTTTCAAGATTGTAATCGGACAGCAAAGAGGATAATCCAAATAGATTATATTTGTGCGGATGTTCATTGAATACTTTGTTTGAGTATTCCGCAGTATGCTTCACTTTTAATAGTGATAGAAATTCGGTGAAAATATTTGTTCGCTTCACGTTATAAAAATTTTACAGATTTCGTTTTTTGTGATTTTTTATTGACACAAAAATTGCGGCTCAAAGATAAAAACAAAACACAATGTAATACAAGAGCTAAATTTGCATATTGCACCGCTATTTTCGCATAAAATATGCTATCTTTGCGCTGTTTATAAAAAACTATCAAAATTATGCAAAGTCAAATAACAGCAAGAATTAAAAAATTGCGCAGAAATAAAGGCTTAACTCAGCCGGAAATGGCAGAAAAACTAAATATTGCTCAGTCGGCATACGCTCGGTTGGAACAGGGCGAAACAAGCACGTGGGCTAAATATTTTGAAGACTTACTCCAAATTTTTGAAATTACTCCCGAAAAGTTTTTTGAGGGAATAGAAACAAAAGTTGTGATAAATAATCACAATGACTGTACTTATTCGGGAAATTCGAATATAGATTGTACTTATTCAGAGAATCCTAATGTTGAACATCCTGCAAATCAAGAACTGTACGAAAAACTTATGGAACAATACGAAGAACGTCAAAAAGATAAAGACCAACAAATTGCCTCGCTAAAAGACGAAATCGGTTTTTTGCGTAGAATGTTGGAAGATAAGCAGGTTTGATATGTTGCTGTGCGAAAAAACTTCGTGCATTCTTGCATTTTTTCTTTGTTCGGCCAAAGGCGGAACAAAGAAAAATTTTTGGTGTTTTTTTGAGATATTTTGCAGAATAAAATAAATGTTGTACTTTTGCGCTACGTGCTTACCCCGCTTCCCGTTAGAACAGCGCGCTCAGGGTAAGCCTTTTATTTTTAAATAATTATGTCCAAAACTTCCTACACAAAACCGTTTTTATCCTACACAGAACAATTATCCCTTTTAAAGTCGCGCGGAATGGCATTTGCCGACGAGCCAAAGGCTCTGCACTTACTTGAAAAAATTGGCTACTATCGTTTAAGCGGATATTGGTATCCGTTATTGGCAGATAAAGAAAAGCACATTTTCAAGTCCGACGCCAAATTTGAAACTGTTTTTAGTTTGTACAAATTTGACCGCGAGTTGCGAAAACTTGTCAATGCGGAAATTGAAAAAATAGAAGTTGCCGTTCGCGCAAAGATAGCATACGAATTTTCTACGGCATATAACCCATTTTGGATAGAAAGTACGAATTTATTTGCTTCTTATCGTAACCATTTGACCACGCTTGACAAAATCAATGAGGAATATACACGAAGCAACGAGGAATTTATAAGCGCATTCAAGAAAAAATACTCCAATCCGCTTCCGCCTGCTTACATTACTTTGGAAGTAACTTCATTCGGAACGCTCTCGCGTTTGTACCGCAACTTGAAACCAAGTAAAGCAAAACGCGATGTGGCAAAATCATTTACTTTGTCCGATATAGTTTTCGATTCGTGGCTACATAGTTTGACCTGTGTCAGAAATGTGTGCGCCCACCACGCAAGACTTTGGAATAGTCAGATAAAAATTCAGCCGTTGTCGCCAAGAAAACCGCAAAGTATCTGGCTAACCGACAATACAGCGCATAATAATCGTGTTTATTATATCCTTTCAATGATAATCTATCTACTGAACACGGTAAATCCAAAACATACTTTCAAACAAAAACTTGACGAACTTTTTGCAAAATATCCTAATGTAGATAAGTCAGCAATGGGATTTCCCATTACGTGGCAAAGTGAGCCGTTATGGCAAAGGTGATAATATATCGAACTTACCACTGCTCCGTTCGGACACACAGGTTTCGCCCTGTCTGCTCGCTTGGAGCAAGGCGAAACAAACATGTGGGCTAAATACTTTGAGGATTTGCTCCACATTTTTGAAATTACTTCCGAAAAGTTTTTTGAAGGGATAGAAACAAAAGTTGTGATAAATAATCACAATGACTGTACTTATTCGGGAAATTCGAATATAGACTGTACTTATTCAGAGAATCCGAATGTAGAACATCCTGCAAATCAAGAATTGTACGAAAAACTTATGGAACAATACGAAGAACGCCAGAAAGATAAAGACCAACAAATTGCCTCGCTAAAAGACGAAATCAATTTTTTGCGCAAAATGTTGGAAGATAAGCAGGTGTGATAAGTTAGAGAGTATGTTTTTTTCTTCTTATTGTTGTTCTTTTAAGTTTAAGAGAACTTTGACGACAATCAAAAATCTGAACGATTAGAACAAATTCATTCTTAACGAAATACACTATTTTGTAGTTTCCCACTACAAGCGACCGATAACCTTCTGGGCAATCAGCAAGCAACTGTTCGACTGCAGCAACATACGGCTGTATTTTCAATATTTCGACCTTATCCAAAATTTTGTTGTACAACACAGCAGCAGCACGCGGATTTTTTGTCACGTAATAATCGTAGACTCTCTCTAAGTCGCCGACAGCCTCAATATACCATTTGATTGTCATACCACGACTTTTCTTTTCATTTGGTCATGCGGAGTAAGTTCCATTTTTCCGTCATAGAAATTTTGTGTGCGCTGTACAATACTTGCCCGCAATTCTTCTGTGCTGTACATACAAGGCTCCGGGTTGTACAATCGTTCAATTTCTGTTACCCTTTTGGTATCCGTGTCGTTCATAATGGCGCGAATAACATTGAATTTTTTCTTTTCCAATACTGTCATACAAAAGTAATTAAGGCGCAAAGATACTAAAACTTCAAAACAAAATAAAAAAACAGCCTAAATATTTGGCGCAAAATATTATTCATGATAGCAAAGGTGATAATGCCCAAGCTCATATCGGCACGCTCGTTCAGCAAGACAAATCACATATTGCCTCGTTGAAAGACGAAATCAGTTTTTTGTGTAAAATGTTGGAAGATAAGCAGGTTTGATATTGATACCGTATGAAAAGTTTTTCGTGCATTCGCCCTTTCGCGCATTCGTTGTCATTTCAGAAATAATTTGTACTTTTGTCATTCAAGATTTATAATATTATGTCTGAGGCTCAAAACATAGAGTACAAATCCATTTGGAAAGACGAATATCTGCGTTGGATATGCGGTTTTGCCAATGCGCAAGGCGGTACTCTCTTTATTGGTAAAGACAACAACGGAAATGTAGTAGGCATAAAAAACGCTAAAAAGTTGTTGGAAGATTTGCCCAACAAAATAACTACTATTTTAGGTATCGTTGCCGATGTAAACTTGCACGAAACGTCGCAAGGCGATTATATAGAAATCGTTGTTGAGCCGCAACCCAATCCTGTAAATTACAAAGGCGAATACCATTACCGAAGTGGTGCAACCAAACAAGAATTAAAAGGCGCAGCGTTGGATAAATTCCTTTTGCAAAAATACGGTCGGCATTGGGATAGTGTACTTGTTCCAAATATAGCAATCGAAGATTTGTCGTTAATTGCCTTGCAGCGTTTTCGCAACGAAGCCGCTAAAAGCGGTCGAGTTGATGAAGAAGTGCTTAATGATGAAACGAAACATTTATTGCAAGACTTACAGTTGATAGACGAAACTTCGGGTAATCTGAAACGAGCAGCAATTTTACTTTTCCACCCAAAGCCCGAAAAATTTGTAACAGGTGCTTACATAAAAATCGGTTTTTTTCAAGGTGATGACGATGATTTGGCTTTTCAAGACGAAGTACACGGCTCGCTAATGGAACAAATTGACAAGGCATTTGATTTGCTGAAAAGCAAATATATTGTTTATGCAATTTCATACGAGGGAGTTTCTCGGCGAGAAAAACCAACTTTTCCGATAGCCGCTTTACGAGAAAGTTTATTAAATGCGATTGCTCACAAAGATTATGCTTCGGGCGTGCCTATTCAGATTAGTGTTTATCCCGACCGCATTGTTTTTTGGAATTCAGGGCAGTTGCCTCATTCCATTTCCATTGAAAATCTTTTGCAAAAACACCCCTCTATTCCGTATAATCCCGATATTGCCAACACCCTTTTTCGTAGCGGCGATATAGAAATTTGGGGCAGAGGTTATCGTAAAATCATTAAATCCGTATTGGAAAACAAGCAATTACCACCTATAATTAAGAATGTGGGAGGATTGATGCTTACATATTATACCAATGCACACGCTCAACTGAAAGCCGAAAATATTGACGGAAAAATAATACAAATTATAGAATATGTAATTGCTAATGGAAGTATCAATAATTCGGAAGTACAAAAATTGTTGAACACAAGCAAACCAACCGCAACCCGCTTGCTCAAACAAACAGAAATGTGGTTAAAAAAACAAGGTGAACGAGGGCAAGGAACAAATTATGTAATGAAATGGAAAGAACTAATTGGCTCATAATTGGCTCAAAGTTACCTTATAAAGTTCTTATAAAGATGTTGTAAAACATTGATTTATAGCAACGTATCATATTTTACTATTGGCTCATAATTGGCTCACAAGAGTTCTCCGCTCGGAAAAACTTTGCCTTGTCCGCTCTATTAAAAAGGATTTACTCAACCTCAAATGGCTGAAAAACTGAATATTGACCAATCGGCATACGCTCGGTTGGAACAGGGCGAAACAAGCACGTGGGCTAAATATTTTGAAGATTTGCTCCATATTTTTGAAATTATTCCAGAAAAGTTTTTTGAGGGAATAGGAACAAACGTTGTGATAAATAATCACAATGACTGTACTTATTCGGGCAACTCGAATGTAGATTGTACTTATTCAGAGAATCCGAATGTTGAACATCCTGCAAATCAAGGACTGTACGAAAAACTTATGGAACAATACGAAGAACGTCAGAAAGATAAAGACAAACAAATTGCCTCGTTGAAAGAAGAAATTAGTTTTTTGCGTAAAATGTTGGAAGATAAGCAGGTTTGATATTGATACCGTATGAAAAGTTTTTCGTGCATTCGCGCATTTGTTGTAGTTTCAGAAATAATTTGTACTTTTGCGCCGTCAAGTCTGTAACAAAAAAAGCATTGTTTTGTTACACGAAGACGAATAAAATAACATGCAATACATTAGTAATCAAATAAAAAACGGAATATCAAGCAAGCGAAAAGGAAAAATATTTTTTCTTGAAGATTTTGCAAAATTCGGAAATAAAAATGTTGTTCGGCAAACTTTATTTCGTCTTTGCAATGATAAATTTCTTGTTCGTTTGTCTGCGGGCATTTTTTTGTATCCAAAAACCGATAAATATATTGGCGTGATTTATCCGTCAATCGAAGAAATTGCAAAAGAAATTGCAAAACGCGAAAAAGCACGTTTAATTCCGACAGGCGTGTATGCTCTCAATGCTTTGGGACTTTCAACACAAATGCCTATGCGTGTGGTTTTTCTCACAGACGGAACGCCGCGAATTATCAACATTGAAGGAAAAGCAAGTATAAAATTCAAAAAAACTATCCCTAAATATCTTGCATTGCGAGGAAAAATTATGACTTTGGTAATTTTTGCTATGAAAGAAATCGGACAAAAACAGATTTCCGAAGAGCATTTAGCAAAAATAAAAAAAGCACTCGAACAAGAGAAAAAAGAGAACATAGAACACGATATTAAATTAGCACCCGAATGGATAGCAAACACACTTTTACAACTAACAAACAATGATTAACTTTCTAAAAAGACTAGACAATAAGCGCATTGAAGCATTTAATACCATTGCTCAAAAATTAAGAATACACAGCGTATCGGTTGAAAAAGATGAATGGGTAACAGCCGTTATTCGCGCCTTATTTTCACTGCCTTACGCTGAACATTTATTGTTCAAAGGCGGTACTTCATTGAGTAAGTGTTGGCACATTATTGAGCGATTTTCGGAAAATGTTGATATTGCGATAAATCGCGAATTTTTAGGATTTTCGGAGAAATTGTCAAACAATCAAATTCGCAACAAATTACGCAAAAATTCTTATTTATTCATAAAAGATACATTGTCGGTTGATTTGGCAGAACAAATGAAAATTCAAGGCATAAATCCCGATTTATTTTCTGTGAATGTCGAATTTTCGGAAGACAGCACCAAAGACCCTGTAATTGTTGATATTCAATATAAATCTGTTATTGAAGGACTTACTTATATCAATCCTGTTGTAAAACTCGAAATCGGTTGTCGTTCAATGCGTGAGCCGTTTGAAAAAGTAAAAATTCAATCGCTGATAGATGAAACTTTTCCCGACACTCCATTTTCAGACCTTCCTTTTGAAGTAAATGCCGTAGTTCCGCAACGCACTTTCATTGAAAAACTTTGTCTTTTGCAGGAAGAATTTGCCAAACCGCAAGAACTTGTCCGCACCGATAGAATGAGCCGCCATTTGTATGATATTTGCAAAATTGTAGATGCAGATATTGTAGACAAAGCATTGGTCAACAAGGATTTATGGAGCTCTATTGTTGAACACAGACAGAAGTATGTAAAAATGAAAAACTTTGATTACGAATTGCTGAAACCCCAAAATATCAGCATAATTTCGCCCGATTTTATTGTATCACAGTGGCAACAAGACTACGAAACAATGCGCGAAACAATGATTTATGGCGAATCGTTGCCATTTAATAAATTAATTGACAAAATAAAACAACTGAACGAAAGAATAAACCATATAGATTGGTAAATATCGTGCAAGTGAATGGCTAGAAAGATAAAGACCAGCAAATTGCCTCGCTAAAAGAAGAAATCGGTTTTTTGCGTAGAATGTTGGAAGATAAGCAGGTGTGATATTGATTTGCACGAAAGTGTTTTCATTTTCCATCTATTTTATCGTTTCCACCAGATTTTTATTTGCAGCACGCCAACTTTGCAACGATACAGAGATGACCGACACGAGCAAAACAATGCATCCCGCCAAAGCAAATATCCACCAATCGAGCGATATTCGATAGGTAAATCGCTCTAATCAGTGGTGCATAAACGTATAAAACAATGGGAACAGCAACAACAAAAGCCAATCTCCAAATGGTTACGAAAGTGAATGGCAAAAAATAAGCGTAAAGTTTTGACTTGATAGTTGAAATGAATTGCGTTTAAGAAAAAAATAAGTTTACCGAAATCAATTTCAATAAACTTATTTTTATAAAATCTGCTACATTTTATTGCACGAGATTACAATTCGTGCTTGAAATATTTTTTGTGATTATATCCGTAGTAAGTGTCAATACAACTTGTTCCGTTCAATAGTACCGACATATTATTCAGCTTCTTATCATTAAAGTTTTCGTTGATAAAGTATGTCCAATCTTTTGGAGTATAATCCTGTCGTGCAACATAAATTACGGTGTCGGCAACGCGATTTATTTGATAAGTGTCGGAAACTACTCCTAATGGCGCCGAGTCGATAATTATGTAATCAAACGTTTCTTTCAGCTCTGCGATTATTTCGTCTAAACGTGGACTCATTAATAATTCTGTCGGATTGGGCGGTACATGTCCGGCTTGAATCACATAGAGATTTTTACTTATGGAAGTTTCATGGATAATCTCTTGCAATTTTATATCTGGATTAGACAAAAATGCAGTCATTCCTTTATCATCTTTTGGTATTTCAAAATACTCTCCCAGCATCGGATTACGAATGTCTAAACCTATGATAACAATTTTTTTCTTCATCAAGGCTAATGATAAAGCCAAGTTTGCCGAAACAAATGATTTTCCTTCGCCGCTGATACTTGATGTTATAAGAATGACAGGGTTTTTCTTTGCCGCAATCATAAATTGAATATTGGTACGAAGTTGCCGGAACATTTCAATCATAGGTGTTGTTTTATTTCCTTTTACAACAATCGGGTCTGTTGTTTTATTTTGCCCAATCGTGCCGGCAAAAGGTGCGTGTACCAATCGTTGAAATTCAGCTTTGTCTTGAATTTTATTGTTCAACAAATCCAGCAAATAAATTACAACCAACGGTATTGCAAGCCCAAACATAAGTGCAACCAAAAGGATAATACTTCTTTTTGGAGCTACGGGACTAAGCGAGGCGTGTGCAGCATCCAACAATTTTGTGGATGATGTAGTGGTTGCTAATCTCAATTCATTTTCTTTTTTTCGCAGTAAAAGAGATACATACAGAGCTTGAGTTGCTTCTTGGCGGCGTCTTAATTCTATGAACTCGCGCTCTTGGGTAGGAATGTTTTGAATTCTAGCCGTAAACTGCGATTCTCTCTGCCTCAAATCGTTTAGAGATATGTTTAATCCGTTCGAAATACTATTGATACTTGCGATTATATTCGAGCGCAATGTAGCAAGTGTATTGTCAAGTTGGGAAATAACGGGATTTTGCTCGTTAGTAGAGCGAAGCAACCGCATACGTTCCAATAACGCAGTATTATATTCTTGAATCAGTAGTCGAAGTGAGGCATCTTCAAACCCCAAATTAGCAGGAATCAAGCTGTTTTTATTCTCTTCGTCCCTTAAATATTCATCAATATGGGTAACCAAATTTATCTGCGTTTGTATCTCGGCTAACCTTCTGTCAGATTCACTCATCGATCTTAAAAAAAGCTCTGCCTCAGATGAAATATTAGTCAGATTATGATTTCTTTTGTACTTTTCAATCTCTACTTCTATGCTCAACAATTCTTTTTCGAGTGATATTATTTGTTCTGCTGCAAAATCCGCTGTATTTTGACTAACTAAATTTCTCTCGTTCACAGCATCCAAATTATAGAGGTCAACCAGCTTATTTAAAACAGAAATTGCTTTTGCAGGTGTTTGCGAAATAGTTGATATATTGATAGCGTTCGACCGTCTGTTTGCAGGTGCTACTCTAATTGCGGCGGAATATCTTTGCGTCAGTACTCGATTTGGATAAGTAACGATGCGAAGTCTCGTGCCGGGTTTTACAGACAAAGTTTCGTTGAGCCTTACCTCGCCATATGGCGTATTGATAGTAACGGGCAAACTTTCTACAAAAATTCTTTCTCTATTTCCTCTCGTTTCAAAAACAATGTTATATCCCTTTTTTGTACGTTTTACGTCAAACCTTAATGTACTATTTAGCGTGTTGTTGAAAAGCGGAGGCACTATCAACTGTATTGGTGATAGCGATGTCGGATATATTTCAACGTCAGGTCTGAATCTGTTTCGTACAAAATATTCTGTTTCAATGCCTAACGCTCTAATTACATTTGATTTAATTGTTCTAGTTGTTAGTATTTGAATTTCATCTTCTACTTCTTTAGAAGCTCCTACACCGCCAAAACCATCCAACAATGCCAATTGCGATAGTGGGTTGCTGGCTTTGTCGTCGCGAAGTAAAATAGATGTTTGAACGCTGTAACTTGGCAAAGTCATTCTTAAATATACGAAAGCAATAGCAATGCAAAGAAGTACGGAAATGACAAACCAATGCCATTTTTTTAGATATTTAATGAGTATTGCTCGAATATCGATAATGTCGTTGCTTGATGTTTTATATTGCGATTGTGAATTATTTTCCATAAGTTATTTTCTATTTATCTCGTTAAAACAAAAATTACGCTTATTATCGATGCCAAAGTAGTAACTGCAGACAAATAAAGCGGAATGTTAAGGGCTGCTACTGCTCTCATTACATTAGGTTCTATGTAAACCACATCGTTTTGTTGTAAATAATAAAAAGGCGAAGTAAAAATTTCATCAGAGTTTAAGTTTAGACGGGCAAATTCGAGTTCGCCATTATTTTCTCTTATTACAAGTACGTTATTTCTTTTTCCGAAAATAGTCATATCGCCTGCCATAGCCAAAGCCTCTAAAATAGTTACTCGTTCGTTTCTTATTATAAACGTTCCGGGACGAGCAACTTCACCAAGCACATTTATTTGGAAATGCAAAAATTGGAGTGTAACGATTGCATCTCTCAAAAACGGCTCTAATTTTTGTTCTATTTTTTCAACTGCTTGTGTTCTTGTCAGTCCGGCTAAATGAATTTCGCCCACAACAGGAAAATTTATATTTCCATTAAAATCAACAATATACGGTTGAAGTGTCGGCATTACTTGTGCCATGTTGCTTCCCGGTTGGGCGTATGTGACAATAGGAATGTTGAAAGGAGCTACTGCCAACGGGTCTAATCCGGAAACAATTATAGACAAGAAATCGCCAATAGCTATTCTCGCCTCGTGGGTTTCGTTAAACGCTCTGTTTATGGCTTCTGCTGAAGTGGCATCCACATCTCGGAAATAAGCAACCCTTCTTTGTGATGTACAACTTGATAGTGAAATTAAAGACAGAATTGTAAACAAAATAATTATTTTCTTCATAACAGAATTTTGCCAATTGTGCATTGTTGAATAAAAATGGTGTCTATAGAACAAATCAAAAATAGCGCACAAAGGTAATCAAAGATTTGAAAATACGCAAATAAACACACTTGATTGCCTGATTAAAGCTAAAAACAATGTTAAAACAAAAAGAATGGCGTACAAATGATAATGCCTGTTTTGTATTTTGTTTAAAAAATCACTACCTTTGGAAAATTAAAAACTAATTTTAATAATATCTAAATATGAACATTCAAGACTACATTAAGCAAAACAAAGAACGTTTTTTCGACGAACTTTTTTCTCTGATTCGTATTCCGAGTATCAGTGCGCATTCCGATAATATGCCCGAAATGCAAAAATGCGCCGAGCGTTGGCGCGATTTATTGCTCGAAGCAGGAGTTGATAAAGCCGAAGTATTACCGACTGATGGCAATCCGGTTGTTTTCGCATCGAAATTTATCGACGAAAATTACCCGACAATTCTCGTGTACGGACATTATGATGTAATGCCTGCCGACCCGCTCGAATTGTGGAAATCTGAGCCGTTTGAGGCGGAAATTCGCGATGGACGAATTTACGCGCGTGGTGCAAACGATGACAAAGGTCAAGCGTTTATTCAGACAAAAGCATTTGAATATATCGTAAAAACCAACCAACTAAAATGCAACGTGAAATTCTTGATTGAGGGCGAGGAGGAAATCGGCTCGCCGAACTTAGAGAAATTTTGCGAACAACATAAAGAATTGTTGGCTTGCGACACAATTTTAGTGTCCGACACAAGCATTTTGTCAGAAAATACGCCGAGCATCACAACCGGATTGCGCGGATTGGCGTATTGGCAGATTGAAGTTACTTCGCCGTCGCGCGATTTGCATTCGGGACTTTTCGGCGGTGCGGTTGCCAATCCGATAACCGAACTTTCGAAAATCATTGCACAACTTGTTGATAAAGATGGAAAAATTACCATTCCCGAATTTTACGACGATGTGCAAACCGTCTCGCAAGAGGAGCGCGATTTGATTGCGCAAATTCCGTTCGATGTCGAAGCCTACAAAAAAAGTTTGAACATAAAAGATGTTTTTGGTGAAAAAGGATACAGCACAATCGAACGAACAGGCATTCGTCCTGCGCTTGATGTGTGCGGAATTTGGGGCGGATACACAGGCGAAGGCGCAAAAACCGTTTTGCCATCAAAAGCATACGCCAAACTTTCGGCTCGTTTAGTGCCAAACCAAACGCCCGAAAAAATCTCAAAAATAGTTGCCGAACATATCGAAAAAATCGCCCCCGATTATATCGACATCAAAGTTGAGTGGCTTCACGGCGCGCAAGCATACGTTTGCCCAATCGATTTGAAATACTACAAAGTTGCCGAAAAAGCCTATCAAAAAGTGTACGGCAAACGACCTTTGCCCGTGCGAAGCGGCGGAAGCATTGGCGTAATTCCGTCTTTTGAAAAAGTGTTGGGCGTGAAATCTATATTAATGGGTTTCGGTTTGGAAGCGGATGCAATCCACTCGCCAAACGAAAGTTTTTCGATAGCGCAATTCGAAAAAGGAATCGAAACCGTTGTAGCGTTTTATCAAGAAATTTAATGAAAAAATTTTGAATTTTGAATTCTGAATTTTGAATTGCAATTGTCTGTAATTCAAAATTCAAAATTCAGAATTCAAAATTCAAAATTTACAACTCTGTTCTTTTATGAAAAAAGCAAGTTTTATTTTCCTCGCTGTATTTTTAACGGCGAATGTATTTGCGACCGGCAATTCTTTGCAGGCTTTGCAAATTCCTCCGCGTCAGTCAGGTGCTGTTGGCGGTGCAGAATTTATGGCGCGCATTACGCCGATGAGTCTTGCCGATAGAGAAGCGGCTATTTTTGAGGAAATTTCCAACGGAAATATTCCCGATGCACTTCGTCAAACATATCGTATCACGCGAACAATGCGAGATAGAAACGGCGTGGAACATGATGTTGTACTCGAACTTTTGCCCGATTTTTTGGCAATCGGCTCTGACGATGATTTTTATCGTATTCCGATGGGACCAATGACGGCGCAGCGGTTGGCAACGCTGTTCGGCGCAACGTTACCAACCAGAAAAATTTCTAACTTGGCTTGGGAATTTGCCGAAATAAAAATGGCACCTCAACCAATTCCTTGGAATGCTGCGAATGTTACTGTGCCTGTATTTATGGAACACAATCGAATGGTTGAAACTCAGCGCGCTACATTTGGCAGACCTTTAAGTACGTCGATTGCAGGTCATAAAAAAGATGTTGTAATTTCCAATCGTTTGTACACCGATTCGCTTCTCGCCAACGGAAACAGGCGGAAATTTATATTCGGCTGGCATCAACTAAACGGAACGCCCATTCAGCCGTTAAGTGGAGTACACGATATTCTTTATGTAGATTACAGTCACGGCATTCGCCTTGTAAATCAAGAAATGTTGCTCAATGGCGAAATTGTGCAAGTGCGCGATATTTTGCGCGACTCGATAAAATATGTCTTACTCAGCGACGAAACAGAAATTATGCGAATAACTGAATATGGTGGCGCAATTTATCCACCATCGCCTCCGCCTCCGCCACCACCGCCCGATGCGGTAACTTCGTTTGCGGTAATTCCTGATGGCGCAACAGGTGTTCGCGTTCTTTTAAACTTTGGAGTAGATGCAGATTATAGAGTTTTTTACGGAAATGACGTAAATAATCTTGCTCAAACGGCAACAGTAGATGCAAGAAGTCCGTTTATTACAGGTTTGACCGAAAATCAACTTTATTATTTTTCCGTACAGAGATTTAATGAACACGGCGAATCAGCTCTTTCCAGACGATTGGCGGCAACTCCGACGAACAGAGAAAATTTCGCGCTTGTAGTAGTTGGTTTCAACAGAAATATCGCGGGAAATCACGGAATGTTTGTCCGCCAGCACGCAGAGGCTTTGGTTGCTTTGGACAAGCTGGTGGCTTCGGCAACCAATTATGGCGTGATAGCAGAATTGGTAAACATTAACGATTTTCCGTTTGTAAGTTGGATGTTGGGCGAGGAAAGCACTGTGGACGTTACGCTCAATGCCACAGAACGGAACATTGTGATAAATTATCTGGAAGCAGGCGGTTTTCTTTACATTTCAGGTTCTGAAATCGGTTGGGATTTGGGTCGCGCAGGTTCTGCTCAAAATGCGGTGGCTTTTTTCAGAGATTATTTGAAGTCTATTTTTGTCGCAACCAGTCCGGGAGTGGGAGCGCAGCCAAGCGGACTGTCGCGCAGTGCGGTTGTACTTCCCGATGCAGGATTTGGAAACGATAATTTTACGTTTAGTTTTGCAGACGGAACAGAGCCGACAACTTCCGTAAATTTCCCCGATGTACTGCTTCCGGCAGAAGGTGCAGTTGGATTTTTGCGGTATATTCTTACTGCCGGCGGAAGTCACAATGTAAATTATGGCGGAATTGCATACGCCGGAACATTCGGCAATAGCGCAACTCCTGCGCGAGTTGTTGTGATGGGAATTCCGTTTGAAGCCATTGTTCCTGCTGCTGCTCGGACGGAAATTATGCGCCGTATTCTTAATTTTGACGGCGTGCCAACCAATGTTGTAAATCCGACTGTTTCAAATAGCCAAGTTTTCAGAACACTCAACGGCGTTCGCATCGAACTCGAAACGCTATCAAAAGTAAAGATTTTTGACATTGCCGGAAAATTAATACATCGTATAAAAACCGACACAACTTTCGAACACCCGCTAATGCGCGGAGTTTATTTGGTGAAGGTTGATGGTGAAGTAACGAAAGTGGTGAAGTAGGACGAATGGGCGAATGGACGAATGGGCGAAATTGGAATAAAATATTTGCCGAATAAAAAATATTCAAACCCTTAGTACCAAAAACTACAACACAAAACTCCCTTATTTCCTTATTTTCAACAAAATAATAAGAGAATAAGGGAGTTTTGTATGTGTGCAGTTTTTTGGGTACTAAGGGATTTTTATTCGCCCTTTCGCGCCTTCGCCCGTTATAACATTTCTTTCACTTGCTCATAAACATTCTCGCCCGTAAATCCGAGTTTTTCGTCGAGAACTTTGAACGGTGCCGAAAATCCGAACGATTCCAATCCCCAAACTTTGCCGTTGTGTCCAACCAAACTTTCGAGTGTAACAGGCAAACCTGCGGTTAATCCGAAAATTTTACTTCCTGTCGGAATAATCATTTCTTGATAATCTTTTGATTGGCTGCGGAATAAACCTTCTGACGGAACAGAAACTAAACGAATTTTTATTCCATCAGCGCGCAATAATTCTGCGCCTTCTGCCAAAGTTGCAACTTCCGAGCCTGAGGCAAGCAAAATCACGTCGAAATTGCCATCGCATTCTACAATGTACGCGCCTTTTTCGGCTTGTTGAGCTTCGATTTTTCGTGTGGTTTTTGTAGGTAAATCGTTGATATTCTGACGAGAAAAAATCAATCCTGTCGGCGTTGAGATATTTTCCATTGCCATTCGCCACGTAACGGTTGTTTCCTCCACATCGGCAGGACGAAGCACGAGCATCGAATTTTCGCCTTTGTGATTTTTGAGTTTTTCCATCAGGCGAATTTGCGCTTCTTGCTCCACTGGCTCGTGTGTTGGACCGTCCTCGCCCACGCGGAAAGCATCGTGCGACCAAATGAATTTCACCGGCAATTCCATCAACGCCGCCATACGAATAACCGGCTTCATATAATCGGAAAACACGAAAAATGTAGCGCAGGCAGAAATCACGCCGCCGTGCAAAGTCATTCCGACACAAAGTGCCGCCATCGTAAATTCCGACACGCCTGCTTGCAAAAATGCGCCCGAAAAATCGCCTTTCGTCAGCGCTTTGGTCTGATTGAGAAAGCCGTCTGTTTTGTCGGAATTCGACAAATCGGCACTCGAAACAATCATATTTTCAAGCTGTTGCGCCAAATGTTTCAAAACCGTAGCCGAAGCCACGCGCGTGGCTTGATTTGGTTTTTGCTCTATCGCATCCCAATTTACAATCGGTGCTTTTTC
>Ga0123355_10001711_pt1 | contig 30556 bp, 29 predicted proteins | sample TergutEmb28metaG_3_FD_89872 | JGI IMG/M metagenome (GOLD analysis project Ga0123355, IMG submission 89872) | Embiratermes neotenicus P1 segment gut microbial communities from Petit-Saut dam, French Guiana - Emb289 P1 | ecosystem: Host-associated > Arthropoda: Insects > Digestive system > Gut ... | reverse complement strand
CCACCGAAACTACACCCACCGAAACTACACCCACCGAAACTACACCCACCGAAACTACACCCACCGAAACTACACCCACCGAAACTACACCCACCGAAACTACGCCGCAGCAAACAACCCCCACTGAAACTACGCCGCAGCAAACAACCCCCACTGAAACTACGCCGCAACAAACTACACCCACCACCACGACTGTACCTTCAACTACACCTACTACCACAACCACACCCTCAACTACACCTACTACAACAATCACACCTTCAACTACACCCATCATCACGACAGCACCATCAATGACAACAGTACCCTATATGACGACAATGCCTCCAACAACCACAATGCCTCCGGTAACCACACAACAACCGACAACACCAATGCAAACTCCCATCCCAACAACACCTACCCCAACTACACCAATATCAACACCCCCCGTGGAACGTATATTCCACCCGCGCTTTATGGTCGGCTTCAGTGATAACCGCTTTGCGCCGGGCGCACAAATGACCCGGGCTCAAGCCGTCGCCATCCTTACGCGCATCCAATTATTAAACTTTGAAGTGGGTATCGACCACTTACCGCCCGGCATGGAAAGTTTTGATGCCTTTGCCGATGTACGCGCCGAGCATTGGTTCTATTATTATCTTGCATGGGCATACGACGCAGGGTTTATCCAAGGTTCCAATGGTTACTTCAGACCAAGTGACCCCGTAACCCGTCAAGAATTGGCCGCCATGATTGTACGCAGCGACCTACGATTGCCGGAAACAACACAGACGGGTACTGCCGGATTCGTTGATGCAAACCGCGTCAGTAATTGGGCACGCGGATATGTATATATCGCTTATCGCAACCATTTGATTTTGGGTGACGGCAACGGTTACTTCCGCCCGCGCGACAGCATCACACGGGCAGAAGCCGCAACAGTCTTCAACCGTTTATTGGGACGCATAAACAATAGGAGTATGTTATATTACGCCGATACACCCAACTTAAACGATGCCCGCGACTTCCACGATGTACGCAACAACGCGTGGTATTTCGGATCCATACTGGCAGCAACCAATGACCATTATTCGACCAGCAATAACAATGGTTTAATTAATTGGATGTTAATTATTTATCCCTAACACAATTATTGCATCATTCCCAACAAAAAAGGGGCTGTATCATGAGACAGTCCCTTTTTTGTTTATAAACCATCACCTTATACACCCAACTCTTGCCACACCCAATCCTCACCGAACGCTTCGCCATTAAAAAACGCTTCGGCAGATGCCCCAAGCATCCGCGTTAGCGTTCTTTGAGAATTTATTAACCTTACAAGAACTCGTCGGCACGTCCGATGCCGAACAACTTGCACAACTGCGCAACACCGCCCGCGACAAAAACGAATGCTACACCATCAAAGCCCTAGCCACCAACGGCCATGACTTGTCCAAAGTGGGCATCCCCCACCGCAAGCAAATGGGTGATGTGCTGGAGCGGTTGCTCGATGCCGTCATGCACAAACCGGAAAAAATTCAAAGCGAAACGTTGTTAAATATCGCGGTGTATATGCGATAAATCAACCCACTACCGCTCCACTTTGCTTTTTATAAATTGCTTAATTGCCATACATTCGGGCAAGTGCATCATGTGGTGGCGTGTAAGTGGCAATAATACAAGCCCCGCAACAGTATGTCTTCCCCAAAAATCTTTTAACCAAATGGAATTTTTGTTTTCCAATAACCCACCCTCGCTAACCAACCGTAATAAATATTCGGATTCTGGTTTTTGTTTTAAATCATTGGCAGTTAAGGATTTTAATATCTTTCGAGTTTGACAGCCAACCGCATTACGGTAATTTATCAACTCTTGTTTGTTAGTTCGCTTACAAAAGTCAAAAATTTGCACAGCGTCCATTGCATTGCCCGTATCTCTAACAGACACGTTCATTCTAGCCATCCAATCATCATTAAAAATTTGGGATTGTTTCATAATGAGCAAATTACCGACTAAGTCCTCAATTCGGGCTATATGCCATAAATGATATGTTATGGGTTTATTTTTTTCTGTAGGTATTATATTAAAATCCTCGTTTTTCAATCCACTTAATAAATCATCACAATATGTTTGCATACTGCTAGACGAAACTTCGCTTGTATGAGTGATTGCGTGAATTTTAAGTGTATATTCAATTGCTAAATCAAATGTTTTAGATGATTTTATCAACTTACACAATTTGTCTATCAGTGATCCATAATCCTTTTCAATATCAATCATATCAGTGCTTTTTTTCAAGTGTATAGGACGTGGATTTGAGTGAATTAGGGTTTATATAAGAATAAAATGCTAAAGCGGATGGATGCTTTCCGGCTTGATTATCATCACCTTCTGCATTGTTTGCATCTTCCATTGTTTCAAAAGTTACAAAATCTACCCATGTATCACCGTCACGAAATACATCCCAAGAAATAAAACCCTTGTTTTTAGACAGGGAATCATCATGACATTTTTTTGATGCAAGCAAAAACGCTTGTACATCTGCACCCTCTACGAGTTTGTAAGAAATGTGCCATACTGCTTTTGACATAGTAAAACGCTCCTTTAGGATTTTTTATGTTGCTCACTTTTAATTATACCGCGCGTAATATGACTACATCATGGCACATTATAAATATTTTTCGATAATTTTTTGGGCCTCATCCTTTATGATGTTTCGAATATACTCTGGCTCTATCACTTCTATATGTTTACCAAAAGACAAAATGAAATCATACAGCCAACCCGTTTCTGGCCAAGTCATTGTTGCAATAAAACTTCCGTCTGATTGCCTTTCTATCATGCTTTCATATAGGTCATCATATACCCTGTAAGCTTTTTCGGGTGCAATACGAAGTTTAATATATATGTTTTTTCCGCCCTCATAAATATTATCAATAGGATTGCCTGAAACCACAAGCGAATCTCGTTTAGCAAAATTTTTTTCTGTTATTGTTAAATTTTTTATCCGTGAAATTTTATATAGTCTTATAGCCTGTTTCGTAAGGCAATAACCTTTTAAGTACCATGACTTAGACTTGAACCAAACTTGCATAGGCTCAACAACACGGAAGGATTTATCTCCGTGCATATTGTAATAATTAAATTCAACAATACGCTGTTCTAATATGGCAATCTTTAAATCATTGAAAAAGTCATTTTCATGCGTCAACCCGGAATAATCTACTTCTATCCAATTTGTTGGGGTTTTATTGAATATAGTAGACAGCTTTTCCAATATTCGCTTACTATTGTCAGTTTTTACATTTGAAAGGCCATGCAACGCAGACAAAATTTCGTTCTGCTCTTGTTCATTCAATATGGATTTGTTCAGTACAAAATCAGGCAAAAGGCTAATTCCGCCACCTTTACCGCGCTCCGTATATATCGGAATACCAACCGTACTCAATGCATCTATGTCACGGCAAATTGTACGTCTTGATACGCCAAAATGCGAAGTCAATTCTTTGGCCGTCACGCTTTTTTTATTCAATAAGATATAAACGATTTCAAATAGCCTATTTATTTGCATTTAAATCACCATGTATATTCTAGCACAGTAATGAGTCAGCACCATGTCACATTACTGTGTTTATATTCCGCAATAAAAAAACGCCGCACCCAAGGGTCGGCGTTTCATCGGCAATTTATACAACGCCACCGATTAATCAAGAAAAATCACTCCCGCACTTGCAATAAATCCAGCGGTGCATGATGCAAGCAAAGGAACGCCCCCACGCCCATCCCCGCCGCCGCGCCCGTTAGGTAGATTACGGCAGCCAACAGCACCGCGGTCACATGCCCGCCCAAGACAAACAACACCAACACCCCGCACATCACCGCCGCCATACATATGATTAACTGCTCGCCACACAACAGCGCGGCCACGCCCCGCTTGCCGATACCCAAGGTACGCAAGAGGGCCACATTTTTCGCATGGGTCATCACCAATAGCCACGCCACCGTGCTGCCGATGCCCAACACCAGCACCACCACCACGCGCATGAACAACGTCATAAACAACAGCACTTGCGACATGGCGAATACCACCGTGCGCAATTCGCTGTCGTCCACAAATATTTGTATGCCGTCGGAGAGATGCCGCGGGTTGATTGACGTGCGCATGGACAGCACCGTTTCGTCCAAGACATGGCTGTACGCCGCATCGATGGTAAAATTGACCACGGCATAATGGTACGAAGCCGAGAAGAAAGGCATCGTCCAATACGGCATTAACAGGAAATTGCCCCAATTGTGCGTGCCTACAATTTGCACCGTGCGGTAGATGTATGCTCCGTGCATGCCGAAGGGATTGACGGCCAAAATGAAATCGTCACCCACTTCAATATCCCGCACTTGCATAAAATCCATGCCAATGATCATTGGTAGCGGCACATGCGCAGGCACTTCTGCCCACACACGCGCGTTAAAAATCGAATCATCAAGCCCGGGCAGATACGTAACGGCCAGCGTATTCCCTTCCGTGCTATGCCGCTCGATAAACGCCGCAACATCGCTGGTGCCGTGTATCGAAATTTGATTTTGCTGATTCCACATGGCTTGCACGCTTAGCATCGGATCGAAGAAAAAGTCGTCGCTGCCGCCCCACAATTCTTCTAGCAATTCCAATGTATCGGCCACAAATTCGGGCGTGGGCAGTGACGTGCCGATTTCCCAGTCAACGGGCAATGTGCCGTTTGCGGGGCGAACCAATTGTGCGCCCACTTGCCATGTTTCCACGTAAACCTCGTGCAAATATTCAAGCCCCAAAAAGGTGCGCACTGCGTTGCGGTTTAACGCGCTCAAATGCCCGGTTACATAGGTATTGTCATACAAAGTGTCGATGTCCGACCGCGTCTGTGCCACCGACGACATCAGCCATCCCAGCCCCACCGTAAACGTCATTGCCACGGTAAAAAGCAGCGCGGTTTTCACCGACGCACGGCGGATGTACCTATGTATCCACCCCATCATTAAAGCACGGCGGGAAGCTGAAACCACCGGCAACGGCGTTAAATTGGGCAGCGCGTGCAACGTCGGGGCGATAGCAGTTCCTTCAGGTACAGCCTGCACAACGGATGCGCCGCCGCCGGGTGTACTGCCTTGCAACTGCGCCAACACGGGCAACCGCAACACGCGTCCAATACCCAACGCCGCCAACACAAATCCAAACGCAAACACCGCCACTGTAGGCAACCAAGGCACCGCCACATCGCCCGTTATTTGATGCGCAATGATGTGACGACCATCCCACGAATCGGGGATGGGGCGGTCAAACACGGCCTCCCACTGCAATTCAAAGTCGGTGGGTGGGGTCATTTCATCGTAGGCATCGCTCATACGCGCCAACGTGCGCTCGGCTTGAAACCGCCCAAACCGCCACGCCATGCCCCCGCCCAACGCCACCGACGGCACTGCCAATACCATCACCGCCGCCAGCATTGCAGCAAACACCCGCAACGCCGAGCCACCCAACGCACGCCGTATCGCCATTTCGCTCATGTGCCGCCGTATCAGCAAGTAAACCGTCAACGCCAACACACCCGCCGCCACCAACGCAAACAACACGAGGTTAAACGACAACGCCAGCAAAATGGAATCCACCACCGCCCAAAACGTCTCCGCGTCTTCGAAGTCGCCCACCAAATGCAAGCCCATTTCCGCCATCAGCTCAGCGTATTCGTCAAAGAATTGCGCCTGATACCGCAAGTCCGCCAACGCAAAGCCAAACCACGCATCCGGCAGATATTCCGCGCCATAAGTTTCGTGCGTTATTTCCAAGCTTGGCGGCAATATCGCATCCGGAACAAACACAAACAAAGACTGCGTGCGGTCACGGTTAAACGAAAGAAACCGCGTAATCCCCACCACCGTGACTTCCAGCAGATAAACCTCGGCATCCGCCCGCGCCAGCACCAACGGCACAAAAAAGCCCGGATGCGACACCTCCCCTACACTCGCCGGGTGAAACGCTACCCCTGCGAAATCCTGCCGAAGCGGAATTTCCAGCACCAGCGTATCGCCCACCGCCACATCACGCGTATACGCAAATGTTGCATCTACGACGGCTACATGCTTCGCTTCCAGTTCATCCTCCCGCGTCAGAAACCGCCCCTCGCGCAAGTGCAAAGCGGGATGATTGGCCCGCAATATATCCATGTCGCGGGTGGTTTGTATGTACAACTTCCGATTTTCGCGGTACAACGCCGCCACCATCGCATCAACGTGCGCAGCATACGGTGCAATATCCCGTGCAAACCATGTTTCCCCGTACAATGGCAAAAAAAATAAGGGATCATTGCGCCCTGCACGCGGCACCCACGGCCCCGCGATGGGGTCATGGCGGCCCGTCGGCGTGCCTGGGGGCGGCCAATACTGCCGATAATACGCCAGCCGCACCAGATATCGCTCACCCACGACCATGCCGTCGGTGATGCACGATTCGCCATAAGCTGGCCACAGTAATTCCACGCGCAGCGTTTCCCCGTACCGCGCATGCTCCTCCTGCGCAAACAAAATCTCGTCCACACGCACAGATAAAATCGGCCGCAGCCATTCATGCTCAGTGATGGACATCGGCGTTACCCAAGCAATGACCTCAGACCGCTGCGGATTATCGTTCCCCGTTTCATCAAAATAAGCAGAAGGCATTCCCGTGATATTCGCGTTCAAGCGGCACACAAGAAAACCCTGCACAGCGCGACGGCGATCCACAAAATCCACTTGCGCACTCCATTCCAATAGATCAGCGGCTTGGCTAACATCACCAAATCGTTCGGCGTGCACCACGCGCCCCATCGCACGGTAATGTTCGGCAACATTGCCGATTTGCGCGCGCACCAATTGGTGTTCCATCACACGCAGCACCAGCGTAAACGTCACCCCTGCCAACAATAATGCAAAAAACGCCGTACCCAAAGGCCGGCGTTTCATCGTTGTCAAAAATAATTTCAAACCCGTTCCGGCCGCATCGTGGGGAACAAAAGCACATCCCGTATCGAGTGCGAGTCCGTCAGCAGCATCACAAATCGGTCAATCCCCATGCCGTAGCCCCCCGTAGGTGGCATGCCATATTCGATGGCGGTCAAAAAATCCTCGTCAATCATATTGGCCTCATCATCACCGGCCTGGCGTTGCGCTTCTTGATACGCAAAACGCGCGCGCTGGTCGATGGGGTCGTTCAACTCGGAATACGCGTTGCCAAATTCCTTGCCTAGGATAAAAAGCTCAAATCGTTCCGTATATTCGGGGCGGTCGGGCTTGCGCTTGGTCAAGGGCGAAATTTCGATGGGGTGATCCATGATAAACGTAGGCTGTATAATCGTCGGCTCCACAAACTTGTCAAAGAACGCCTCCAAGATATGCCCCTTGCCAAAGTGCGGTTGCAATTCCACGCCATGTGCTTTGGCGGCGGTTTGCGCTTCTTCCAACTTGGTCATCTCGTAGAAATCCACACCCGTTTGCACCTTAACCGCTTCCGCCATGGAAATCTGTTTGAAGGGCTTGCTCAAGTCAATTTCATGACCTTCGCAAGTGATGGTCGTCGTACCCAACACCGCCTGCGCCACATAACGGAACATTTCCTCCACCAACGCCATGATGCCGTTGTAATCGGTGTACGCCTCGTACAATTCCAGCATGGTAAATTCGGGGTTGTGCTTGTGGCTCATGCCCTCGTTGCGGAAATTGCGCCCCATTTCATACACACGCTCAAAGCCGCCCACCAACAGTCGCTTGAGCGGTAATTCCAATGCAATCCGCATAAACATTTGCATATCCAGTGTATTGTGGTGCGTAACAAATGGCCGCGCAGAAGCCCCGCCCGGTATGGTTTGCAACACAGGCGTCTCCACTTCCATATATCCCCGCCCATCCAAAAACGCACGAATCGCCTTGATAATCGCTGTGCGCTTTACAAACGCATCGCGCACTTCGGGATTCACAATTAAATCGAGGTAACGTTGGCGGTAGCGGGTTTCCTTGTCGGTCAGGCCGTGGTATTTCTCAGGCAATACGTGCAGCGACTTTGCCAGAAGCACCACTTCCGTGGCATTGACCGACACTTCGCCCTTCTGCGTGCGGAACACCGTACCCGCAACGCCTACCAAGTCGCCAATGTCAAATTGGTTAAACGCATCGTAGGCCTCTTCACTTATATTTTCGCGCTTTACATAGACTTGGATGCGCCCGTGGCCGTCTTGTACATCAATAAATGAAGCCTTGCCCATTACGCGGCGGGTCATGAGCCGCCCGGCAATGCCTACGACCTGCCCTTCCACCGCGTCAAAATTATCATGAATATGTTGCGAAAAAGTCGAAACATCATACGTGGTGCGCACATACGGGTCGTTGCCTGCGGCTTGTAGGGCTTGCAACTTTTCCAACCTGACGCGTTGCTGTTCATTTAATTCCGTATTTTGATTCAATTCCGTATCCATATGAACTCCCTCTTATTTTATTATCAAAATGAGCCGCGTTATAAGCGGCTCAACGTTACCACATTACCCGTGCCAGCGGGATTGTTTATGCAATTTTAATAATTTTGTACGCGATGGATCCATCCGGCGCATCCACAGAAATGCTGTCGCCGCACTTTTTATCCAGCAACGCCATACCCAACGGCGATTCGTTGGAAATGCGTCCGCCCGCCGGGTCGGCTTCGGTCGAGCCTACGATTAAGTACTCGATTTCTTCGTCAAACTCGACATCCAGCACCGTCACTTTGCTGCCCACGCTGACAATGTCCTTGTCCAAGTCGTCCTCGTCGATGATTTCAACATTGCGCAACATTTTCTCAATGAGGCCGATGCGTGCCTCTATGTCGGCTTGTTCTTCCTTGGCGGCATCGTATTCGGCATTTTCGGACAAGTCGCCTTGTGCGCGGGCTTCTTTAATCTTGGCGGCTACGTCTTTGCGGCGCACTACTTTCAATTCTTGCAATTCATCTTCCAACCGTTTTAATCCATCAACGGTTAACATGGTCTTTTTGTCGGCCATTTCCTCACCTCATATAAAATATAAAAGTCGGAACGAATTTTCATTCCGACGATGTAACATTATGTGTTGATTTTGCCCGTATTATACGCGCGTACTTTCAATTGTCAACCGCTGCGTTATATCTTCAACCGTTCAAAGGTACGCGTCATTTGTTCGGGGTTGGATGCGTGCGTTAATGCGGTGTATTTTCCGACGATTCCCTTTTGCACCAAGTCTACAATGTAGGCATCCATGCCAATCATGCCCGGCGTGGTTTGGATGGCATTGTCGATTTGGTGCGTTTTTGCCTCGCGTATCAAGTTGCGGATGGCAGGGTTGTTTTGCATGATTTCGAACGCGGGGGTGATGCCGCCTTCATTATTTACAATTAATTGTTGCGACACCACCGTGCGCAGCAGCATGCTCAATTGCACACGCACTTGCTGTTGCTGCTCGGGCGAAAATACATCTACGATACGGTCAATCGTGTTGACCGCGCCCACCGTGTGCAACGTAGAAATAACCAAATGCCCCGTTTCGGCGGCGGTCATGGCAACTTTGATGGTTTCTTGATCGCGCATTTCGCCCAGCAGGATAATGTCGGGAGCTTGGCGTAGGCAGGTGCGTAACGCCGTCAAATATGATTCCGTGTCGGTCGAGATTTCGCGCTGACTCACCAGGCTTTTCATATCGCGGTGCAGATATTCGATGGGGTCTTCTAGGGTGATGATATGACAATTACGGGTTTTGTTGACGGCATCGATGATGCAAGCCAACGTTGTTGTCTTGCCGCTACCAGCAGGGCCCGTTACTAGCACAATGCCATTTTTTTCATTGGCGATTTGCATGGCTTCGTCGGGGATGTTCAATGACTTGTAGTCCGGCAATTGGAACATGACCACGCGCACCACAGCTGCATACGTACCGCGCTGGTAATATGCCGACACACGAAAACGTGCCACATTGGGCAACGACACGGGAAAATCATCGTCTCCCGTGCGCATAAAATGATCTATGGGTCGGTTGGCCAAGCGATACAAGCCTTCAATAATTTCTTTGGCCTCGGTCGGAGTTACGCGGTTTTCGCTTTGCGCGGTGATGATGCCGTTTAATTTGAATGAAACATTGCGCCCCGCCCCGATAAAAATATCTGAAGCGCGTTTGTCCACCGCCAATTGCAACCAATCCAATACCGTTTTTTGCATTTTCTTCTCCCCTACCAGCTAAAAATAGTTTCCTCGTCATCAAAACCTTGCCACACGTCTAGTGATCCGTCAATTTCCCACGTTCCCACGTGCACCACACGCCATGCCAGCAGCGTGTAATCGTTCATGCCATCCAACGCAAAATGCACGATTAATTCAAGCGTATCGTTCATCGGATATGCAAACCATACCCAAACATCAAATGTATCCCAATCGATGTCCGTATAAATGCGGATGCCGTCGATGTATTCTGGCAACTCATCCGCCACTAATAATTGCGCCAATATTTGCTCTGCGCGCATGTCTGCGGTGTAGAAAGCTGCCACGCGCTCCACTTCTCGTGTGATCAACGCGTCCTCTCGCAATGCCGGCACAAACGAAACCACCGCGAAGATGCTCAAGCACAACACCGCGAATACCAATACAATAGAAGCCGCGCCGTTACGGTTCATTGTGCGCCACCATCATATTCCAAAAATGTAATAATTCTATCCGCATGCCGCACTGCCGTTGGGAATTGCACCAATGTGCTGTCATCACGCACGCGCAGCACACTTACTTCTGCGAATGCCAAACCCGCTTCGCGTTCGAATTGTTTTAACATCAACACAAATACAGCGTCGTCGCTGCTTGTTGGCAACCACAACGCATCATAATAAATCGTAACCGCGTCAAAGCGCGAGTCCGTTGCCCATGTTGGACTTATCTGGGTCGGACTTGTTCCGCATTCTATATTAAAGTGCATGTTGCCACCCAATAAATCGGCCACAAATTGCAAATCACCCGCACTGGCCTTGTACGCTTCCGCGGCGTTTTCCGCCATCAACAAAGCATACCGCGTATCAACCGCATCCGCGCTCATTTGATGCGCCGCCGCCATTATGTACACCGTCACCGCCGCACAAAAAGCAAAGATTGCAATAACAATAATTTGCTCCATCAAAAATAACGATGACCTTGAACGCCCTTTTTGCGCCATCAAAAGTCACCGCCTGTAGATGCGATGCCAAAGGTAGTGCCGATACCTGTACGCGGGTAAATATACATATCACCCGCATCAGTCACCACTCGGATCAAACCCCGGTCTACATATTCAAATGTGATGCCCGTAGTTTCGATAATCGCAATGCTCTCCCCCGGCGCGAAATCCAACCCGTATTCAAAAAACAATTCCCGCGCCCAACCGTTATAAAAATAAATATATGTAATAAAACTATATTCGCCCTCGCCCAACACTTCATGAATGCCCAACGCGTTAATGCCGTGGTGTTCGCCCACGAAAATAGCACGCGCACTATCTGCCGCGCGTACCTTGGTGCGAACGTAGGACAATAATATCCGTTCATTTTGCCCCTGCATGGTGGTTTCGTTTTGCGATTGGTAGGTGCTGGCCGCCAACATAATCGTGACAAACACACCAAACGCAAACAAACAAAACACCAGCAAAACAAAAACCGATCCAACCCTACTTTTTTGCAACGAAATCCATCCTTATACTACCTCTTATTATCTTGTCAGCGGAAATACCCGAATATCAGGCAGCATGTTATCGGCAAAAACCACGTAATGCACCACAAATCGTGTACGATCCACATACACGGCAAAATTATCAATAATATAATCCACCGTAGCGGGAAAATAACCGTTAACCGCATAGCTGTGTATCGCCACCCGCATCAACGCTTCTTCCAGCAATCGAATGCCTTCGGCCTCGCCGGAATCGCCCGCTTGTTGGATACCTACAAAAATAACGGCCATAACCGCTAGGGTAAATAGCAACGGTAATATCCCCGACAACAACGACGCAATCAAGCTTTTTTTAAACACACGCCGACTGTTCATTTTAACCGATGGTGGTCATGATACCCACCAAAGGCATCATCACAGACAGCAAAATAACGCCGACAATCGCCGAAGTGACGATGACCAGCGTGGGCTCAATACGGCTTACTACGCGTTCAATTTCTTCTTGTACGGCTTGGTCGCTGCGACGGGCAATTTCACTCATAGCAAATTCCGACATGCCGCTACGTTCGCCCAAGGAAAGCAAGCGACCGTCGCGCGGGGTCACGATTTGCGTTTCGCGCATGGCTTCGGCCAAGGTTTTGCCCTCGCGCAATAGAGCGATGCATTTTTCATATTTTTTATTAAGTGATTGCGTTTGATCGTTGAGTGATGCGGCCAAGCCAACGGCTTCGTCCACGGGTAATCCGCTGGCCACACCCAGCGCCATGCTGGACACAAAATGCAATGATGCCACTCGCCCAAAGATACCTACGCCGCCAAAAAGACCGCGCATGACCGTCGCCACGCGTTCACGCACAGCGGGTACGACTAAAATAATCAATACAAGCAATAAAATACCTGCCACCACCGCGGCAATCACCACCGCAGCATTGCGGAACCAAATACCAAAATCCATGATGCGCAGCGCAAAAGGCGTCATCTGCGCACCCATACGCTCGAAAACATCATTGAAAATGGGCACAACTTGTACAATCAGTACCATTACTACAGCTAACATCATCACGAGCAATACGGCCGGATACATGGTGGCATTCTTGATGGACGCGGCCAATCGTTCACGCCCGGCGTAGTGGTCAGACAAGGCCTTCATCGTTTCAGCCGAGCGGCCGGTGCGCTCACCGATTTCCAACATGTTGACCATGTACGGCGGAAAGTATCCCACCGCCTTCATGGCTGCAGACAACGGCACGCCGCCGTCCAATTTTTCCACTACGCTGTCCAATACTTGCTTGCTATTTTTATCGCTTTCGTCAGCGATTAACATTTCCATTCCGTCGTGTACGGTCATGCCGGCGGTTAACATCATGGACATTTCCAAGCACAATGCGGATAAATAATCGTTGGTTAACTTTTTTTGCCCCACGCTGCACATCCTTAGGGTTTTTTGTAAAAAAAACAGCCTTTCGGCTGTTTTATATTATATAGTAGTTCGCCGTTTTAATGCAAGTTTGTGGGGCGGTGGTTTTGACCGTTGCCAGTAAATTGTCTTGCTTGGTCGCCGCCTGTGGACGAGAAGGTCGGATCCATCAAGCGCCATTCAAGACCGTCAAAACGGATAATATCATTAATCCAACCATGTTCATCGGAATGTACGCTGATCCATGCGTGGAAGATGTCGCCTACATAACCGATAACTAGCTTTGTGGGGATGCCACGGCTGCGCAACATGGCGGTCATCAACGACGCATAATCAAAGCAAATGCCCATGCCACGTGCCAATACAATATCCAAATCGGGCACATAACCGCTTTGCACGGTGGTTGCTAAGTGAAAATCGTAAGAAATGTTATTGATTACAAAATTATATATGATGGCCACGCTGTCGAGCACGCCGATGGAATGCTGGGTCAACTCGGCAGCCACTGCTACAACATTGCTGTTGGGGCCGAAATTTACAAATTGATTGGGACGCAGGAACGGAGCAAATTCATCTACCAGCACTACATTGACAGTCATATTAACACGGGGAGAATAACGATTGCCGTCGATACGCTCGGCAATGATGATGGTATAAACGCCGTTTCCACCGGTCAGGGGGAAAGTTTCCCAACGGCCTTGGGTGTTGAGGTTGTATTGATAACGCACGCCGCTGGGGTTGGTGATTAAAATACGTACTGATGAAGAATGTTGGTTAAAACGCGCCATTACATATCCGTCTGCTACGTTGGAATAATCTAATTCGGCGTTACCGCCTCTGCGGACATTAATGCCCGACGCTACAGGCATGGGGAAGTCAAAACTGTTAACTATGTTTGCTTGCGCAGCTTGTGCTGCAGCGGTCAAGCCCATAATCGGACCCATAACAAGTACCAACGTGATAAAAATCACGATGGATTTTAATAACTTTTTCATAATGGTGCCTCCTGAATGTGTGTGTATGATTAGATGATGCCGATGTCTGTCAAAATGCCGACCACAATCATGCGATCCAATTGACGGACGTTGGTGCAAGTGACTAGGTAAACCAACCGGTCACCAAAAGAAGGTTGTACTTCACTGTTGATAAAAGACCTTGCCATGATGCGTTCCATGTCTTCATAAAAGGCGGTTTCGCCTGCATGGCGCAAATATGGCGATTCGATGCTGTTGTCTATGAAATATGCGGCAAAAATACGTAATTCATAATTCGCCGTTGGGGTGAAGATGAACATGGTTTGGTGCCCTTCATAGAACCATTGGTGCTGATACTGCATCAATGATGCAAACATGCCGCCCGAATTCATGTGGTGCCCATAAATAAATATATTGGGGTCTGTAAGTAAGGGCGAGTTGCGGAAGTCCATGAAGATCGAGCCGTAGCGGTTGCTAGCCCGGTTGGGCAAGTGGTACAAGTAAAAATCATTGTCCACACCCTGCACGATGGGGAAGTTGATGTTCGTGCCTTGCGATTGAATCCATCCGATGATGCTGGGAGCCGTTTGGCGCAGATAGTCAAAATCCACGTGCGAAACGAAGGGTTCAGGTTCGGGTTCAGGTTCGGGTTCGGGTTCGGGCTCGTAGTAAGGCTCGGGTTCGTAGTAGGGTTCGTAGGGCGCCTCGGTGGGCGGCGGTGCGGGCGGATCATAGAATTCCAACGTGGGGGCGTATGTATCGTCGCGTTCCGGACTGCGCGGTACAAAATCAATTTCCCATTGGCCTAGCAGGTCTTCGTTTTCTCTACTGATTGAGTTCGAGTACCAAAGCGCTCCTGCAAAGAATGCCCCCACGGCTACGCATACCAATAGCACCGAGAAGAGGATGATGTTGCGTTTTTCTGCTTTTTTCATGTGTGACGTCACACCTTTCATGGTTAGTATACATGGATATAAAATCCTGTGTTGAAATGTTTCCAATTGTTAACTAATCTTTTTGCGCGGCGTTATTCGCTACACAAAAACCCGCGCCATGCTTTTAGAAAGCGCTGGGCTTAGTCTACCCCAATCTTAACATTTGCTGCATGTATTACATATGTAGTGTTTCCGTTGTTTATTATAAAGGATATTTTTAATTCTTGTCAATTGGAATACAAAGCCAAATAAAACTTCAACCTATTAGCGTGGCTAATAGGTTGAAGTTTTTTATTCGTCATGCGGTTCATCGTATGATTCGTCGCATTCGCAATATTCTTCGTATTCATCGCAATCTTCGCATCGCTGTGGCTCGTATGCGGGGTATTGGGGTGGTGCGGTACCCAGCGGCACTTGTGGGGCATGTAAGTAAATGTAATCGTCTGAGGGCGGCCTAATCGGCTCGGTCCGTGAAAAAAGAGGGGTAAATGTAAATATCATCGCCGCTGCTACCAAACCCACGGCTCCGATGGCTGCGCGCATGATGATTTTGCGTTTGGTGGCGTCCATGGCGGCGGTGTTGGCGGCATTATTATCTTGCCATTTTTGCCCCCATTTCGATTTATAGGTGAATCCGCTGGTAATTTCGTGATCTATCCACACAAAACCATCACCGTGTGCTTCCACTTGGCGCAAAATATTGTTCATGGCATGCATCGCTTCAAAACGGTCAAACGACTTGCCACTTGTTTTCCATACTTCGTTGCACAAGGTTTCGAATTTGATAAATTTATCCTCGTTGGTGGCAAGGATGTGCAGTGCCTTCACTTCTGCCGGTGACAAATCCAATTCCGTGCCCATTACGGTGGTTACTTTGTTGGCACGGCAATCAATATTTAACGGGCCGGCAGGAATGTAGGTGTTATTCGGTTGGTCGTCCATGCAGCTACCTCCTCTTTCATTGAGCAGTATACACGCCCGCATGGACTACTACGCAAAAGGTTTCTTATTGTTAACCTTTATTCTTTTTCTAAGTAATAACCTTCGCCGCGCGCCGATGATATGGTGTAGCCGGCGGTTTGCACCTTGGCCCGCAGTTTGGAAATGGCTACCTTGAGCGCATTGTCCTGCCCCAGCATTTTTTGACCCCATACTTTTTGATAGAGCTTGTCCACGGATATGACTTTGCCGGGCTGCTGCATAAACTGTAACAGTAAGTTCAATTCTTTTTGCTGCAAGCCCATATCCTCACCGTCAATCGATGCCTTGGCCGACGCCATATTTACTTGGATGGGGCCAAGGGAAAAAACTTCCATGATTTGCTTGGTACGTCGCAACAATGATTTGACACGCATGACCAATACCTCGGTGTCGTAGGGTTTGGGTAGGTAATCGTCGCCGCCGACATTAAAGCCCTTGATAATATCCTGCTTTGTGCCCAGCGCTGTCAGGAATATGATGGGAATGTTGTCGCCACCGCGCATTTCTTCGCACAGTTCTAGGCCGTTGCCGTCGGGCAGTGAAATGTCCAGTACAATTAAATCAGGGCGTTCATCGCGTACACGGATGCGCGCCTCGGCAATCGTTTTGGCCTCCATCACCCGGAACCCTTCCATTTTAAAGGTTTCACGGTTAATGGTCATGATGTCCTTGTTGTCCTCAACTAACAAAATGGTAGCTTTCATTTCGCCCTCCTTATTCCTTGTATGCCGGCAATGTAAAAGTAAATTTTGTACCCTCCGCGGCATTACTGACTACGTTAATCTTGCCGCCAAAGCGTTCGATGTTTTCCTTGCATATGTGCAAACCCAACCCGGTGGAACCCGCGCCGCTAATGCCCCGGTAAAAAATCTTATTAATCATATCCGGCGGAATGATGGGGCCGTTGTTCCATACACTGAAGGCAACCATGTCATCTTGGTTGGTTACTTTTATTTTGACAGTGGCGGATTTGACGTGGCGGTTGGCGTTACCCACTAAATTGAAAAATACCTGTATCACCATGTCGGCGTTTACACAAATGGGTGGATAAGTTTCCGCCGCGTCGATTTCAAGTTGGTTGCTGTTAAACTCCAGTAGGAGGCTGCACATGGTGTATACTTTGTGCATCAAGTCAACTACGTTTGTACGCAATTCGCCATTGGTGGTCGGCTTGTGGGATATGGGATCCAGCAGCTTGTCCACCAGTTCGGACAGGCGTTGCGTTTCTGTAAAAATAGTGTGCAGGTTTTCATAGGATTGATCGTTGAGGTTATCGGTTTCGATTTGGCGCATGGTGAGCTTGGCGTAGCCGCCCATGACAGTCAGCGGCGTTTTCAAATCATGCGCCACTTCCGACACCAGCTTAGAATCGGCCAACGCCGACAAGAGGGTATTGTTTTTCCCCTCGCTGCTGAAAGGGGAAATGGTGGATTTATCTTCAGTGGGCATCATTTTGTGCGCGAAGGCAAACTTAGCATACAAAATTGCCCCGGAAATAGTCAAAACCGAGGCAATGCTCACCAATGCAAATAAAAACAACAAATCGCCGCGTTCGTTATAACTGCGCACCGCGCCAAAAATACCAGCAGCCGCAGGCAACACCATCAACGCAATAATCAACCAGCGTCCAACGGACAATACGCGCATGGGATTTAAATTTTTCATGATTCGATCACAAGTAAATAAGAAGCGATATACCCCGCCAACCCCTCGGGCGAAAGCACGCGCAGCCAATACAAACCGGGCACAGTTGCATCCGCATATAGTTCATTTAAAAAAGTGAGCACATGGTTGCCCCATACCATTTCAATCACCCGTCCATCCGCAAAGCAAGGCAAATCACGCAGGCGTGCGCCGCCTGCGCCCAATTCATTCAATCGCAGCGACGCATATTCCGGCAGGGTGAAGGGTGCTGCTGTATAGTCGTTAAAGTCATACAAATTTTCGCTGGGTAATGGGAGGGTGGGTACGGCGTTGATTGAGGTGTCGTCGCCGGGTGCAGAATCTTCACCATTAGAGTAGCTCGCCATCGCAGGCATGTAATATTCCTGATGCAAGCCAAAGGCCGTCAACCACAACGTAGCCGCAAAACCCACGGTGGCAATCAACACCCACGTAAACCGCTTGACCGTGCCCCGATACAAAATACCCCGATAGCGCGTGTGCGCCAAAATCATACGGTTGCGCTTCACCTTATCGCTTAAGCGCAAAAACCACGCGCGGAAGTTGGGGCGATCCTTTGAATAATAACGGATGTACAAAAACTCGTGCGGGGTCTCCACAAACCAATAATTGTACCAACGGAAAAGGATATGCCGGTAAAGCAACACAAGCGCCGGCCCCAGTACATACATCAAAAACATAGCAACGATAAAAAGCGCACCCCATAAAATTAATAATAATATGGCAGTGCGTATCACAAAATGGATATGCAACCAATCGGCAAAATGATGCGCATATAATTCGCCCGCGCGGTCAAAAATATTTTGCAAGAAATTCACGTACAATCACTCCCTTGAAGGGTGTTGCTAAATTTGTTGCAAGATTTGTTCTATATGTTTGCGCACCGTATGGTGCAGTCGGTAATTGTTTAAATCGGGTACTTGGTTATCATGTGCCGCCCGTCGCAAAATATCCACTGGGGCAAACGCTGCGCCATCCCATCCAATATAGCGCGTATACCGCCCGCGCAGGCCTTGCCGGACAAAATCCTCCGGCCATGATGCCGCGCGTGTTATCGTCAACTTATGTATATCCAGCACATCGGACATCCGCGCCATTAATGCCTTGCGTAATGCCTCGCCGTGTGCAATTGCGGGCGCGCGCGTCATCCAAAAATCGATTTCGTCAAAGACTTCGGTGCAGAATTTTAACTCCGGCATCGCCGCAAAACGCGCATGAAAAAATGCTTCATCGTTCATTATATCTATTTTTCCGCCAAAATCCAGCAAAATATGCGGATTTTTGAAAATTGCCTCTGTTTGGGGGGTACAAATTAAGTGGATACCCCTTTTTTCATAGGTATAGCCGGCGGATGTGCATACGCCCAACAAGTGACGCAACGCCGTGGGCAGGATTGTTATTAACTGCGCCATTGCATTAACTGCGGCGCTCGTACCCTCTCCGGGAGCAGGTATGTATATGCGCTTGCCGTGTATGACGGCATGCTGCGCGGCGGATATGTACATTGTATTAGGAAGCGCGGTTGTCGCAGGTATGTGATCATGCTTGGGTAGTGCATCCAATGCGGGCAATATGGTGCCTTGGGTTGCATCGTGCGAGGTTGCAAACTGTACCCCGCGTGTGATTGCGTGTAGGGCATCATCCACCTGATGCGCCGCAATTATATAGTTGTGGCGAAAAAATATGTGCCCTCGCTTAATGGATTGCCCCAATAACATTTGCCCGTTTGGCAGGTGCACCCATGAGATGCTCGCATCCCCTGCTCCTATCGGGTGCGCGCTATACGGCAGTATTTGCGTCCGTATAAATGCGTCCGTCAACCCTGCCGAACGCGCAACCGTGTTGTATCCCCTATTCGTTCGGGTGTAGAAGTGTTGCTCAATCGGCATCCATTTGCCCGCCGGCAATGTATCCCAATTTGTACAGCAGCCATAAAAACGGTTCATCCACGCGCACGGGTGCGTAGGTTTTGACCCGCCGGCTTGCGTCATCCGGCGGCGCGCCCAACGCCGACACCGCAAACAACCCCAACTGCGCAAACCGTCGTTTTAAAGCATTGTTAAAATTGGGGTCTACCGCTTGCAAAAACTCGTCCACTTCAAAATTAATCTGCGCAAACATATCTAAGTTGAAGTAGCCCATGTGCGTGTAATTCGAGAATAAACGACTTTGCGGTCGGATATATTCGCCCTCCATTTGCAACGGGCGCAGCAGGTCACTCTTGGTTAACACCACCGCGGTGGGGATTTGCGACACACCGCTTGCTTGCTTGTAGATGTAGTCCTCTACCAGCCCACTCAGCACAGAAAGCGGATCGTCCATATCGGCAGTGTTGTAATCCAAGCCGTTCATGAGGGCCACTTTTTTGCCGATGGAGCGGAATTGCAACGGGTCTACCAAGAAAAGCACACCCGATGAGTTGCGGATGTGTGCGGCATAAATATCCATGTAATCGTTGTCAATCATCCCCTCGCCCGCCGCGTCAAAGAATGCGATGTTGATTTCGGGCAGCGAGCCGTCGGTGAACGAGAATGTAAAAATGAACGGTTCCTGCTGCATTTCTTTTTGCGTGGGGTCTAGTAGGAAGCCGTTTTCTATTAGCACGTCTTCGTATTCGAGTTTAAACTTGCGCCCCATTTCGTTGTTAATGGGCGCACAGAAAATATCAAAGTTGCGCGGTGTAAGCGTCTTGAGTGTGTGTACCAAGCTGGTCAGGAACACGCTCTTGCCCACTTGTGATGCCCCCACAAACGAAATAATCGTAGCCGGAGCGAAACCTGCGCTCTGCGGCAAGTCATTGTGACAATATGCGCACAAACGGCGCGTGGTGGTGCGGCCATAGTCGTCCTTGAGCGCGGATAAAATACCGCGGTGATAACTCTTGGCCGTTTCGCTGAAGTCGGCGGGGTTAAGCACCACGGGCAAATCGCCCGCATCGCCCATGTGGAAGCGTGCGCGGTATGCATCCAGTACGTCATCCGGACACGCGCGGTAACCCTCCGCATCAATCGACTCCAACGCGCGGAACACAACGGCGTCGTGGTCAAAATTTTTGAAGCAATATAGGCAGATAATTTCGTGGGTTTCGTCCATTTTGTCGCGTTGGATTTTATTCATTTTTTGCTTAAACAATCCCATAATTGGCTCCTTCATTTGTGATATGTACATAATTCATAAATATCGCGGTCAGCTTCATTGGCGATGAAAAATTCAAGCCGTTCATTTTTTTTCGTCAAGATGTGCCGTGTTGTGCTGCCTTTGTGCAATGATTCGCCAAATGAGTATACCATATCCGAATGCGAAACGCCGATGGCATCGCGGTGAGCGTTGATTTTTTTGTATGCCAAAACACCCGGCGGCACGGAGGTGTCGGTGTATAGCTTCATTACATAGGTAGTCCACGCGCCCCATCCACGCTTGCGGCATAGTTGTAATCGAATGCACCCCCGCGCCGTGATACACGTCAGTTGATTGGTATACGGCGGAAATTGGAATGTAAAACGCCCCACGTCACGCGGCGGAATATAACCGCCACGCTGTTTGTATTCGTCGAGTGTGAAGATGCTGCCCGCAAGTTGGTGGCAATTTGCCACCAACTGGTTGCAACTTGCGACCGGTTGATTTGCAAGCGTCCGTACCACCCGTACAAACGCTTCCCCCTGCGGCCATTCAAAAACAATCCGCACACCACCACTGTCGTGGATGGCGCGCAAATCGTTTAATTCGCCTCGCGTATCATTTTTTGTCATAATTCAATTTATGCTATACTGCGGCAATCAATGCCCTGTATAGTTATATAATTATTCCGCAAAGGATTGATTCTTTATGAAAATATTCTTGGATGTTCATTTGCACACCGTTGCCAGCGGCCACGCGTATTCCACCGCCACGGAGAACGCCGCCCACGCCGCGTCCATCGGCTTGACCCACATCGGTTGCGCCGACCACGGGCCCGCTATGCCGGGTGCACCGCACTTCTACCACTTTGGCAACCTGCGCGTACTGCCCGATTTTATCCACGGCGTGCGCGTGCTCAAGGGCTGCGAAGTGAACATTCTGGACACCGACGGCACCGTGGATATCACCAACGAATACATGGCCATGCTGGATTTTATCATCGCGTCGATGCACCGCGGTGTTTTTATCCCCACCTACGCCGCCGACCATACCCGTGCCATCATCACCGCCATGGAAAATCCCTACATTAACGTACTCGGCCATCCGGGCGATGCACACTTTGATATAGACTTTGAAGCCGTCGTGGATGCCGCGGCACGTACAGGCACGGCAATTGAAATCAATAACTTATCGCTTAGTCCCCTGGCTTTCCGCTACAACGGCGACGAACCGCAGCAGCGGCTCATCCGCCTGTGCGTAGCAAATAACGTACCCATGTTGCTCTCCTCCGACGCACACTACCACACCCGCGTGGGCGATGTGGCCGATGCGCTGCGGTTAGTCACCGAAGCCAACGTGCCCGAATCATTAATCCTCAACACCAACCCCGCACGCTTCTTGGAATTCGTGGCCGCAAAACGCGCCCGCATTGCACCACTATCAGGGGCATAATTACGCCCCTGATACGGTACAAAATCCCACGGAATTTCATGCCCAATATTTTATCGGAGGCGTAATACCATGACAGACTACATATCCCAATTAAATCCACGCCAACAGGAGGCCGTCTTACATGGAGACGGCCCGCTTTTGGTATTCGCCGGGGCGGGGTCGGGCAAGACGCGCGTCCTAACTTACCGCGTGGCGCGGCTCATCCAAGAAGGCGTTGACCCTTACAACATCATCGCCATCACTTTCACCAACAAAGCCGCCAAAGAAATGCGCGAACGCATCGCCCACATCACCCCGCTGGGCGACCAAGTATGGGTCAGCACTTTCCACGCCGCATGCACCCGCATCCTCCGCCGCGACATCCATCTGCTGGGCTACCAGTCGGGCTTCTCCATTTACGACGCACAAGACAGCGAACGCCTGCTAAAACTATGTATCAAGGAAGAAAATCTGGACGACAAGCAATACCCGCCCGGCGGCATCAGCCACACCATCAGCGCGCAAAAGAACCTGCTCGTCACCCCTGAGGAATACGAACAAAGCGTAGGCGCGGACTACCGCCTTGGCAACGTGGCCAACATCTACACCCGCTACCAGCGCAAACTCTTCGAGAACAACGCCCTCGACTTCGACGATATCATCATGCTAACCGTCAAACTCTTGGCCGAAAATGACGACGTGCGCGAACGCTACCAACGCCGCTTCCGCTACGTGCTCGTGGACGAATACCAAGACACGAACCAAGCCCAGTACCGCTTGGTCGAACTCCTCGCGGGCAAATACAAAAACCTTTGCGTCGTGGGCGACGACGACCAATGCATCTACGGCTGGCGCGGCGCCAATATCGAAAACATCCTGCGCTTCGAAGCCGACTACCCCGGCGCGCGCACCATCAAACTCGAGCAAAACTACCGCTCTACTCAAACAATCTTGGACGCCGCCAACCTCATCATCTCCGGCAACGAGCAACGCGCCGAAAAAGCCTTATGGACAGAAAACGCCGCCGGTGTACCCCTGCGCATCTACAACGCCCGCGATGAGCGCGACGAAGGCCAATTCGTGGCACAATCCATCACCTACGCCTACGACCGCGGCGCAACGTACAACGACTTCGCCGTCCTGTACCGTGGAAACGCACAGTCCCGCGCGGTGGAGGAACAACTCATCATGGCGGGCATCCCCTATCGCCTCTTCGGCGGCGTGCGCTTCTATGAACGCATGGAGGTCAAAGATATCCTCGCCTACCTCAAGGCTATCAACAACCCCACTGACGACATGGCCCTGCGCCGCATCATCAACGTACCGCGCCGCGGCATCGGCGACACCACCATCAACCGCGTGGCCAACTACGCCTACGACCACCAAATCAACTTCGCCGCTGCCCTGGACGCAGAAATCCCCGGCATCACTAAAAACACCCGCGCCAAGCTCGCAGAATTTGCTATATATATGAAGGAATGGCATCAACTCGCCTCCACCAACCCCGTGGCCGAACTCCTAACCCAAATCCTAACCGACACCCAATACTTAGAATCCCTAAACGACGGCACCCCCGAAGCCCAAACCCGCATCGAAAACGTCCACGAACTCCTCGCCAAAGCCAAAGAATTCGAAGCCACCGCGCAAGATGCCTCCCTCACCAACTTCTTGACCGAAGTAGGTTTGGTTGCCGACATCGACAACTACGACGAATCCGCCGGGGCCGTATCCCTAATGACCCTACACAGTGCCAAAGGCTTGGAATTTAACCGTGTGTTTATCGTAGGCTTCGAAGAATACACTTTCCCCAGCGCACGCTCCGTCCTGTCCGAAACCCCACGCGAAATCGAAGAAGAACGCCGCTTATGCTACGTAGGCTTCACGCGCGCGCGCCAACGCCTGTACTTGAGCCACGCCTACAGCCGCATGAAAAACGGCCAACGCATGCAATGCCTACCCAGCCGCTTCCTCAAAGAAGTGCCCCCCCACTACACCGAACCCGTCAACGCCCACGGCCGCCCTAAGGGCTTCGTACCCTCCCGCGCCAACGATTTCATCGCCAACGCGGCAAGTACGAGTCACCCCATGGCGGGCAACCGCTCCTTTTCATCCCGCTCCACATCAGCTCCCCCCCAAGCATCCACAGGACGCACCGCACGCCCATCCTTTTTGCAAGACATGCACACCCCCATCGCAAGCACCAGCAATACACCCCAAAAAACACCCACCAACACTCCCTTCCAAATCGGCGATAAAGTACGCGACCCCAAGCTAGGCCGCGGCATGGTAATGGCCGTAGCCGCCAACGGCGCAGACATAGAGCTAACCATCGACTTCCCCAACATTGGCCAACGCAAGCGGCTGGCGGGATTGTTCGGGATCATGAAAATCGAATAAACGTGCTCCGCATTTTTTAATATAATAACGCGGCAAATATGACATATAGTTGTCACATTTGCCGCGTTATTGTATCCGCAAATCATTTTTGGAGGATATTAATATGGACATGAGATTTGAAAACAAAAGCACTTTTTATATTTCCGGTTACGCAATGGAAACGAACGAAGCAACACTTGAAAAAGACTGCGCAATGCTTAGAGAGAAGTACGAAGACAAGCTAAGGGCTATTTCGGGGCATTTATATTTTCTTTCATGGGAAGCGCAAGAAGGCGTTATGACTTACCTGCTTGGCGTTGAAACCACAAGCCAAACCCCGGCTACCGAGGGCGCAACCTGCAAGGAAGTACCCGCCACACGTTTTGCCATCGCCACCGTACCCAAGGATGCATCAATACTCGCTACATGGCACGAATTTTTTGAAAAAGGAATCCTATTTTTAAATGCCACTATTAATATGAATCATGGCTTTTTTCTAGAATCACTTAGCGAAAACGGCGCTTGTGAGTTATGGATTCCGGTTGAACAATAAGGGGCATTCTTATGGCAGATGAATATAAATTTGTAAGCGAAAAGAAACGGCTATCCGACAAAGCGCATGAGCCTACCGAAGCATTTTTACAATCTTACATGGGCAATGATGCTTGGCAACGGTTAATGCATCTTGAAGATTTGCTGCGTGAACGGTATGTATTAAATCGTGAAGTAAAATTTCCATTTGGGAATAATTATGGTTGGGGTTTTCGGTATACCCACAACAAGACCTTGCGTTTCCATGTATTCTTTGAGGAAGACGGCTTTTGCTGCACTATTTCTATCGGCGGCAAGGGAGCGATGGAAATTGACCCCATACTCCATGAATTAAAACCCAAATTGCAAACTATGTGGAAAAATCGTTATCCTTGTGGGTATCACGGCGATTATTACGGTGGTTGGATTCATTACTCGGTTGCACATGACGACGAGTTGCCCGATATGATTCGTTTGATAAGCGTAAAGGTCAAACCGAAAAAACAGAAATAAAATTCAACCTATTAGCCACGCTAATAGGTTGAATTTTTTATTATCGCCGCTGTGGGAAGCTATCGCCATCTATTCACATACAAAAATGGCCGCCCCGCCGCGGGCGCTTCCCCTGCGATTATACGCGGGTGCATCAGCACCGACGAATGCCGGAACGCCAGCCCCACCACGGGCACTTGATCAATAAACGCTTGTTGTAACTGCCCCATCGCAGCCAGAAATGCCGTTTCCGTCGCGGCAAAGCGCGTTACAGCAAATAATCCTTCCAACACCGGATCATGGGGGAACAAGAACGCAAAATCCGGTGCAAAGCACAATTCCATCCAACCTACATATAAATCAAAGTCGTTCCCCATAAGCCGCGTGACAAATTCGTCGTGCGGCAATTCGTGCGTTTCGACATAAATCCCGAAGCCATTTAGCGCATCCGCCAAGCGGCGTGCGATGGTGACGCGCTCGGGACTGTCCGCGCCTACGATGATTTGCCATGGGTTGTACGCGTCGCGTGGCACGTCACGCAGCAACATGTTAGCGCGTTGCGGGTCGTAGGGCAGCGGCTGCACGGCCGGGTCGTATTTCCAACTCAACGGATGGATGGGTGTGGCTGCGCGGACGGCGTGGTGCAGGTACAGGGTTTCGATTATTTCGCTGGCGTTGATTAACTGCGCGATGCCCTGCCGCACATATATGTCGTGGAAGATTTCGCGCTCCAAGTTAAAGCCGATGTGCTCGAAGTACATCGCGGGGAAGTCATCGCCATGAACGGGCGTAGCGCCGGGGTTGCGCGTCCATTCAGGCATCGGCAGGCGCAGCGCATCAATGAGCCCGCGATCAAAGGCATACAGGTCAATTTGCGCATCGGGCAGTAGCAAGACCTCAACCCGCTCGAACGCAGGCAACGCGCGGAAGGTATGGGCGTTGCGCACCAATTGCACGGCTTGTCCCATTCCTTCAAACAAAAACGGCCCGTTGCCGACGGGCATCATGTTACGCAGGCTGGCAGGGTCGGTTTCCAATAAATAATAATGCCGCGGGATCAACGGAAAAAGCAGCGCATACCCCACCGCCGGATGGGCATCGACAAAAGAAATCCGCGCAGTGCGGTCGTTCAAGCGCGCCACATCTTCGATATTTTCCACAAATCGGCGATAAATTGCATCATGCGGTGCATTGCGCAACGTTTCCACCGAGAAGATTAAATCATCCGCCGTCACGGGCAGGCCGTCGCTCCATATCGTGTCGTTACGTATCGTGACAATGACCACCGTGTAATCCAGCGAAAATTCCAACGATGCCAAATGCCCCACCGGACGCAAATTTTCATCCAGCACCGCCAGCGGTTCAAATAGCAATTGCAAAATTTGCGCCACAGACGGGTCGCGATTTAATAGCGGATTTAACGTTTGCGGGGGGCGCATAGACAGGCGCAGCGTACCGTCGTCCTGCCAATCCACGGCACGTGTGGGTGATTCGGGCAGGCGGGGGTCGGGCGTGTCGGGCAATTCATAAGGATCGGCATACAAGGCCGCCTCGCCGGGAATCACCAGCGCATCCCCCACTGGCGACCCACACGCAGCCAGCCCCAAAATCATCGCTGCAATAACGCCAAGCACCAAAAAAACACCCGAAATACGAGCACCCCATTGCCACGACCCTGCGGCAGGATTTATTCCATTATGCAAAATTTTTTTCATCGGAGCTCCTACCGATAAAACCGCAAAATAAACGCATACACACGCTGGTTAAACCGCACACGCTGCACATAATAATAAGTTTCCGTAAAGGGAATCACATCCAGCGTAACGCCATTTGCCGATGTGGTTGGGTCGTTCAGCCAATTTTGCACATTGCCCTGCCCGGCATTGTATGCCGCCAACATCAGCGTAATATCCCCACCAAAGCGGTTGTACAACCAATTTAAATAAAAGCTGCCCAGCGCAATGTTCACCGCCGGATCCCACACGTCGGCGGGGTCGAAGTCCGTCTTGCCCATTAAACCCGCGACCCATGTGGCCGTGGCGGGCATGAGTTGCATCAACCCCTGCGCCCCCTGCGGCGACCGTGCCTGCGGCCGAAAACTGCTTTCCGCCATGATAACCGCCAGCACCCACGACGCATCTAGCTGCCCCGCATGTTCCTGTACATATTCCAAATAGCGCACGGGGAAGCGCACCCGCACCCCCACAAATCCCACAATGCCCACCAACACCAGCGCCACCAGCATCAGCAAGCCCAATTTTTTTATTTTGCTCACTTCGTTTCGTACCAACTTTCTCCGCTGTGTATGTCTACGACTAAAGGCACGGCTAGTTCGGCCACGTGCTCCATTTCGGTCTTGACCAGCGTTTTTACGGATTCTAATTCATGGTGCGGTACTTCCAACAGCAATTCATCATGCACTTGGAGGACGAGCCGCGCTTCCAATTTATCCGCTTGCAAACGTTCGTACACGCGAATCATCGCAATTTTGATTAAATCCGCCGCCGTACCTTGGATGGGCATATTCATAGCCACGCGTTCGCCGAATTTACGGATATTGTGATTGTGCGATTTCAACTCAGGCACTGCACGCCGCCGCCCAAAGATGGTTGAAGCGTAGCCCGTTTCGGTGGCCGTTGTGATGCAATCGTTCATAAACGTCCTAACCCGCGGATATTGCGCGAAGTACCCGGCGATGTAATCCTCCGCCTCCCACACGGGAATATTCAAGTCCTCGCTCAATCCATATGCCGAAATACCGTATACGATGCCAAAGTTGACGGCTTTGGCATTGTTGCGTTGGGTGGGTGTCACAGCTTCGGGTGCAATGCCCAGCACTTGCGATGCGGTCAGGCGGTGAATGTCGGCGTCATCGCGGAAGGCTTGAATCAGCACTTCATCGCCCGACATATGCGCCAACACACGCAACTCGATTTGGCTGTAGTCCGCATCCACAAACACACAGCCCACCCGTGGAATAAACGCCCGCCGCAATTCGCGCCCCATTTGTGTGCGCACAGGGATATTTTGCAAGTTGGGCTCCGCACTGGAGAGCCGCCCCGTAGCCGTCAATGCCTGCCGGAACGTGGAATGAATGCGCCCGGTAGCACCGTCAATCAACGGCAGCAACCCGTCAATGTAGGTGGATTTCAACTTGGCCAACGCGCGGTATTCCAACACCAAGCCCACGATGGGGTGCAAGGGGCGCAATTTTTCTAGCACATCGGCGGCGGTGGAATAGCCCTGCTTGGTTTTTTTGCCGCCCTTTAATCCCAATTTCTCAAAGAGGATTACGCCTAGTTGTTGGGTGGATTGGATATTGAAGTCCTCGCCGGCGTGTGCGAGGATTTGCTCGGTTAGTTCGGACAATTTTTGTGCCATGCCGTCGCTGTTAGCGGCCAGGATATTTTTGTCCACCCGTATGCCCCAATGCTCCATGTCAGCCAAGACATTCGCTAGCGGCAGCTCGATTTTTTCATACAAGTCACTTTGCGCACCCAGCCGCTCAGACAAAATCGGCACCAACCGCGCCAAGGCATACACCTGTGCCGCCGCAAAATCGGCTTGCACCTGCGGCAACATATCGGCAAAGGTTTGTTTTTGCGCGGCACGCTTACCCTTGTTGGAAAGCAAGTCCTCGGCCGTGGGCAGTTCCTCGCTCAAGTGCGCCATGGTCAAATCGGCCAGCGTTTTTTCTGCGTATTGTGTATCTGCGGCGTAGGCGGCCAGCATTGTGTCAAAGGCAACACCCCGCACATAAATTTGCATCTCATGCATGGCGCGGACAAATGATTTTGCGTCGTGCATATATTTGGGCGCGTCGGATTCGAGCCAATTTTTTAATTCGTATGCCACAAAGGGGTCGTACAAGTCGGTTATATAATGAAGCGACACATTTTCATCATTGCCCAGTGCGGCCAACGCAATACCCACCGGCTGCGCCGCATCGCCTAATAAATACACGCTCACGCCACTCGTATTGGCTACGCCTTTGGCAGAAGCCGCTTTCGCTTCCTTGCTTAATTTGGCAAAGAGTGCTTGCACCTCGCCGGCTGTGGTGATGGTATTTATAAGAAGTGTGCTTGCACTTACGGTGGCAAACGACAATGCTGTTGCATTCACAGCATCGCTACCCGCAGATGCATTATCATTCCCACCCGTTACCTTCGCGAAACGTTTTACAAATTGCCGCAATTCCAACCGAATGGCTTCCGCCCGCGCTTCTTCCGTCCACAGGGCAGCAGCTTCGTGTAATATCAATTCCACAGGCGCGTCGGTGACAATAGTCGCCAGCATTTTAGAAATACGCGCTTGCTCGGCAAATTCGGCGAGGTTTTCCGATGCTTTTTTGGGTTTGATTTCTGCAGCGTGGGCAATCGCATTTTCGATGGATTCGTAGGCATGGATAATTTTGGTGGCGGTGATTTCACCGATGCCGGGTACGCCGGGGATGTTGTCGGACGTGTCACCCATCAATGCCTTCACGTCAATGTACGCCGTGGGGGTTACACCCATGCGTTCCAGTACATCGGCGGCGTAGTACGTTTCTACTTCGGTTTTGCCTTTGCTGGTTTTGGGTAGGCGGATGCATACGGTATCCGTTGCCAGTTGCAACATGTCTTTATCGCCCGATACAATTACGGGATGCAACCCCGCCGCTTGCGCCTTGACCGCCAACGTACCAATGATGTCGTCGGCCTCGTACCCCGCACATTCCACGGGGGGCACATTCATTTTGGCAAGCAATTCCTTCAACGTGGGGATTTGCGCACGCAGTTCATCGGGCATGGCACGGCGGGTACCCTTGTACGCACCGTACTGCTCATGCCGAAACGTAGGCGCGGGCAAATCAAACGCCACGCTCAAATAATCGGGCTTTTCCTCGTCCAGAAACCGCAGCAGGATATTCATAAAACCAAAAATCGCGCCCGTATGCACACCCTCCACCGT
>Ga0123355_10001710_pt1 | contig 30562 bp, 27 predicted proteins | sample TergutEmb28metaG_3_FD_89872 | JGI IMG/M metagenome (GOLD analysis project Ga0123355, IMG submission 89872) | Embiratermes neotenicus P1 segment gut microbial communities from Petit-Saut dam, French Guiana - Emb289 P1 | ecosystem: Host-associated > Arthropoda: Insects > Digestive system > Gut ... | reverse complement strand
TTTGCATTCTGAATATTTTAATACTATGCAGTTGGTTTCCCCAAAAAGGTAAGCCATAACTTATGATCCTATTAAAATAAGAATACTAAATAGTTATCAAAGTATTGAGAGACATGAATGGTTTAATACTGCTCATTGTGTAACATGCTGAACTCAGTTTCGAGGTAATATATTCAATATACCTCAAACAAACCATGTTTCTAGGGTATATATTGTTGAGCTGTTCTGTTGTTACAGTACAAAGTACATGCATTACAATTATAATAATTAATAAAAGTTTTGTTAACTTCATGACATAAAATGTAGTTTACCTTGTGCAATCTCTAGCTGTCGCTCCCCAAATGCCCCATCATTACTAGTGGGATAGTACGAGAGGTTGTTGAGTGTGCTTAGGACACTGTGCACTAGTTCTTCACTGTCAACCACTGACTTCCGACGCAAAACAGTTAGAAGGATATCCAAAAATTGTCCTCCATCCTTAAAAAGTGGCAAATTTAGAATTATTACATGTTTTACATAAATGTTGCTGGTACAGTTCTGCACATCACTTTTTACATAAAATTCTGGAAACACAAAGTCTGAATCTATTACAAGACTTCAGAACATATAAAGATTTTGTGCTGCGCTGAAAGACAGGAACAGTTTTCTTGCAAGGAATTCAGTAGAACAGAGATTTTACTGCACAATTAAGGTAACAGAAGCATGCTGCTGGCAATGCACAACAGTTTGTGACATAGTATTGACAGCTTACAGATCATTGTACAGAATGATACCATGGTGTGCATATGCAGTAAATATTATGGATTACTTAAAGCTTCTACTAACAGCATCAACACTCAAACACAGTTCAGGATAGAGAGATAGAGAGAGGGAGAGGAGACTATTCAAAACCAATTCTTAAAGGTGGTTTACTTCCATAAAGTACCTGTCATTTTGTATCATGATCTTCAATGTGAGTCTCACCAGCTGCCAGGATAGGTATGGATTAGGATTACGCACGGCATGATCAGTAAGAGTAACACCAGTTCTTCAGGTATGTAGCCGTGACACCTGAGCTTATGGTCCTCCTACTTCTAACATCTTTATTGCTGCTACTTAAAATAAAGATCAGATGCTGTGCTAGCACTTCCTCCTCTCTGTGACACACACACACACACACACACGCACGCACATGCGCACGCCCGCGCGCGTGTACGCGCACACACACACACACACACACACACACGAGTTGACAGCCCTACTGCATCAGTCCAGCCTCAGCGACCAAATGCCAGTGATGTTATGAAAATAATCACATTGTAGGAGTCAGGTGTTGTGGGGTGTGTTGCTTGGTCATTCAGCAAATGGTTGAATATTTTGAGGGAACAGAGTGCGTTCATCTCCGAGTAATGAGCAGTCCAAACAGAACCCACTACGTTCCTCCACAACATCAGAAACTACTCACCCCACAACAAAGTAGAAAATCCCACAAGACCTGATCATTAGCAACATCTCTGTCAGAACCTGATGTCTTACAGTTCTACACCATACTTTTTGCAACAAGATAATTCATGAAAGAATTAACAAGCCTGTTGAAAATCAGATGTCTGGACATCCAAGTATTATGCCCAACCTAACCCATGCCACAGTTTCCTGTGGCGCTGTGGCCAAATGCGGACCATGTCCTCATTCTTTAGGTTTCTAGATCACACACAACGATGCATCACAGTTGGCAGGACTCATCTGGATGAGTGATCAGTGCTTTGCAGAGACCACTACCTAACAACATACAACAGTCACAACAGACAGATGTCCATGCCCCCGGTGGGATTTGAACCTACAATCTCAGCAGGCGAGTGGCCTTAGACCGCGCAGCCACTGGGACCAGCCATGTCACAGTTATGAACTCAAATTGCCATTCAAGTGGTTGGTGTGGTTTCATACCTGGTTATCTTCTGTTCTAGTAACAACATCACTGGGCTCAGTATCTATTTCTTGAACATTATTGCAACAGAACACAGCAGATGAACATGTCAGACTGCTACCCACCACTGGATTAATGCTCATATTCGCAACTATGCGTACAATCTGAAAATAAGAATGTTGAACTTCACTGGAACAGAACATAGCAGACAAGCATGTCAGACTGCTACCTACAATCAGACTGATGCTAGTACTTAATATACATGCTTCAACCACTGTAGGTCAGTATTCAGAGATTTATAGATTTAATAATGACCAGTGCCATTAAAAAAAAAAAAAAGGAAACTATAATACATGAACATTATGTCATCTTCCTTTCTCACTTCCTGTTGATCTGCTTATATAAAATTTTGACCACCCACTGTCCGACCACCCACACTAAAATGGTTGCAGAAGTGATAAACAATGTTGGTTAGAAAAAAAATGACTTTTATCAATACACTGACAGTCAACCATCTAAAATGAGTACAGAGTGACTCACAAAACAACATATACTACATGCACATAAATCTCACACAACAGATGAAGTCCGAAATAACTGCAGTGTACTGAACAATCTCCGACCCCGACTCTGACTGTTGTTGGTTAATCACTGTGCTCTCAATGGCTCAATCCTGCTATCCTGCTACCCTCACATACAGCCTATCAACAACACAGCTGGACTCACATCTACCCTGAAAATGACAAAAACAGGTCCTTCTGAAATGTCGGTAGCCCCTACAGGAATGAATGTTACTGAAGCTCACAAGACTTAAGTAGGTGGAGGCCTGTAAGAAAGGATCAACTGCTGGTTGCTAACATGGTTCCCTTACTATGACATCAGTGATGCTGACACATTCCCTTTAATATGACATCTGTGTTGCCAACATATGACCTCTTATATGTCATGGTCCCTCTAATATGATATGTGTTGCTGACATGGCACTTTAACTATGACTTCCATGCTGCTGACATGGTACCCTTATGATGACATCTGTGTTGCTGACACAGTACCTTTACTATGACTTATGTTTTGCTGACACAGTACCTTTACTATGACTTATGTTTTGCTGACACAGTACCTTTACTATGACTTATGTTTTGCTGACACAGTACCTTTACTATGACATCTTCAACAGAACCATTTGATCCAGCATCAGAGTTCAATTCACTGTAAGATTCTACAGTTCCCAATATTTGGAGGTCCTTTTCCAGGTAAATGGACAATAAATGCAGCAGGGAAGCAAATGCACCATCCTCACTGAAAAACTGAATGAAAAAAGAAGGGAAACATGAATATTATAGTCTTCGGTACATGGTGTCATGTTCATTGGCAATTTCTACCAGCTCTTTAGAAGAACTTGGCGTCTCTATCTTTTGGGTTGTCAGAGAAGAATACCACATTTACTAAATATAAAACAATCCTGCATAGAGGAACACTGCCCTTCACAATTTAATTTTTAAGTACTGCATATCTATATTGAATTATTATAAGGTGATATCCCATTTTGCAGACAATTAGCAAAAATTCCTTGTCATATATTCCATGAAACTTGGCAAGTTGTTGGAAGAATTAGCTGCATCATATAGGGAAATATGCTACACTGTGTTGTTTGGTGATTGACTCCAAACTTTTCAAAGGATCATGGTGTCTTCATCTTCAAGGTTCAAGCAGTCCAAGTAGAAATGCTTGACTGCTTGACCCAGAAGGTAAAGGTACCACAGTTCTTTGAAAAGTTGGAAAAAATCGTCCAACAACACAGTGTCACTTGCCAGCAGAACTAGATCATCAACAACAGCACTGTGAACACTTTGACCCTTGCAACAGCGCATGTACTTGGTACAGAAGAGTCATGCACACTCAGACACTTAACACGCTAGTAGAGACACATCCTTACCTTGGTTCTTGCAGTATCACTATTAGCCATCATGTTCCCAAGGGCATAACCCAGTCGCACTACAATATCTTGTCGGCCAGGATACTTTTGGAACAACTTGACAAATATCTTTAAGCTGTTTTCATAATCAACTATGGAAGTGCAGCAGTCATTGTGGGTTGAGATTATACTGCAACAGAAATTACATGGAACTGATAAAGTACCGCTGAACAAGGTGTACCTAGTGTTATGTTCAGAATATCCTGTAAAACATTGAAAATATCATACGTCTGAAGGTTTCTGATGTTGATGTGTCACTGAAGTTTATTTCTTTGTGTTTTATATCACCACCACCACTACCTTTATCATCATAATCATAATCATCATAATCTTCATCACCAACATCAGCAGCAGCAACAGCAACAGGATACAAGCCATCCAGGCTCATTCCTTCTGCATGGCTGATTGTGAATCCATTGTTGGTCAACCTACGTTTCTTCTGCCAGTCACAGTGCCTTTATATGTTCAAATATCAACTTGCAATGCATCTGTTATTCATACTTAATAACTGTCTCATTTATTAACACTGTCAATGACTAAGATTGTATGGTGTAGGTCATACTGACTACATAATTAGGGATCTTTGGTGGAGTGCAATTGGCAGGGCAAAACTGAAGTACTAGGAGAAAACTGTGCCTGGTGCCACCTTGTCTACCACAAACTCCACATGGACAGGCCTGGGATGAAACCTGGCCTACATGGTGACAGGCCAGGAAGTAATCACCCAAGCCAAGGCACAGAGGGTTATAATAGTGGCCTGTTCTTGGTTTAAAGCACAATATTTCAAGAGTGGTGCTGCTGTGTTATCAGGATAAAGTAAGAAACCTGCTCTATGTGCCTGTGAGAGATTATTTCTATCAGGAGTCACCTGGAAACAAAAATGGTGAAGAAGTCAATCTAATGGACCAGCAGAGCAGCTTCAGTATTTTCACTTTTTTCCTGACAACAGAAGCACAGCCAGCTTCTGAGACATCATGTTTTGTAACATTCCAGATAATGGAAGCGCTTGAAACTACCTACTGTACCTGAGCGTCCTTGAAATGTTGCTGATCACATCAAGGTCAGAGGAGAAGAGTTCCATGGCTCGACACAGTTCATTAACAGCACCAGTTGATACAAACTGGGGAAAGATTTCCTCTTCCCCCGCAACATTGCGCAAGGCACCAGTAAGTTGGAACAAAGCATGGCTAGTCTGTTCAGGAATGCGAGAGCCTTCAACCCGCTGCAAAGAGAAGTGGACATTGTATCAACTGTTCTGGCTAACTAAAATTATATGCAAGTGCAAGGATGATATGAAAAATAAAGGACGAAGCAGATGCTGTGATAATATTTCAATCATCAACAGAAACTTGCAACAATAAGGCATTTTACAGAGTGAGCCAGAAGTCACTGTGCACCTACCACAAACAATGAGTACAATCAGAGCCCCTCAATATTATAACACAGACAGATTTCTCATACTTACCTAACTTACAATAAATGTAGGAAATGGCCCCTACATGTTTGTAGACAAGCATCTACACATCTTATCTTGTTTGTAAAGAAATGCGACAGTTCTGTCGTAGTTTGTAGTACAAGTGCACAGTGAGTTCTGTCACACTGTGTATAAGGAGGAGACTACGAAAAGCAATGCTGTGACTGTGCATGCCATGAAAGCTAATGGAGGGTGAGAGGAGGTGTGATTCACTTGTTCTTAAACTTGGCTCCAGATAAAGGTGGGTAGTCAGTTTCTTGCTCCAGCTAGTCTACTTCCAAAGAATGAGCCCATTGACTGTGAGCTGGATGGGCTTCACAGTCAGTCTGGTCTGTTTGGGGAAGAGAGAAAAATCTCGTCCCTCCCAGGAATTGAAATGCTGTACCTCAGTTGTACAGCCAAAATGCTAGATGCAACTAGCAAAATGCAAACAATATCTTCAGAATATTAAATCCGATCATTTCAGAATTTTGTGACACTTGTGAAAACAAAGACTTCTGGTTTAAAATAACTGCAGTTGCTGAGAACTGGGTAAGAAAGGTAAACTGTCAAGTGGGTTTGTGTCAGTCACATGTCAAAACTCACCACAGCATTGACCATTTTCATATGCAGTACCATTAACTCCAATATTCCAAGCTTCAACACTTTAGTGAGTAACACATTGTTCATTGTAAGGAACTTGAGAGCACCGTAACCATACACACATGACTCTGCATCTTCCAGAGGGCTTGCCGAACCAAGCACTTCCACAAAGAGGTCTGGGAACAGTTACAATACATACTGACATCCACAGAACTACAGCACTAAGATCCAACTAATGCATGCAGCAGAGTCCTTGTGGCGCTAACATTTGCGCAGCTTGTAAAAATATTTTCTGCGTTTACGGAACTTGAATATTTGTTACCGTGTTCAGAACACTCCACCACCAACCCACATGGGCCAGATTAATGTAATTTACATTGTCACATTCCAGTTTTTTAAGATCCATTTTAATATTATACATACAAATAATCACCACTAAATTCCTCTCCACTGATTAAAATTGCTTGCTGCAAAAGAAGTAGCCATTTTCGATAAGAGAAACACTGGCGTGGTTAACACAACAGTGTGCTGACCGAAATATTGTACTGCTAATTTAAAGTTACAGTACAGGTACAGCCACTATAATTATTCATGACTATACATGATAAAGCGTAAGTTTAAAATAAATGTTTAACTTTACACACTGCATTTAGATTTGCTGAACACTAAAAGTTGTCACATAGGCTTTGGCTACAGCTGTCTTTTCACAGCCTTTAGTTTTCTGTCTGCAAGAGCAAGCCAAAAAGAATGTGTTTCTGTTTTAAAGGTTTTAAACCATGATCTGAAGTGCTGTCCTGAGGTAGTACAGTTCTGTTAACTGTGAAGTTTATGTAACGGTGTTGGTGACAATGTAACAATTATAAAGGCCACATATAATTGCCAATATTGGTATTACTGATCATATATAAATAAAAAAGAGGTTATATGATCACATTAATCATGGTACAAAAAGTGAACACTGAAATGAATGGTAAGGACGACTGTAATGTCCTGGAAAAGACACAACTCATTACAGATTTAGTAATGTTATTCGCACATTTAAAAGCACTCTGTTTTATTATATTTAATTTCACAGATACAATAATGATACAAACACAACAGCCATGCATTTGTAATTTAATTCAACCTAGCAAGCTGTAACTGCTCCTGGTACATACCAAGAATGTTGTCCTCCAGGAACAGCTTGTCATTCTGGTCACACCTGGACACTTTGAACACCAGCTTGCAAACAGCCAGTAGGTTTTTGCCACTGATTTGGAACTGTAAGAAACAGAGTTTTAGTTCTCTGTTGCCATGCAGCCTCACAGCGGTACTGACCAGCAGCTTATCAATACACAGCTGTTACTTACAGCAAGGATAATACGGGCAATCTGCAGCAATAATGTGTCATTTGATGATTCGACAAATTTGTAAACTGTCTTTAATACTTGTGCTCTCAGTTTCACATTTTGAATATTTTTCCCAGTTCCTCCTACACACTCCAGAGCTGAATACAGCTTTGACATACACAGCATAACCTCCTCTGCACACTCTTCTGCTATATGAAAGAAATATAGAACATGAACATCAACACTTATCCATGCTACAATCAAACAGAGATTCAGACATTTGTTAATGCAATGTGTACATGTTTGCTAATATTCACTATTGAATATTGTCAGCCACTATATTGACTGGCTGAGAATGGTTGGATTCCTGCCAGGAACATGAATGTGCCTTCTGTTCCTGCTGTTTCCAGACCAGATATTTGGTTTGTCCAGCCTCCTCTTCTATGTATCCTGGGGTGCACTTTACCTGGGGAGATGGTAGCCAAGGTTGGCAGCTATACTGATACTCCCCCATACATGTTCAAGGTGTGATGCTTAATTCAGCAGACAACTTTACTTCTAGTATCTTGTAATGGAGTACCATGCTTGTGAATACACTCTTATAATTACAGAACCAAGACAATATCAAATCTTTGTTTCTTGTTACAAGCTATAAGGATTGTTGTATCTTGACTCTAATCAAACTAGTTTAGCACAGAGTTCAGCCATTGTAATAACACACATTAATGTGTACAAACCAGATGTATGGTTCATAGCCCTTCAGACTCACGTATGCAACAAAACTTATCTAATATGTCAAAACAACTCATCCCAGTGATGAACGTAACAATGTCAGCATGCAGATGTGTAAAAATCTAAGATTTTAGCATATTAATGAAAACAGAAAACAACAAGAAAACTCAAAACAATAAACCTGCAAACATGAGCATCTGCAGGAGGTATGACCTCCTTACAGCAATATGTATTGAGAGATGTGATGTCATGCAATTTGGTAGATAGGTACTAACATAGTGGAGGAATATGCTGCCTCCATCTTCAGAGTAAAAGATGAAGGAGTTAGGTTCCTCTAGAACATTTATCAACTTACATGGGACCACACCCTAGGGCAAGTGCATTCTGTCAACTCTAACTTAATATAATGTAATACATGTTTATTGGCACTGCCTCATATACTCTTTGGATGCAAGACATATCTCTAGAAGTTACCCTGTTACTCTGATGTATTAATAAGAATGATCAAGTATTTCTGTGTCAATGAGAATTAAGTGCAAATCCTGGAACACTCTTACCTTTTCCTGCAAGGCTGTTCAACACACTTAGGATGGACTGAATATAACTCCACCTCTCCTCAGCAGCAGAAATTACATCCTTATACTCAGACTTTGGTTTCTTCCTAGTGCTATTACACTTCTCAGCTTGCACATTCTGTGTATTCATTTCTGTTGTTGAGGCAACAGAGATAACCACATCTTTGAAAGGAGTCTGTTGTGTGATTGGCAAATTCTGGAGTTTTGGGACTGAAACAAGTTCCACATCCAACTCACGTTTGCTTGACGATACCCTGTTATCACTTACAACAGGATTTACCATTACTGAATTTTGATTCAAATGTGTATCATGCTTAGACATTTGTTTTGAATCTTTCTTCACACTACTGGAAGTAGAGGTTTCCATCATATTCAAGTTGATATCCTTCTCTTTCTGAACTTGTGAATTACTGGCAGATTTATCATGAGAGTTTTCATTATTCTTCAAAGCCAGTTCAAATGCACTGCCTTCTAGTTTTGGATCTTGTGAAGAATGTTCTTTTTGTGCAATTATCTTGTTACTCTCACCTTCATTAGGTGAAAATGAATTTTTACTTTTGGCCCTTGACACCTGGATACAGCCACATGTGCTGTCTTCTATGTGTGTAACAAAGTCAGGGCCATGTTGGAGTGGCGCTTTTAGTGCGCCTGAATTCCTCTGGAAGGATTGCAACAAATTACCTTCTTTTCCCATTAGAGTAGTTGAAGGACATTTCTGAGCACTCTTCTCATGAATTATCTGCTGATTTTTCACATCCTCTGAAAATCCACTATTTACAATGTGTCTACCATAGGGAATGTTAACTGCAACTTTATCAGTGTTTAGACCACTCTTGGCTATCTCTTCATTTGTTTTGCTCAGCATCAAGTTTGCTGATTTTGTTGCACCTTTATTTATGCCAGAATCAGCATCAGTGCAGTGGGAAGGCTGTGTTTCTAATGCTGTCCCCTCCACAGCAGAAGGCAGCTGACACAGTTCAGTATCCACACTTCTTGTGCGCTGCACAGGGCTGCTGTATGCTTTGCGAGCCAAGGCAGCATCTTTTGCACTACCTGCAGTCACTCCTGAATCCAGAGATTCACTTTCATCAATTTCTAACTCTTCAGGAACTGAAATAAGATATCAATAAATACTTATTATTAATAGCTTAAATAAGTTTATTTGGACTGTAACTAGAGCACAAAAGAGCAAATTAATTTAATGTACTCTTATCAAAACATTAAAATATAATACTAAAATATTATTAGACAGCAAGAGATACGAGGTTCTGATAACAGTAAATATTAATGTGATGGAGTGTAGTGTGGCAAAGAGACACTAATGTTTTTGAGGAACTTGCTGCCACCACCGTCAGCACAGCAGTTCATAATACCCCCAGGGACCATGATCGTAACATGCACTGCCACAAGAACCAAAAATCTCATATGTTACAGAAAGTAACTGTGACAGAAAACAATACAAAAATGGGCTATTGTTTACAGGATATACGGATTGGCTACACGTGTCAGTTGTAAAATTTAGTAGGTATAATGTTGGTACTTCTCAATTAGCAACTTACGGTTGTCTAGTGAAGCTGCTCCACGAAAACGATGCCTCTGACTTAGCAATGGTTTACCCACTCCCTCAATAGATGGTAGCCGGAACTTATTGGCTACACAGCTTGTTTTGTCAGGAGTCAGAAATGTTCCAAAGGGCTGAGGTGAAAGAGTTCTGCTTCTGTTCACCAAGACACTAGCAGAACCTTCTGAATCCCTGCTACTAAGCAGTGTTTTCCAGTCTCTCAAATCAATCAAGCTGCTGCCTGCACTGAGGGATGCAGAAGACAATGTGGCAGAGATTGGATTAAGCCGTCTAATGTTAGAAGTAGGTGTGCCTAATGACCCGCCAAGGTCTGCATCTTGAAACTGCAGATAACCCAAGCTGTAATGAACAGTGTCAAACAGAGTTTATATCAATGAAAAATTCACACCAAAACTTGAACAAATCTGACACTTCCAGTTCTGAAATAGCAGTGTCTCGTTTCCAGACAGCAAATTGAAATAACAGTGTCTCAAGACAGCAAACTGAAACCTCTCAATGACATATCCCTAGACTGATCACATGTTTTGCAAGAAAGCTGAAAATATCAAATAGTTTGCGAATTCCACCATTCAGGAATTTGAATTTTTGGGATGCCAATGTCATAGCTTGTGCACTGTGATACATGTGGAAGGAATCAGAGTTACTTCGAATAAAAAATTGTACAATCACAAAATTAATATTTTGTGTTCCATGCATTGTGACTATAATCATCCATACACAACACAATTACACAGATTCAGTTCTGAACTTCAGCAATCTGTTGTGCAACATCAAACGTGACAGGATATTCACATACTATACAACAGCAATACTCTTGGCTTGTATTGCATCTGTTTCAAATCTCAGCTGGTGTTCTGGTGGATTTCTTCAGCTTCTCTCCCTAAAGCAACAGTACCTGAAAATGAGTCATGATGCTATCCTAACAGATACTTTCCTGTCTCCTGTTGCCCACTGCCAACTTAACACAGAAACACCAAACAAATTAAATTTATTACACACTCTTGCCATCATGGTTCAAGCACTGTTGAAATATCTGCAAGATTTTGTGGATGTGATTTGAATCCTCGTTCCCAGAGTGTTATTAAATTACATGAATAAACCCACAATTCTTTAGCTGAGTGTTATTCCTTCTTTTTTACTATATCTCATAATGTTGGCAAGAAAAGCAACCACAACCCAAGTGAAAAACAGGCACTTCTGCTTGTGTATAATACACATAGCATTGTCTGCCAAATGTATATTTCTAGGATATCCTATGAAATACATCTAGTGTGAACAATATAGAGTGCGTTCGGAAAGTTGCTGTGCACTTAGGCTATGGAAGAGTCCAGTTGAAATGTGATGGCACATGGTGACACACGGAAGGGGAAGTTCGGAAAGTGGCCGTGCACTTATAAAACGTGTTGGAAGTGATGTGATGTCCACAAGTGTCTATACAGGCTGGAACCCATTTAATTTTACTCACAAACACTTTCTGCAGATCTGCTTGTGCCTAAGTGCACAGCAACTTTCTGAATGCACGGTATAATACATTTAATACATACAGAGAGTATTTTATATTGCTAGGTTGCATAAAGTGGACAGCATTGCTGCATACAGACTGATGATCCTGCCTGCTCTGCAGTGCTCAGTCTGGTCACAAAAATACTCTCTGTATGTTAAATGCTTTAGCACAAATTCCCTACAATATTGTCAATCATGAGTTTCTAATTTTGTACTTTTCTTCTAAACATTTCTCATAAAGTCCACATATTTTCTCCAGCATCAACAGACTACCATTAACAAAATTTGAAAAAACGAATTTAATCACTGACCTAAATGAGCTTGGGGGCCTGCCAGTTGATTTGTGTGCTGCTCCAAACAGTGTCCTCTGTCTCTCCCGTGGAGTGAATGGTCGCTTGGTGTTCACAGGTCGTATGGATGCAGCCATCCTTGTGCTTTCAAGTCTGATACCTTCGTTCTCATGTATAATGGATGCTCGGGCCTCACTGATGATCTCTGCGCTGGTTTTCTTTATGTATGGTGGGGGAGCATAGAATGGAACTGTGAGTCTGTTAGTGCCTGATGCAGTGTTTGTGTGTCGCGTTGTTTCCATCGCTCAATGAATTAAACATCCATTATGAAAGAGCACCTGGAAAATGAAAACATGTAATACATTAATTGTTGCTGTTACTAAAAATTGTGTTAGGGAGAGCACTTCACCAGATTTTGAGTTCTGAGCAATAGCAACACGTGTTCCAGAGCTGTATCAACATTGATACACGTACACGAACATAAACACATAAAAATGGGTCACACGGTAATGCAGTTGGTTGAGGCACTGCGCTACTGGCTGGAAGGTCACAGGTTCAATTTCCAATGGTGTCACTGGAATGTTTCATTGAACTTATCCTGACAGCTGCTAATGGCCCTGGGGTCGACTCAGCCTCTAACAGAACTGGGTGCCAGGATTATTTTCTGGGAGGCAAAGGTGGCTGATGTGTAGGGCTGACAACCTTACCACCTTCACATGCCAACTGTCTTGAGATTTGGGAGCTTCAACCTTCTGGAACCCTCAAGCCTTGAAACAGGCCTGTATGGGGACTGCTTTACCTTTACACCATACAAATTTTCCAAAATTCACCCAACTGGCTTTCTGCGAAACACTCTAGCAGTAGCAGAGAATTACTTAGCAGGTGAAAAAATAATATTTTTGTATTCACTCTAAAAGGGTTTATCATGTATCAAATAACACTCTGCTGTTTTGAGTCCTTGTAGGTTTCTATGTTAACACTGAGATTTCGGAAGAAGGTCCTGTTACCACCTTCAGGGTTGAATAATCGGAAATCATAATGTGAAATCAATAAAGAAACATCCTATATATTTATTGACTACACCATCTCAACACTGTCAATAATTTGCAATGGTTACTGTTTTGGCCTGCTATTCAGGCCATCATTTGACCATGCACCACTTAGAATAGTCTGATGATGGCCTGAATAGAAGGCCAAAACAGTAACCATTGTAAATTATTGACAGTGTTGTTGGATGATAGTATGTGCCATCAATACATAGACTGATTTGCACAATGGGGATGTGTCACTTAAAAATTATTGGAAGAAGGGACGTGTCATTAGTAGACCTTGCAATTTCAGAAGACAGAAACGTGATTGAGACAGAAGCTAAGAAGATTTTAAAATACAAATACCTTACAATATATGTGCAGTTTATATGAAACGCAAAAATAAAACTGACACCAGTAACAATAGGGCCAACTGTAACCACCTCAGAACCATTCAGACAACACTTGAGTAACATACCAGCAAAGCACGACATCAAGGAACTGCAGAAAACAGCCATACTGGACACTGAACACATACTTCACAAAGTACTAATGTAAAAGTACAGAATGTGTACAATGGGAAATAATATTACACGCATCAAATATTGCAATGACCAAACAGCTGCAACATGATACCTTAATACCATGGTTTGTTTCAGGTACATAATTGTAAATACCCTGTTTGAAGGCAATGATAGCAATAATAACAACAATAAGTAAGGCCTCTGAAGTCAAGAAAGAACACTACAGACAATATGTAGCATGAACTTACCTGACTTCAATTGCTTCTGCAGAAGATATTTACCAGAATGAAAAATGCTGCTGACTCCAACAGTACATCAACAGCCTTCCAACTCAGCTTCAGGGCACTGTGTTCAGTTCAATGAATGCTATACGTATTCAATCCCATTCTTGCTACAAGCTGTTATTTTTACAGCAGGCAAAAAAAGATTAGGCATTACGAACGACGGCCACCCATGACCACCAGTACTGACTGCTCTACCTTACCATATCTTGTAACAAACTATTTCCCTATAATCACATTTCAATTGTGCAGTGCTGTTCTGTGGCATTTGAAGTGCTATAAACTGTACAAACATACTATCAAATGTTACAATTTGACACAGCACACTCAAGCACTGCCTACAGCAGACATCCCTTCTCATGGTGTGGTATGCAGTGTCTCCCCAATATTGATTTCTTGAACCCACTCCAACATAAATGGCACACAGGTACACAGCCTTCAAGAAAATCAATAAACCAGGCAGGTACAGTATAGAGAACACAATAAATGATATAACACTTGAACTCAACAAGGGGCGTGGTTTAGCAGTACAACTGAGTGACCAAGCCTGCAGTATTGAACACTGATTTTATCTTCAAGGTCACCTTTCCTTTTGCTCAGCCAAATTTAAGATCAGCTTCAGAATAAAGTTTACAATTTCAAATTATTACTCTGAAAATTCTAACCAATTTATTTTACTAAATGTTTATTTTAAATATTCTACTGTTAATACAAGAAAATAACACTCATAGTAATACATAATTTTATTGATATTCATCAATCACAACTATCAGCATTAAACTACACACACACACACAAACATATGTAGGCTGCCACCTGCTATTCAGTCCTGGTGTATGCCAGCCAGTAGTTTCCAATAGAATATGATGGCAGCAACAATCAGGAGTGTATGGTATTCTTCAAATCAGTATTGCAGCATACACCTTTGCAAAATCACAGTTTATCTCCAAATAGCAGCAAAGTTAGGTCACATTTTTCTTCTACCAAATTTAGTGTCTTAGAACACAGATGTCTTAACAGAACTTTACAAGTTGGTGAATTCCAAAACTTTCTGTTTAAATCAGCAGTAGTGGGGACTATAGCAGACCACAACCTAACAAAAGTTTAGTAAAAGCAGCAGCATCAGAGATAACAGAGAAAGATCAAGTGTATCAGACAGGCACAACAGTGTTACTTGTATGTGGCTACAAGCTGTTGGATGATTCTAACGTCCTACTGTGAACATATAAAGAACACTTTAGTACCACAAAGCATACTCATAATATTGCAGTGTTTTAGGCAATTGTGTGAGTACATAATTTTTATGCCAGTTGCATGAGAACTTTGCAAATATTCATTAACACACAAACACACGCATGCATGTACTGCACACACATGCGTGCGCATGTATTTTGATCTAGAAGATCAAACAGAAAACAACTTTACTAAAATGGGTGAGCTAATGCGGTTTGTCAAAGGTGGAAGAATCTTGATAGTCGCGGACAGCAATTCACAATCAAAGACGTGGCACGATCTTAAAACAAACTCCAGATGCAGAAAACTGGAACAGTACCTAGGAAGCAAGCAAGCAAGCAAACACCTACACATACTAAATGAGGAAAGTGATAGGTCCATCTTCCTCAACAGCAGAGGATCGAGCAATACAGATTTAACCATCACCAACAATAACCTAATAGCAGCTGTCAACGAATGGGAAATTAGCGAAGAAGAGAGCCTTTCTGACCACAATTGTTGTAAATATAAAATCAGTGAAGGAGGAGCCAGCAAACAGAACAATTACACAAGCCAGGGTACTAGGTTCATTATAAAAGAGGAAAAATTACACGTTTTTGATCGAAAACTAGTCCAAGAAATGTGGTAAATGGCCAACAATACACACTTTGAAGGAGGAACTGAGGAACTTGATAAGTACCTATCCACAATGATAACAACAGAAGATGATCTGGAGCAGCAAGTCGACTTATTTTCAGAAGCTGTACAATCAGCATGCTGGAGAACCTTTCAAAACACTACCACAAGGAAGAATAAGAAGAACAAGAAATCTGTCCCATGGTGGACGGACAGCCTCTCTTTAATGCGGAAATGAGTAAATGCTTGTAGAAGACTATACCAGAGAACTAGAAACGACGAGAAACTGAGGGAAAGCAGAAAACAAAAATATATTGAGGCTAAGAGAAAGTATCAAGCGGGAATAAAGAAGGAGAAATTGAACTCGTGGAAGGAATACTGTAATGTGACAGCCTGTACAAACCCATCGTCACAAGTCCACAAACTCGTACAGGGAAAATATGAGCCAATAGTATAATGACCTCTCTAACAAAACCGGATGGATCAGAGACGACGAGCATACAAAAAACAATGGAAGTAATGTTAGACTACCTATTCAAAGAATATAGTGAAGAGGAAAACTCGCACCAAAAAAAAACTAAGGAAGACAATTGAGGAACCAATAATGTAGAGTTCTCTCGAGAGGAAATAAAGCACACGATAGAAAGCTTCAATGACAAAAAAGCACCTGGAATAGATTGGATCACAGGTGGTATCTACCTAAGAACATTTAATATATTCCCCAGACTAGTAACTGCTATTTACAACCAATGTTTAAAAAGAGGGTGCTTTCCAAAAAGGTGGGAGACAGCTAAAATTATCCTAACAATTAAACCAAAATAGTATGGACCCATCCAAATACCGACCAATCAGCCTACTAAATATAGGAGGAAAGGTCCTAGAGAAACTCCTTATTAATAGAATCAACCATCACATGTACAAAAACAACTTAATGACAGACATACAATTTGGAGTCATGCCACAGAAAAGTACTACAGACGCGGCCATGGAGGCAAAAAAATTTATAGAACCGGTACTGGAGAATAGAGGTGTGGTCATAATGACCAGCCTAGATGTAAAAGTAGCTTTTGACCCAGCCTTCTGGCCAAGCATCCTACATGGCTTGAAAGAATTAAGTTGCCCTAGGAACTTGTACAACTTTAGCAAGGGATACTTTAGCCACAGAATAGCAGTAATGACTACTAATAATGTCAGTATAAAGAGATGAGTTACAAAAGGTTGTCCACAAGGTTCATGCTGTGGGCCCGGCTTCTGGAATGTGCTTTACAACTCTCTACTGAACTTGGACCTAACAAGTCACTCAAAAGTCATAGCCTTCGCCGATGACTTAATGATACTAACCAGAGGAGATACAGTCGTAGAGGCTGAAAATTACATGAACTTAGAAGTGAGGAAAATACTGGAATGGGCAACATGGCAACATCAAATCGTATCTATACAAGTACAAAATAATAGATAATCCAATGTGCCCTTGCAAAAAAGGGTGATCAAACAGTGGACCACATCCTATTCGATTGCACACTCCTAGAGCAAGAAAGGGATAAACTAAAAACAGTGGTGACAAGGACAGAAAACTGGCCAGTGAGTTATAACAAACTAAGTATAAAATACTACAAAAACTTTAAAGAATACATAGACAAAATAATATGGAACAAAGAATAGAGTACAATTAGACAGTTAAGGTTCTAAACTGTGCATAGGATAGAAAATAATATGTAAAAGTTACCATCAATGCATGTAGTATTACTGCATAATAATGGAGCATGCAGGCTAATAAATGTTTATTTAAAAAAAAACTCTCTCTCTCTCTCTCTCCCTGCAAAACAATGTCCTAGTGTCTAAGTTACTACATGTGTGTTCACAGATGCTTACTGAATGTATGTGTCTTGTGTAACATGACACATGGATGAAACTGCATGATGGGGAGATCTGTATTGTGTAACCAAAGAAGCCCACATGGAGCATATGTGACACAGCAGACTGTTGTTAGTAAATTAGGTTTTTGTACATCCTAGCTTCCTGTTACTGTTCGACTGATTATCACGCACCAAACTGAAAAATTACAAACTTGCACATATGTGGAAAAAACATGAATACAGGGAGAAAACTTTGTAGTAAGAAGTTTTGTTCCATTTATGTAATGAACAGAACATGACAGGCCCTCGAAACTCTCTGCTAATTTTTATCCACTCTATATAAACTGAAGAAGCTACCTCTAATGATAACTAGTGTCATCACATGAGACACATGCTTTATACACATGTCTAGTGAAACGTGGTAACACAAGAAACAAATCAGGATAACACAGGTATGTACTTGCATAACACTACAAGTAAGTCATTAGTTTAGAATGGACATTCTGGTAGGCAGTCAAAAATACAGTAAATAGTTTTAATGATTTAATTGTTTTTTAAATGTATTATTGTACTGGACACATTCACACTAGCACTGACAAGGTACCAACACATTCACACTAGCACTGACAAGGTACCAACACATTCACACTAGCACTGACAAGGTACCAACACATTCACACTAGCACTGACAAGGTACCAACACTGATAACAAACTCATGTACAATGAAACACTTATACTAAAATAATCATCTTCTGTAGCAGACAGCTGCACAGTTCTTCCATAAAAACTCTACAGAAAGTAAACAGTTTATCAATTTTTTTAATTGGTATGTCTGTGTTGTACATATGAGATAATGTAGACACAATGAATTGTAAAGTCTGCATTGTACTTCAGAGACACTGTAGACACAATTAATTTTACTCTAATTTGTCACCAACAAATTACAACTGTATTAACATATTCCATCTACCATGATAGAAGGTTTTAATTTAGTAAATATGTTGTGTTTGATAATTTTACTACAATTTATTGTTCCAAATATTATGAAATCATTGTACTGATCTGTATATAGGCCTCAAAGGCATTTATATGATTCTTGGTCACCATGACATATGGTTTCATATGGCATATACATTTTGTATTTCTATATTATTTGATGACAAATTCTACATCTAATGGTTTGTTAAACATTACAGGGGTTGATGAATGTATAATAAATGAATGAATGAACAGCAGTTATACTTGATTTTAATACAAGCTCTACAGTGACAATTTCAGTTTTGTATGTGGCCATCTCCAAGCAGTGTGTGAAGAATCACAAACACAACATACAAAAACACAGTTACATGTATTTTAATTAAAATATGTGGCATGCAGAGCACAGACTAAAATAAGTGTAAGTAAAGTGCAGACTGTACAGTTTATTGTGTCTACATTAGCCAAGAGCTGAACACTCTGTATCACAGTTGTGGAGATGACAAAAGATTCTTCTTCTGTTTTTGCACCACCGCTTCTAAAGGTATTCCATCCACCATTAATACATTTGAGATGCCCAGCATGTGGCTTACAGTAAATGGAGGTGAACAGGTTAACTTTGTAATCCTTATCCTTGGGAATCACAAAACAGAGACACAGTGGAATGGAAATAACAGCCCATAAGTTCTTAACATTGACACCAGATGTACATGTGTAGTCCATTACACAGTCCATAACAATACCGTGACTTGAGACACAGATAAGAGTCTGCTAAAATTCTGATCCAACTGACAGGCTTGTATTATCTATTTATCCATATCCGCAACCAACTCAAACCACTGTCGCAGCGCATCACTCAGGACACTTGGGAGAGCATTAATATCACGGAGAATCAAATAAAAAGGAAACGGAAAACTGTCGAGGTAGGATGAGAAGCCAATGCACTTTGATCCACTGAACAGCGGCTGCTGAATGTCCAGAATGGAATCCTGAAACACATCCAGTTACGAATTGATATCATGCAATGTGCCACAAAATACATGAAAAGTATGTTCCACAGCATAACAGCAGAGCACTGGGGACAGTGGACCAGTTTCAATAAAAGAGACTGTGGAGATACATGCAATGTTGTCCCCTTACATATCATGAAGGCAAACAGCGGGAGCAAAAGTATAACACCACTCATTCTTAAACACTGCACCAGACGGCAGTGAGCAGAAAATGACATGCCCCAGATGCTTTACCCCAGAGGGGGGTGGGGGGTGGAGGGTCAGCATCCATTAAAAAGGAGGTTGGGTGAGTTTTGAGCCATTCTGAATGTCTTGAAGAGAGGAACATCTCTTGCTCTTAGTATGAAAGAACACCCAAACATCTAGCCCACAGACTCATTACAAAGAATGCCCTATCATTTAGCTCACAGCCTCATTACTGTATCACCTACCCTGCTGTGAAGGTGACTGTACAGCCTGTAAATGGTACAGGAGGATCTTGTGGAGGCTCAGATCTATTTTTTCTTAAATTTAGGGCTAAGAGGAGGTGAGAAAAATATGTACAGCTCCACCCACTTTACCATCAAGGAAAGAGCTCCTGGCACCCATTAAATACAACACAGAACCAGTCAAAACAAAAGGAGAATCAAACCCTGACTCTCTGGTCACCTAGCCTGCAGCCTAACCATTATACTGATTAAACCACTCTGTAGCAAACATGGTAGAGTGACACCTCATCACTATGCAAGTTTTCATGACAAACAGCTGGTCCTGTCTTGAGTTGCAGGACATCCTAGACGATAGGAACTTAACTGCCACTGTCACCTTTTGTGCTGTCTAAACAAGAACCACGGCAAAGAAAGATGACTTTTGGAATTTACTGTTCACAAGTCTCCTCTGCTTCTTTGGGCATTTCCAAGCACAGTCTAAAGTATGTCTTACAGTCTGCAATATGCCTATAACATATGCCACACATCTCTACTGTGATGTCAGGACAGCAACAGGTGGACTGCTCATTCATCTGCACCCCACGTTCAATAAAACATATAATTTCCAGTTTATCACTTCACATTAACCCTCTGAAGCCTGAAACTGATCCAATTACAGCACAGTAACAATGTCTGGTATTTTGGGATAATGACCTTATGTGATCAAGCAATTTAATATAATTTTTTCTAATATGTAATTTAAAGTTATGAAGTTGAATGAATTCAATAAAACATTCTCAGCATAGGAGCCACATTGGGTGGTTAAGTGGTGAGTGGTTTACTTGCCACTCAACCAACTGATGTGGCTGCTAGCCTGAGAATACTTTATTGATTTTTTTCTAACTTCTGTGACTGCTACCCCAGTCTTCAGCTAGTGTGCTTTACAGAATGAGGCTTGCCTTCACTCATTTTGGTATTTTATGGTGCCAAAAGTGTGTATTTTGAAATAAACTGTAATGTTTTTTATGCTCTCTGAGGATGTTGTACACTTTTAGTACTGGAAACAAATTGGGGTTTTACACTGAAAATCACAAACATCAAGACTTTTCGATATAAAAGGTAAAGCAATCACTGTACAGGCCTGGACAGGCCGTGAGGGTGCCAGTAGGTTGAGCCTCCCAGATTTCAAGACAATCGGCCCTATGCACCGGATGCCTATACCGCCCAGGAAATATTCCTGGTACTCATTTCTGTTAGAGGATGAGCTGACCCCAGGGCCATAGTGCAGCCAGAAGGATTATGTGAATGAAATATTCCAATGACACCATCAGGAATCAAACCTGTGACCTTCCAGCTTGTAGCACAGTACCTCAACCAACTGTGCTGCTGCATGCTTCACTTTCCTATATATAACATTTAAAAATGAACTTTGCACCTTGTAGAAAACACTAAATATCCATTAAGAATACCAATTAATGATGCCATTTTGAGACCACACAAGAACCCATAAATAAACTGTGTGGGTAAATAAAGAGTTATTAGTGGTAAGGTACCACTGTGCTGTAAAACAGTCAGAATATGACTGGTTTATGCAACTTCTGACACAAGTCAACAAAGCAGGATTACAGTCCACTACTTGATCATATATGCAGGACGATCCCTTGTCCAGTGTGGGGTTAAGGGCAGTAAACTTGGCATGTTTGGCAAAACTGCACTGCACGAACTTCTATGTGAAAAATGATGTTACATAAGGGCAAACACATATGGACACCCTCCCTATCACTTCCAAGATGCACATTTTTGGGTAGGTGATGCTGCCAGTTTCTGCGGCACGGCAGCAACCTGTCCACATTTATCCACGAATCTCTAAATTTTTCAGCAATTTACAAATGGCCCAACCCCCATATATTTCATTATTTTGAAATGTACATTGTATAAACTGCATTGGGAATGAATTACTGTACATTGTTGGTACAATTATTTAAAATTCAAAATTTTACCCATAAAATATTATTGCAATGAAATGCTTTAATTGGTCTTCAGAACTTCAATGTAAAACACCTGCTACCTGGTGGCCCTAAGGGAGACATTACAAATGTTGTTACCTTGCTTTCAGGGTTGTCCACAATGACAAAGACCATAAAGATGCCACTAAGTCTGGCCCTCCTAACTGCCTGCTTTACTCGGTCAGGTCCCTCACTCATGACTCGACCATCTGATACGATTATCAACAACTGAGCCTGCTCACTGCTGCTTGATGACCGAGAACAGGTGGCAGTGAACAGTGTTGTTGCAAAGTCCACAAGCTGACCCACACGGGTGTTCTTCTGCTCAAATGAGAATTGCTGTAATAACCTAAAAGGAACAAAGTTAGGCTAAAAATGACAGTCTTCTGGGATGTGACACTGTGAAGTCTGGCAGACACGCAAGGAACCCGCTGTCCTTGTCCCTGGGGTCAATCTACCACACTGCACAGCGTCACATCCCACTGTCATCACATCACACAACAATTAATCCAGCTCGCTATCAGAAATCTGAACATATCAAACACTAACTTACAAGAAAAATTATTAATGAAACACAAACAATAACCCTTCCTTGTGACAATACACATGAGGTGTGGCTATTAAATAACACCAGCATATGCACAGCTCCAAGACATTTGATCCCCACAGAAAACACACACTACTTATGACTGAATCTCCCCCCCCCACCCCCCCCATATGCATGCCAAACCACACTTTGTGTTCATACAGTAATAAGTAGTGTATTTTTTAAATGATTTTTTAAACTTGCTGCAATCATGCTTAATAAAAGAAACAGGCAATGACAAACCCAATTTCTTATGAAGTCGAAGCAAACTGCCAAAAAGACCTGAAGATTCTTTATGAAGGGTGAATGGAGAAGGTGGCAGAGTTGCATAAAGCACTCTCACATAATGACTTCAAGGGACCCTTCAAGGGCTAGAAGGGCCTACAGAGCATTGTGGGATTTCTGATGGAAATGTCTGCAAACACACTAACATGTAACAATAAATTCATTCATAAAATATTTTTCAAAAACCAGTCTCATTACTTATCAGTCACACTCCATACATAATCCTTAAGACAGAAATCCCTCAGTAACCACACAAACATACAGACAGCTAGTTCCGTTCCCCCTCGCCATAGACCAGGCACCGTCAGTTGCACGTCCGATGTTCTGTTCTTCCTCACACTCCACAATCATGCGATATGTCAACAGTGTAACAGCACAGCAACCACACACCACTCCTCAGGGCGGCTCATATTGCTGACATCCAAAATGACACAAGTACAAAGCTTGACAGACTGCGCCATCTGACGTTCTCACAGCAGTGTTAATGCACAGCATATTCCAGTATTAAGGCACATTACACTGCATCCACTGGTACACAGACATCAATGTTTCAAACGACTGTAGTGGCTTCATCTTCAGGGTTAGGCAGTCAAAGATGAGAACCTCAACTGTTTGACCCAGAAGACGAAGTGCCTTTGATACTCTTGAAACTCAAGACACTAAACATCCACGGACAACAGCATCACATGTCAGAAGACCTGATCCTTCAAGTTTGGTAGCATTTACAGGAGAACTGATTGCTGCCTATAATCAACTGCCAAATAACATTACTGTCTGCACCTCACTCACCTTGCCCCACTCTTCTCTGTGAAAGGATCCCCCAGTTGATGCAACACTTGTGGTATCTCGCCAAAGCTTATCACTGCTAGTTCTCCAGCCTCTAACAGTGTTAATGCTTGACTCACCAGGGCCAATGATTCAAATGCCAGCTAGCAGAGCACAAAGCAAGGTTCATCAGTGACAAACATGTAACCCTTTTCATGCTACAGCAAGATATTCTTTCAAAACTTCCCATCCTTTTAATTCTCACTAGCTAAAAAATAACTTGCATGAACATTTAAAACAGATACAGAAGAACATAGAACTGCTGCTACCTGTTCTTTAGACACAACATGTAGACAGCAAATATGTAATGCTCAGTACACAATGACAATGTGATAGTAAGATGAAGGTAATGTTGCCCCCGTGGATGTCATAAATACACATGGGGAGCAGACATACAGTTCCACTCACTCTTAACCTTGGGACAAGATGTTAGTGGTCAGCCTCAAGCCGTGGCCACTTTACTGCCTTGGGAAGAACCCATGGTACCCATTCAATGAATTGCTGAATGAGCCCCGGAGCTGATTTGGGCATTTCTTGAGTACAGAAAATCTCTTTCCCCTGACAGGAGTTGAACCATAAACTATCAGACAACCAGTCCACACACTAGTCACTATGCTGACTGCACTATCCTGTCACACATAATAAGGTGGAAGGATTTTGTCAATGGACCTTATGGGAAAGGAAAGTGTTAATATTGCCCTTATAAAGCACATGTTCAAACACTAAGAACCAGAAGTTGTCATAAAACTGCACCTTGTTTTAAACAGTTTACTTGAGACATCTTTGTATTAAATATACAGACATTGAATAGATGGCTGCAAGCAAGAATGTGTCTGTCTGTTGCTGAAGGCCTTACAGTCTGTTCAGTGTAAGTATGCAGTTGACAGAGATACCAATTACAGTGACACATCGTAACATAAATGGCTTCAGTACTATTTGCAGATTCAGACTGAGGCATCCCTCATTAAATGGGACTGTAATACACCATATTGGGTTTCTGTTAGTTGGTTCGTTATACTGGCAGTAACCTGGATCATGGTGAAGTACTAGTTTGCACAGTTTGTTTCTGTGTAAGTCACTAGGTGACTAATGGACTGACTGACTAACTAACTCCAAGCAGAAGGGTCTTTCTTAAGAAGCTGGTAGTCCCTCAGCTTAGTCAAGAAATTCCCTGAATTTTATGGAACCCAAACGTTCATTACCATGTTCACAACAGTCTGCCACTTGTCCCTATCCTAAGCCAGATTAATCCAGCCCATGCACCCCCAGCCAGTTTCTTTAAGACCCCCTGTATATTAGCCTCCCATGTGCACCTGCTAGCACAGTCAGAAACACAACAGGAAGCCCAAAAGTCCCATTTCATCTTTCTGGAGGCAGAGTTATGCAATGTAGCACTTGCAGAACTAGCCGCCTCATTATTACCAACACACAATGTGTCCCACACAATAAATTTTGCAACAAGAATTTAAAATAACTCACGTACAGCCATTGATAAAATATTTGTGGATAACAGTAGAATAAATTTATCTTCTATATTTCCCATAATAAATAAATGCCCTATCAAACCATGATGCCAAAATTCTTGCAATTAAAAATAAATATGCAACAATAAACAAATTTCCTTTGAAAGAGCAACAGATCAATAGACAATGACACAATCATGAACTTTCAGACTCCACTACAAAAAATAAACCTGGGAATCTGTTTATATAGATAAAGAACCTAATCAGATGTTTAACTCATGTCTATGCACTTTCTTAAACATTTTCCAAGCTACTTTCCCAGTTAAATACCACAGCAAGAAAGACAAGTATGACTGAATTACACAAGGAATAAATATATCTAGCAAGCACAAAAGAAGTCTGTAGCCTTCACTAAGAACAGCAATAGCGTATTATATTAAATACTGTAAAATCCTTAGGAAAGTTATGGAAGAAGCTACGAAGAAACACTACAGTAGACTTACAGTAAGATCTAATAACAACATAAAAATAACATGGAACATTATACAGAAAGAGACAGGAAAAGTACATTCAGCGGAGCAGGTTCCCACATTTCTTGTGAATGATAGAAAATGAAAGGATCCAACAAATGTGGCCAATGCCTTCAATAATTCCTTCATAACAATTACTGAAAAATTAAACATTCAACAAACAGAGAAAGGAGATGCTGTCTCAATTCTAAAAGATTCATTTCCTGAAAACTTACCCAGCTGAGATAAAAAATATAACATATTCCTGAAAACCAAAAAAATCATCAGGTTGTAATGAAATAATTGAAAGTGTTCACAAATTTCAGTGAAACACCCCAACAAAAAATTTTATGAAACTCTATTCAGCAGTTTTCAAGTTGTTAAATGTGGAGAGACATCGAAAAGAAAATAGGCCCATTTTTTGCAAATGTGCATTGTGAATGTGCCAAAATACAGTTACTGGTACAATGAAATAACTGACGACACTGTTAAAAATTAGCCATCTAGGGACATGGTAGTGTTTTGAAGAAAGGAAATCAACGGAACAGAGCAATTCTGCAAGCACATGGAGTATATACATTAAAAGTACTGTGTGATATACCTCCTTGGAGTGATTGTCTGCCATACTGGAAGAATCATCAACAGCCAACACGATCTGATATTCCCGTTTACATGGTTTTGTTCTTCTCAGCCAGATTTTATCCTTTCGGAACTGACTTGCTATGTATGGAATTACCTAAAATAACACGAAAAATTAATTCACAACTTTGACATTTAATTACACATGCAGTGAAGCAATTATTTCTGCACACTAGTAAAGGCAAAAACTCTTGTAACTGGTTCACCTTCCTCATGTTGATTCTGCGTCCTGTACGATAGTCTCCTCGAAGACGAGAAGCCCGTGTAGGTTCCAACACCAGCCTCAGCTGTTCACTCAGATCTCGAGCCAGTCCTGAAGTTACGGCACTGAACATCTCCCATGCGTGCTCTGCTTCTTCATTTGGTGGAGGCTAAAATGTTATCAGAGCAGCAATAAGAATGAAAGTGCTTGTGATATGTACTGAGGCATGAGATTTGAGGTTCTAGCAGCAGTCTGCCGTGAAATGGTGCTGTGTCATTCAGTAAACAGTAAATAGAACTATTTACCAAACAACATGCCCAGAGACTTGCCTCTTCAACACTATTTATGTTTCATGACAACACAACACTTGAATATTGGAAGTGTCATCAATAAAATGCTGGTTATATAAAAAGGTATAGTCACAATGGAAATTACCCTTCACACTGACCTGACTCCAAGCTGCCAACTGACTCTCCAACTGAGATCGCATAGTGCGGTGATCTTCAGCAGACATCATTTCAAGCTCAACTGCATCAGATGCAACATCACCAAGTGCCGTATGGAATGTTGTCTCACTGCCCCTTGCAGCACCGAGTGTCTCCACTTTATCACCATCCACTTCCATACACATATCTGTCTCTCCTCCCTCATCAACTCTATCCCCATATTTCCTCTCACTTTTATCTTTATTCTGTTTATCACCTGAAACTTTTTCTGAATTCTTTGTACAGATTTCATCTTCATCAGGAACTGAGTCATCCTGAAGTTCAATACTGTCATCTTGTTTTGGTTTTTCTCCATCTTCTTCTTCCAAGTTTGGAACAGGTTGCTGCTGTGTTTGTTCCTGTGCGTGAGATAAAAGATGACTGTACTTGCTGTTATGTGTGTGTATGTGTGTGTGTGTGTCTACAGACTGTCAGAGTGTGCATGCATGAGTTTACTGTGTGTCTGTGTGTGTTATTGCATGATGCTGTCACTTGGTGAGATTGTGTAGTGGCAATAACAGATGACTGAATCAGTATGGGGCATTTATAGAATACTGATGGTGAACAAGGATGTTCTAAGAGTAAAACCTGTCCCACTTACACTTTGTCTACCACAAATTCCACATGAACTGGGCCTTCAGAGTGCCAGGCTGGCAACTAACTACCTAAGCCACTGCAAGGCCTGTGTCAGTCTATCATACATCACTTAATGCTAATGCATCAGCTGCATCTGTCACATGGCTGAATGAGAAATGGAGATAACGTAATGTTATCTGGACAGATTTAGCCATAAGTTACTGAGTATTTGTGTGAAAGTGAGATCACACTGACTGCAGTATGGCTGGTTATACTGACACTGCCACAATTCCTTGCACACATGGACCACAGACATCAATGTAAAGATGTTCCTAATTATGCAATTTTAACTCTGAATAGTTCTGATTGTGCTAATAGCTGCTGAATCTAAAAATATTAATAATTTTAATAAATTGTCTTGAGATCGTTACATATTTATTTGGCTAGAAACAAACTGCATGTGCACTACAGTGTCGGTAAGAATGTGTACAGCAACAGCTCAAGTATATTTGAGATATATCAGTGATGAACTAGGTGACTAAACAGGAGCAGTTCCTACATAAGAGTGTGAATATAATGATCAGCTTCATATTGTGCTGGTTTCTGTATATTAGAAACTAATCACACACAGTAACTGACCTCAGTTGCAGCATCCAATGTTTGGGTATCAAATTTTTTCTTGGCTTCTTTTATGTGTTGGTACATTTCAGCATTCCCTTCTTCCTCTCTCTCAACTTCATCCTGTTCTCCATCTTCTTCCATTGCAGTATTCACTGTTTTACGTTTTTTCTTGACAGGTTCACTAACCTCACCTGTAAACATTGATATGAAGATCAGGATGCTGCAATCTGGGGAAGTAGGTGGTGGTGGTGGTGGTGGTGGTGGTGGTGAGTGGTGCGACTGCAGCGGGATGGCAGAGCCAAAGAAGCAGAAAAATAGAAATGTTTAAAGAACAATGCGAACTATGCACTACTAATTTTGTGCATGTTTACACAGTGATACCCCACATTTCAAACAATGAATTTTGAAGAAATTCTTGTCTTATAGTTGGTTAAATATGGTAATATTCCATTAAAGGTCTAGAGTTGAAAGCATTCTGCTACCAACTTACTGATTCACAGCCCCAAGACAACTGTGTGCTGAGTGCTACAGCTTTGTCTTATGTGTTTCGTAAAATATCTTTTAGTAGTTCATGTAGGAAACAAGCATGTGGCAAGTTCTGCATTTCTCAGTACAAACTGGTCTCTTTTTAATTTTCTTACAAATTAATCTGCGTTTTTCAAGTTTTATTTAATGAAGCTATCAATAGCTAAGATTATACAGTGAGAGTGATAGATGAATGAATGAATGAATGAATGAATGAATGAATGAATGAATGAACGAATGAACGAACGAACGAACGAACGAACGAACGAGTATGTAGCTTTGGTGGAGTACACTGATGGAATAATACTGACAGCTCAGAACTAAAATACTTTGATAAAACTCTGTTCCAGTGTTACTGGGTCGACCACAAATCACACGGCTGGCCTGGAATCAAACCTTGGCCTCAGTGTTGACAGGCTGGCAACTAACTGCCGCAGCCACTGCACAGCCCAAATTACTCTGCAGCTGATAGGACTGACGGAAATTAAAAAGATGAGACAAGGTTAAAGCACAGATACGCAAGATGTGAACAGTTTTACGAAACTGCAGACTTGCCTAGGCTGCGGTTGCTGTCACTCTGTCGCAGGCGTTGCCTTGTGCTCTTATCCTGCTCTGTCTGGCTGTCTCCAGGCTGAACATTATCCTTTGGAGCTATCGCATCTCCACGATGTCCTGCCTCTGTCTTTTCAGCCTGCGCCTGCCCAATTCCTTGTTCTGTGTCTCTCGCATCCTCACCATTTACCTCAGCAGGGTGCTGTTCCACTGCAGTTTTGTCTCTCTCTTTATCAGACACAACCTGATCAACACAATTTGTATGTTTTTATCACTTCAAATTGTAGCATTCACATTATTCCAGAATGTCTGGCATTTCATCCCTTCTCAAATTTTGCTAAATTCCAAATAACATTTTTGCAGGAACCTACAGCTTCTACTCTAAAACATAAGAAAAAACTGTATTTGATGTATTTATGTGTTAATAATGTAGAGGAATATACAGGAAGATATTTGAGACAACAATCACACTTTGGTATGACCATCTTAGTCACAGACATTTCGATGAGGAAAGCACAAAGTGATGATATGGGAGAGTGCACTTGGTGCAAATATGGAAACATACTGTGATAATGACTCTACTATGAAACAGCTTTGGGACTGCCAGAGAGGAGGAGGAGGAGGAGGAGGAGTTATATTTGTGAAATAAGGAGAGTCAAATTGGGGCAACATGTCCAGTTCATACATTTTGATATGGTCGGTGCTGACATAGCAAATTTAGAACCCAAGATTAGAATATATAAGTCTGAAATGAAGACTTCAGCATGGAATGAATAAAGAGTGCTTAACAAGGAAGAAATCAAATCTCTTCGCAATAGATTATGTGCCTCTGAATGTTAGTAAGATGTCTAAATGGTAAAATTTAGCAGTCAATAAACTTGCTGTACATAACTTATGGGGCAGCTTTTTACTGCCATGACAGCAGAATGCATGTCGTCCATCCCAGAAATGTGAATGCTTAGGTACGTGTTTTAGTAAGTAGTCCAGCATACATGTGTGTTCTGTTCCTATGGCCAGGTTGTAAGTCACTGTTACTGTCAGTCACAAATACCTCACATATACACTGACTGTCCGCTGGCATTATTAATCACAGCAACATGTGCAATTGGTGGCATCAACTGTTTCACCTGAACTTGACAAACAAAATACCAAATGCATCCAAATTACAAAGCACTGTACATAATAAGGCCAATAATGCAAGGCTTACTAAATGCATCACAATGGTTAAATATAAGTGATCAGAGTAATCAGAGAAGAAACTGTGCAATGCAGCACATTACTGCCAACCTGTAATACAACATTGCACAGTGCAGACAGTGCACTGACTGTGCAATGCAGCACATTACTGCCAACCTGTAATACAACACTGCACAGTGCAGACAGTGCACTGACTGTGCAATGCAGCACATTACTG
>Ga0123355_10001709_pt1 | contig 30562 bp, 33 predicted proteins | sample TergutEmb28metaG_3_FD_89872 | JGI IMG/M metagenome (GOLD analysis project Ga0123355, IMG submission 89872) | Embiratermes neotenicus P1 segment gut microbial communities from Petit-Saut dam, French Guiana - Emb289 P1 | ecosystem: Host-associated > Arthropoda: Insects > Digestive system > Gut ... | reverse complement strand
TAATACAAGTTGGAATGGAATTAAGCTCGCTAGGAGTAAGAAAGCCAAGGACTTACAAGGAAGGGCTCAAAGACGAAGGGGTTTCGCAGTAAACTCCCGCTAGCGCGTAAATGTCGCTCTGGGCGGTCGCCACTTGCCCGGCCAATTGTTCGGGAGCCATGTAGGCCGCGGTTCCTGCATAGATTTCGTCGCTGGCAGCCGCCGAGAGCCCCGCCAGTCCAAAATCGGTGATGCGCACTTTGCCGCGCCTGTCGAGCATGACATTAGCCGGCTTCAGATCGCGGTGCAGCACACCCGCCTCGTGAGCGGCCGCCAATCCAGCACAGAGTTGCCGCGAAATGTCGATGGCTTTGTCCTGCGGCAGCCGGCCAATGCGCTTTAGCAAAGAGGCCAGATCCTCACCGTCGACATACTCCATGGTGAGAAACGGCAACCCTCCGCTTTCGCCGATGTCGAATACGCGACACACATTGACGTGAGAGACCTGCCGTGCCAGGCGCACCTCGCGGTGAAACCGCGCCAAGGCCACGCCATCCTGCGCCAACGCCGCGGGCAGGAATTTCATGGCTACCGCCTGGCTCAGGCGTAAATCATCCGCACGATAGACTTCGCCCATGCCGCCTTTTCCCAGAAGTGCGACGATTCGGTAGCGCTCGGCCAAGATCTGTCCGGGAACGAATCGTCCCTGATCAAGCGCTGGCGTGTCGAGCAGGCGATGTGAGGGTGTTGGAACATCCACCGTCGGTGAATCTGAGTCGATTGTCGCTAGCGAGTCTGCCGGCGCGCCGCACTTCGAGCAATAGCTGGCTGTCGCCGCTACATCAGAACCGCATCGGGCGCAACGGAGAGTCTGCACGGAGAATTTCCTGCTCAACCATTCAAGACTAACCTAGCGTGTCAATAAGCGTGCAACAGACATGTTTCTAGGCAGGTGAAGGGTAGAGGGCACACCGCGAGCCGACGCAAACTGTCGATACCGACGAACGTTCGCCCCGGAGTGTGGCGCTCCAGATATGCTTTTAGCAGTGTGAGCATTTCAAGAATAATGCCGACGGTAGCTCTGCAGATAAACGGTCGTCGATTCGCGACCATTTCGCCAACCATCCATAGATTGCCTGTTCTCGTTCGCGCATGGTGAGAAAAGTGCCCTACGAATCATGCGCTGGGGAATCAGCGCAAACCAATGTTCCCCTTGATTCAGCCAGAAACTACTCGAGGGGTGAAGCGGAAATGGAACCGTTGCCGTTTCCTTAGTCCTTCGGCTTGAGCCAACACTGCACTGCCTGATCTGGTGGGCGCTGTAATTATCCACAATGAGTCGAATGTCCCACACCCCGGGCGGCAATTCTTGCCCCAGCTCGTTTGAGAGTTGCACAGCGTTTTATAGTCATGGGTTAGTCGTTTCGCGAGGCTTGGCGGTGGCGGTAGAACAATGGCGCTTGATGGTTGATCGGCGTCCGTCCGTTGCTTCTCCGCGCACCTGCTCACGACCATACAGGTCGAGGACGAAGACAGATGCAGTCTGCCCGGAAGGTCGATTGGCGTACCCAAAGCATACTTCCCGATAGTAAGCAACGCCATCGCTGCCGCGGCTAGTGCGCCCTAAGAAGACGTTGGCCCCAGCGGGAAAGAGATCCGCCGGAGAAGCTGGATCGCTCCACCCGCTGGCACGCGGAAGCGGCGGTGGAGATAAGACCGCCGAGGTTGCTCTGATCTTGCCGACCTGCCGATTGTCTGGGAACTACCTCCTTGACCGGCTAAACGCCCTGGCAGATCAGGCCGACGGTTTTATCTGTCATTGATCATGGTTACAGAGTTTGGTTCACCTCGTACAAACAAGGCGCAAAGAAAGGGCGACCCGTCACGGGCCGCCCTTAGGCTTACCGCACCATACATCTACTTGCCGCTGCCCACTTTCAGACTCACCGTGACTGATTTGGTAGCCCCGCTGCTAGTCCCGTTAATGCTCAAGGCATACGTGCCGGCGGGCGTTTTCTTGGAGGTGGAGATAGTTAAGACTGAATTTCCAGCTCCAGTGACCGAAGTCGGGTTAAATGTAGCAGTAGCGTTCGCAGGCAAGCCGCTCACGCTGAAGGTAACGACTCCATTGAATCCATTCTGTGGTCTCACGGTTGCCGTGAACGTCGTGCTGGATCCTCTCCTAACGGTTTGCGCGGCAGGAGACGGCACTATGCTGAAGCTCCCTACCGTCAGTGTGACTGACGTGCTTGCGGTGATACTCCCGCTCGTCCCCGTGATGGTTATGACATAGCTACCTGCGGCTGTTGAGCTGCTTGTCTGCACTGTGAGCGTCGAGTTGCCCGCAGGTGGAAGCGTCGCAGACGTGGGGCTGAGAGTGCAGGTTGCGCCAGTAGGACAGCCAGTCACGGCAAAGCTGACAGTGCCGCTGAAACCGTTGAATGGGCTTGCCGTAGCGGTATAGCTGACGCTGCCACCCGCGACCGTACTTTGTGAACCCGGAGTAGCGGTCATAGCAAAGGTGGACACGCCGGTACAGGAGGGGAATGCGAATGATCCGACGCGAGTGTTCCAGTTGAAGCTGCCGTCGCTGGGGAGATACTCGTTCGTGTAGAAGAACGTGCAGTCATCGGATGGGTCGATACTAATGCCGCTATAGTCGCCCCACCGACTTAGACCGCCAGTCTGCGATCCCGGGCCTTCAATGATGCTGTTTTCACTCTCCATCGTACCCGCTGCATCCGACGGTACGCGGCCGGTGTAGCGAACCGCTGGATGAATGCTGCCGCTGGAAGCAGTGTAACCCATCGCAATGTCACCCGCCTTATCCATCTCGATGGAGCCCATCCAGCGGTAAGCCGAATCGGGCGCGAAAGTTCCCTGCTGGGCGACGGTGGGCGTTCCGTTCGGGTTCGTGATCTGATACCAGCGTACTCCCACGCTGCTACCCGCCGTGACCGAGTGGTTGACGACAAGGTACTCCGTGCCGTTGAGATTGCGATAGGCGTTGCGGAACATCAACCGATCGCCCAGGGAATCAAGTTGCTGCGTCGTTCCCGCTTGGGGAATGCAGGTCCCGCCGCCGCAGGCCAAGTTGTAGGACGCGACTGGGATCGCTGTGGGTCCCGTGAAGGTGGAATTACTAGGAGTGGTAAAGTCAACGTGGAACTGAAATAGCCCGAGGTCGCTGCTGTCGAGCAGTTCAAGGTATGGGTTGGGCTCACCTGCAGGAGGAGCCGTACTGCCGTCCAGATTGGCCGGCAGCAGGCTGGCGACACTGGCGCTCTGCTGAAAGCAAATGGCGTTGGCAGCACCGCCAGTCAGCATGCTGGTGCGGTCATAGGCGCAGGGCATCGCGCCGATGAAAGTCGCTCCATTTTGGAACGTGTTGGATGTCCAGTAATAGGCATCGGGCCAGACTCCGAGCTTTGGGTAATCAGGGAGATTGCTGCCAAAGTCGAACTCATAGCGGGCATAACTGCCGGTCGCGTCATCGGTGGTCGAGACAGCGACGCAGTACGAAGCGAAGTTAGGACCAATCTGCCCGACGACCCAGCGTCCAGCAGCTTGATCAAAGAGAACATTCACATCTCCACCGTTACCAGTTGAGCAGACGCCGCTAAACCCGCTCCAGATGGCATCGATTGATGTCGGTCCGAGGATCGTGGCGCCAGTGGTCTTGTTAAACACCACATACACCTCGTTCACGATCGTTACGTACTGGTTGGTGACACTGTCGCCGACGGCCCCATTTTCATCGGGTGGCGCTACCTGGGACGGGTCTCCAGTGACACCGTCGAAGTTCAGACCGTTAATTGTACCTACCAGCGGCAGAACCTCGCGCTGGAGGACCTGATCCTCACCTACCGACCCGGGGCCTTTCGGAAGGGGTCCCGTCGGGCGCACTGGAATGGTTAGACCCGTTTTAGGGAGTACCATAGGCGCGGTAAGCGCCATCTCGCGCAAGGGCTGAGAGATGTCGTGGTGACTAGCAGGTATTACGAGTGGTTTAGAGTTCGACTTCTGCGCCAGCACCTGAACTGGAACCAACGCCAAAAGAAAGACAACGACAGCACTATTAGCGGCACTTTGAATGGTGCTTTTCATGTAGCCTCCTCGGCAGACTGGTGTGACCTGTTGTGATCGGGTGAGAGTCGCCTCCGGGCCAGCGTCCCCGATGCCCACGCGTGGCCAAGGCTTCAGATTGTCAAGTCGGTTAAATTTCATTTCCAAAGAAAAACCAACAGTGGCGAGATGAACAGATAGCTACGCAAACCCTCTTACCAAGCCCTTTTACAACGTCAAACTTTTCCTCGAAAGGTCAGTTAGTTTACGGCTCAGAGCGTGGCGGTGAGGAGGTCGGTCGACTGGCCGAACTGGTGGTCGCAAGCTGCTGTTTGAAGTACTCTTGATCCATCCAGACGTCAGCCTTTTTCTTCATGGCATCTATCTCGGAATCCAGCTTCTGCTGTTGCAACTTGTTCTTGACCTCCTCCGCAACTTCCTTCGGTTCCGGGTGGTGATGCGCTAGAACTTTCACCACGATGAGGGCTTGAGCAGTATCCACAATTTCAGAAACTCCGCCATTGGGTACGTCAAAGGTTGCTTTCTCCAAGACGGGTTTCATTTCGGCCCGCCGAAGAGTGCGCGGTTTCTGGTCGACCAACATGACGCTGATAGACTTGCCAAAACTCTTTGCAACCTCCTCAACGGCCGTGCCGCTCAGTAGGGCCCTGCGAATCGATTCTGCTGTGCTCATTGCCTCTTCTGCGGTTAGCCCCTGCTTAGGATCTTCGGTGCCTTGAGGCCTCTTGCGAACGAGAAATTCTTGAACCTGAACGGTCTCAAACTCCGACGAGTGCGCGGTGAAATACTGGCTGACTTCCTCTTGTGTAATCTGGACCTCACTTGCCATTTTGTCGTACTCCGCCTGAGCTAGCGTCTCTACCCGCTGCAGTTCAAGCTGGAATCGGATGTCGGGTTTCAGATCCAGGCGTTCGTCGGATGCTCGCTGGGAAAGCAGGAGCAGCCTTGTATATTCTTCGCCGACCGGCCGTAGGCCCTGTACAGATACGATGGTCTTGGCCTTGACGCCCAGATGAGAAACAACGGCGTCGATCTCGGACTCGGTTATTTGAGCGGAGCCAACTTTTAGAACCACCTTTTGAACCGAACCTGCTTCAGGTGCCGGTGCACTGGCGGCAGAAGACGACTTAGCTTCCACGGTTTTCAGAGGCGTTCCTGATTGCTGCCCGCTGGCTCCGCAAGCGAACGCGATCATCACCAGACAAATTCCCCAAGACTTCCCGTTTTCCATTTCACCTTACCCTTTGTACATAACCATGAATGTCGAAAGACGCGCCCGGTCTCAACAGCGACTAGCTGTCCAGACCGAGCGTCATCTAGGGCACAGTTTCTTGCGGCGACCGCGCGGCTCGCTACTTCACCTACTACTTCGAGGCCGTCCCCACTACCCCAGCCGAGAAGACATGGAAGGGGCCTTGCGTATTGGCATTAACAAAAACTGAGGCGCCAAACTGAGGACCATAAAAATAAGAGTCATCTGTCGGCTCGGGTGTTCCGATGGAAAACGGTGGAGGGGTATCCGGAACGTTAGACTCATAAGCCAGCTGGAATACCGAGTTAGCCCCAGTCTGGACCGTTACACTCTCCCAGTATTCGGTGCCGGCCTTGCTCGACCCACCCCTGAGCGTGCAGCCGCCGACTGCGACAGCGGTTGTGAACTCTTCGTAAAAACCGAAGTAATTCCGCCCTGTGTCGGTCAGTACTGGAGTGGAGTCGACACCGGAACAGACCGTCGTCGCAAGCGGGGGAATGACGCTCTTGTCGACGGATACGATGGCCCACGCGGCGGCGTCCACCGTTGGGGTAGTGGGGTTATACTCAATGTTAGCGAACAGCCCCGTCACGTTCCATTTGCTGGTCTTGGGAATTAAGAAGGGGCTATAGACCGACCCGGAGAGGCCGAAAGAACTGCTGTCGTTGGCCCACAGGCCATCGGTGCTCGGGTTGGTCGGATCACCATCGCCACCATAGAATAACGTGCCTGCGGGTGTCTTGCTGTTGCCATGGGATCCTCCCGTCGGCGTGAGACCCTGCTGGTGGATGGTTTCGGTCGGCGAGGGGCTCTGCGCGACTGCCAGCCCGGTAAAGAGCAAAGCCAGCACTACGAGCACTGCAGTTGAATAAGCCAACTTATTCGCCACGTCAATTCTCCTTTCGCACTTCACTTGGCTATCGGCCAAGCGATGCCGCTTCGGATCGCCGCCGTCCGAGGTTGTTTGAACTCCAGTCTCTCTCACAGGTCCTGCAGCGGCGTTTGCCGGACTGAGGGAGACCGCCATGGAGGAGCAAACGTCCTTAGAAATTCACGAACGCTCCTTCTAATGGCAGCACGGAAACTTGAGTGACGTGAGCATGTGTCTCAGGCGGACCAACCCGCGTGTGGGTCTGTCCCAGGAGAGACTTATTGCCGGAAATCATGCCACCCACCCGCTTGATCGTTGCTGTCATCTGGGTGCAACAATGGAGCGTCGTCGATTCTGATGGAAAATTAGGCTGCGAAAGATGCTTGGTTAGAACGGCCCCGAGCATTCCATGGTCTATCTCGATCTGGCGTACAAGATCGAGAGCTTGTGCAAAGATTTCCATTTGGCGCTAGAGTACCTTGCACTTACACCTAATCGCCTCCGCTCTTAAGTCCAAGAGACAATTGTGGATGCTGTTTGCTCTTCGGCCGCTTGCCTATGGACAGCTAAAAAGTCCTCAAATGGAGTTAAGGTTCTAGCGAGAAGCGCACAATACGGAGAGTTATAAACTTCGGCTTCAGGCAGCGCGAGAACGTCTTTCACGCCGCACGTCGGGGGTCAACGATTCTTGCAAGCCAAAATGCGTGCAGATAGTACTACGCGAGTTTTGAGCGAGTCAATACATTTTTATCGAATTTTGTTATACATCAAAGATCAGTAAGTTGGCGTGTGGTACGCGGTTTGCGACGTGGACGGTGCCAATTGCGAACGACTTCTAGACATAGGGAATACAGAAATTAAGTTCAACGGTAGATCCGGTACGAACTTGTTCGCCGCCGAGTTTCACCGTCCGACCGAGCCTATCGTCGTCCTATCGGCTACCAGTAAGGCTGATATAAGCGCCTTTGGAATGGATACATTACGCGCGCATCCCACCAAAATCCTGTTCGGCCGGAGCCATTGTGAATTGGACCTTGCCCGTCATCATCTGTACGAAAATTGTTGACTGTCGGGCACGTAGAACCCCATTTCGATTTTGCCGGCGCGGTTTTTTGAGCCGGAGGCCGATCACGTCTCTGTCAAAACTTGACCGCCCACTCCATGTCCGCGACGAATTTCGATGATGTAGCTAAGTGTAGCTGCCATCGTGCACCTCCTGAGATCCAAGCAATGCTCGGTCTATCGCACTCCCGACAGCCCGTCGCAGTATGGTAGCTGCGTTGTGCGCGGCTCAGTCAACACAACGACATTTGCATGGGGTAATCGTGCCAGTGCCCTGTCGATTATGCAGGTGTTCATTCGCTTTGGTCCGGCTTCTAAGGCAAAGGATTGGTACGTACGATCAGGCGGGAGGCGTAATCTTTTGTCTATGATTTCGTTCTATGAGGAACCGGACGCATGAGTAAACCGGATGGTCAGAACACCGCGGACCGCCTCTCGGCGATCGTAACGAGCTCCCTGGACACTCCGGCGAAAACCCAAGATCTGGCTCGCCAAGCCTACCAAAGCCGCACGCAGTTCCACAGATTGTTCCGAGCGGCGGTCGAAGAAACTCCAGGAGCCATGCGCCGAAGGTTATTGTTGGAAAGAGCAGCATATCAATTGGGGCATACCGAAATATCGGTCACCGACGTCGCCCTGGACGCCAACTACGGTTCGTTGGAGGCGTTTACTCGCGCTTTCCGAAAAGCCTTTGGCACTTCTCCGAGCCTCTACCGGCGCATGCGTGAAGACCACTTTCACTTGCCGGCGTCCAACAAAATTCACTTTCTTACTCCAGGTTCCTTATCAAAAGGAGGAAAAGACATGGATTTATTCGATCGTTTTGCTGGCAACGACACCTGGCACACGCGGCGTCTGTTGGAATTTGCGGATACTTTGACCGATGAACAATTGGATCGGGCGCTGCCCATGGTCGTAGAGATGCTGCCTTGGCGGGAGTCGAATAAGACTCTAAGACAGCTGTTGGAAAACATTGTCTTCACTAAAGAAGTCTGGACCGCCGCTCTGTCTGGAGCCGATATGGATATGAACGGTCCTCCCAAATCGCAGCGCTCTCCGCAAGCGATGCTGCAAAGGCTCGAAAAGACAGATGCTGAACTGCATCGTATTTTCCGTGACGTCCGAGACCGCTCCGCCTGGGATGATCTGTTCGTCGACGCTCTGTGCGAACCGGCGGAGACCTTCACGTTCGGAGGCGTCTTCGCCCACATCATGACATTCAATGCGCATCGCCGATTGATTGCCTTGGAGGCTCTACGCCAACTCGGCGTCCAAACCGAAGGTTTCGGCGATCCCATGGAATATGAGGAAAGTGTGGCACCCTGGAATCAGCGGGTACCTCTCAAAACGCGATGAGAGTCCCCCACTGATTCCGATCTCCCGGCTAAGCAGCGGCCGTATGGTTCGACTTGGCGGCAAGGCTGGGGTTCATGAACTCGTGGCGATTCCCGACAAGTCGAATGGTTATGAGGAAGTTGCGCCGGGGCTTATAGCCGGGCGTGGCAGCGATCGATCCGGTACTGGAGCCGCGGCTGTGGCTGAATGGTCGCGGAAGTTGCCCGGTGACGCGAGAGTCCTCGACCTGGGATGTGGAACCGGCGTACCGATTTCGCTAGCCTTGATCGAGCGTGGGTTCCAGGTGTATGGGGTGGATGCTTCACCCAAGATGGTCGCCGCGTTTCAAGCGCGCTTTCCAACCGTCCCGGTGGAATGTGCGGCTGTGGAGGAGTCGAACTTCTTCGGTCGAACTTTTGGTGGTGTGGTCGCCTGGGGCCTTTTCTTTCTGCTGGAAGCCGAAGTCCAGCTCAGATTGATCGCGAGAGTCGCCGCCGTACTGCCAACAGGCGGCAGATTCCTGTTCACTGCACCCAGCCAACGGTGTTCATGGGCCGACGCCATGACGGGGAGAACCTCAATCTCGCTCGGCTATGAGGCTTACCGAAATGCGCTGGAGGCCGAAGGCATGTCGCTCGTTGGAACGTACCGTGACGAAGGTGACAACCACTACTACTTCGCGCAAAGGACACTGGCGCGCTGATTTGTTTACTCGGGTCGAGTGATGAGCCCTTCGGAAGTAATCGTAGCCGGCGCCCCGTACCGGAAGCGGACAATCATTTGCGCGACACTTTGCCGATCTCGTGCCGGGTAGTCGGGATCTGCAACACCTAAGCGGATTCAGGTTGTGGCTAGTGGCTAGTAGGGCTTTTCTTTTTTCAGTGGTGGTTATCCTCGCGGACATGACTGCGAATATTGCCATGCAACAAGGCCGACCGTTTCCTGGATAGCTAAAGAAATCGTGGTTATTGCCGTCTCTTCGAAAAGCCCAGAGATTTCTTCAGCTCCTCCATCACCTCATAGACAATCGGGCACGTAAAGGTCCGCTCAATCATCCCCATGGTGCGGAGCACAAAATCTGGCCGTTATAGATACGGATATCCGCTGCACTCGGCGGGACGGTCTTCGTAGATGCTGCAAAGATTGTCTTTCAGAAAAGGACAAGGAGTCACGCGGGTTCGCCAGACCTTTCGGCTGTCGTCTTCCGAGGGTTTGCAGGTACGTCTCGATGAATTGTGACGCTCCATGCCGAGCCGCCGCGCACGCGATGGACTTCGTCTTCGTCAAACCCCGGCTTCACCGGCAACAGTTGAAGTCGATCCCGGCCCACCCACCCCGCGTAGTCTCGAAGACGCGTTGATCGATTTCGTCTGGCTTCAGGCTGCACCTAGTTTTCAGGAACTGGCGAAATCTGAGATTTTGATCTTCTTTTCTTGCAGCCAGCTGGCGGATTTGAACAAGATCGACAGCCACAAATGTCCTCCTGGTATGGGCGTCACGTCTGCGGCACGAGGGGTGGTCTTGCTTCCCGATGCCGCTAGTTCGCGACGCGCGTCAGCCTTTTTCCTTAAACTGAAGCTTCGCAAGCGACTGACGCAGAACTGTCATCAAGCTCAATCAAGTCGCCTGGGTTTGTGGGAGGCCCTCGCCAGACGAATCGTCGATCTTCTGCAGGTGGGCGTAAAGTCCGTCCGCGGCCATCAACTCGTCATGCGTGCCGCGCTCGACAATCCGTCCCTGGTCGAGCACCAGGATGCAATCGGCCCGGCGAATCGTGTTCAGATGGTGGGCGATGACAAACGTCGTCCTGTCCTGAAACAGATTGTCCAGCCCCTCGAAGACCAACCGTTCTGACTCTTTGTCCAGCCCTGAAGTCGGCTCGTCCAGAATCACAATCCGCGCATTGCGCACCATCGCCCGCGCGATACCCAGCCGCTGCTTCTGTCCGCCTGAGAGCGTCAGCCCGCCTTGGCCCACTACCGTGTCGTAGCCCTCCGGCAGCCCCTCGATGAACTCGTGCGCCTGCGCCAGTCGCGCAGCGTCGACGATCTCATCGAGCGTCGCCTCCGGCCGCCCGTAGGCGATGTTCTGCCACACCGGCGCGTAGAACAGTTGCGTTTCCTGCAATACGAAGGCAATCTGGCTGCGGAGTGAGCGAATCGTAAATTCTTGGAGGCCGTGTCCGTCAATCCGGATCGAACCTGCGGTGGGATCGTAGAAACGCGGCAGCAGGGTGATCAGCGTCGACTTGCCGCTGCCACTTGGCCCCACCAGGCCAACCAGTTGCCCAGGTTCCGCCGTAAACGAGACATCCTTCAGCACCATCCGCCCAGGCTCGTAGCCAAAGCTCACGTCACGGAACTGAACGCTACCCTGCGCAATCTCTATCGCTCTTGCCTCTGGCCGGCGCAGCAGCCGTTCATCCGCATCCAGAACTGTCTTCACGCGCTCAAAGCCCACCGCCGCCTGCGCCATGTTCGTGCTTGCCTTGGCAAGATCCTGGATCGGCCGGAAGAGCTTGCCCAGGTATGTCAGGAAGACCACAAGCGCACCTGCAGTGATTGTCCCTGAGAGCACGGCCCGCCCGCCGAACCACAATACCGCCGCCGTGGCGATAGCCGTCAGCGTCACGATCAGGGGACCGATCAGGGAGCGCACGCGCCGCGCATACAGCGCCGCCTGCATACTCTCCAAGCTCTTCGCTTCCAGCCGCCCGCGCTCGAACCGGCTCTGCGCAAAGGCTTTCACCACTCGAATCGATCCTAGACCCTCCTGCAGAATGCTCACCAACTCGCTCTGCTTCAGGCGCACGTCGCGAGTTGCTGCCTTCACCACGCCGCGCAACCTCGAGACGAAGAAGACCAACAGCGGAATCACTGCCAGTGCAATGAGCGCGAACTTCCAGTTCAGCCAGAACATCACTGCCAGCATCCCCAGGATCGTCAGCCCGTCCACCACGACGTCCAGCACGGAGGTGGAGACAAAGTCTTGGATCGCGTTGATGTCGTCTGTGATCGTGCTGATCAGTGGACCTGTCTGCTGCCGGTCGTAATACGACATCGAGAGCCGCTGCAGGTGGGCGTATACGCTCTGGCGCAGGTCGTGGGCGATGTTCTGCCCGATGCTCACCGTGTTGTAAGCCGTGAGGTAGGAACTTACGGCCTGCAGCAGCGCAATCGCAAGCGTGGCGATCGCCGCGCCGGCTAGGATCGCCATCGGCGTACGCGCCGTACCCATCAGCCATGCGAAACCCGCCGCCATTGGCCTCGACCCGAAGACCGAGTCCAGCACGATCTTCAGCGGCCACGGCGTCGCCAGCCCCATCGCAGCCTCCACCAACATCGCCGCGAAAAGGACTGCCATCCGGCCCCAGTAGGGCCGGATCAACGACACCGCAAACTTAAACATGGCCTCAATCCTGCCTGTAGAACCTGCTCACCCGGCTCGATAGCCGGGAGCTCTACGGCGTCCTCGTGAACACTAATCTATGGCCGCGCCTGGGCCGCTAGCCGCAATGCCCTACCCAAGCCGGGGTGAAGAGATAGCTCCACGGCATTGCCCACGCCTTCTGTAAGAAGTGGCGCACGGCTCGTGGAAGGGTAGGAGCGATTTTTGTGCCGCAGCTTTCAGGACTTCCGCGAAGGACTATGCTCGCTCCTAGTTCAAAGGCTATTCGCAGAGGCAGGTTCTCATCAAGGTTCACTTTCATTGAATTCGCGGAACAGCTGATTACGGGCAGATCCTCTTGAGCCGATGCCACCGCGATGCTCGCAGATCTTTGGGTCACGAACAATACGTTGGCCGAGTTTTATGGATCGGCGCCACGACCGCCATGGTCCATCTCCTCGCTTGCAGCTTATCTTACCTCGGCCGCTTGCGGCCCGATTAGTCGACAAGGACCTTGTTTTCGTTCCAGTCTACGGGTATCAAAAATCCTGCAGCACTTTTCCCGGAAGCGACGCGCGCAACGAGTTCAAAACAGTCAACAGATCAATCACTTCCTGGCCGATTGCGCCGGCGATGGGTGGTAGATATCCCATTGCGGCAAGGAGCATGCCCACGGCGCTCAGCGCCATGCCACCGACGGCGCTTTGGAGAGCAATTCGCCGCATCCGAATTCCTATGTGGAGCAATTCATCTACTTTTTCCAAGGAAGGCTCCATGATCACGGCACCTGCAGCCTCAGCTGTGATATCGCTGCTCTGTCCGAAGGCGACGCCGACGGTGGCAGCCAGCATGGCAGGCGCGTCGTTGATGCCGTCCCCGAGGAACAGCGTTGGCATCGTCGACGTTCGATCTCGGACGATCTGGAGCTTCTGCTCCGGTGTAAGGCCGGCTTTTACATCCTTGATGCCGACAATCTCGGCGAGGTGTTGCACTTCAGCATCGCGATCTCCAGAGAGGATCATCAACTCATCAACCTGATGCTTTGGTCCGAGGTGACGAATAAACGATCTGCTCTGCTTGCGCGGGCGATCATGAAACCGTATGAGACCGGCCAATGCAGAATTGACCACGATGACGCATTCCATTCCAGCTGCAGGCGGTGGAAGCATTTCCGACAGTTCGGCGGTTAGTTTTCCCCGTCCAGTCACAACGACTGTATTTCCGCCGACGCTTCCGCGTAATCCTTCCCCTGGCTTCTCGCTGATCTCTTCGGCCTTCTCCAGCGCAATGTTCTTCTCTTCTGCTGCCCGCAAGATCGCCCTGGCAAGAGGGTGCTTCGAATACTGTTCCAGGCTCGCGCTCAGTTTGAGCACCTCTTCGGAATTCAGTCCAGAGAAGCACAACACCTCAGTCACAACGGGCTCACCGTGCGTGAGTGTTCCGGTCTTATCAAAAAACATGGCTCGAACCGTCCCGACCTGTTCCAGCACCGCCGGCTTCTTGATCACGATACCCCGCTTGGCCCCGAGCGAAATGGCGCCGATGATGCATATCGGAATTGCAAGCAGTAGTGGGCAGGGAGTAGCGATCACGATCACAGCCAGAAAGCGCTCAGGTTGCCCGCTGAAGAGCCATCCCGCGAGCGCAATCAGAACAGCAATTGGCGTATAAAATGCGCCGAGGCGATCTGCCAGCCTACGAATCGAGGGAGGATTCTCCTCGGCCTTCTTCATCACCTGCATGATCCGCGCGTACCGCGAATCAACCGCAATCTTGTCAGCAACAATCGTCAAGGCTGTATCTTCATTCAATGCGCCGGATATTACCTGCGATCCCGCAGTTTTCCGGATTCGAAAGGGCTCTCCTGTTAAGAACGATTCATCCATCGTTCCCGTGCCCGATTCAACCGTTCCGTCTACGGGGCAGATCTCGTGAGGAAAGACGATCAGACGATCGCCAATCTGAATCTGGTTCACTGGAATTTCAGAGGTTGATTGGTTGTCGATGCGGTGCGCGACACTCGGCATGCGGCGAGCCAAAGCGCTAAGTACTGAGGATGCACGCCGCGTTACAAACGCTTCCAGCGTCTGACCGCCGGAAAGCATGAGAACAATGATCGTTGCAACCAGCAGTTGTCCCATCAGAGCTGCGGTCACGATCGACAGGCCCGCCAGGAAATCCGCTCCGAACTGCCGCTTCCACATTTGGACGATCAGATCGCGGAGCAGGGGAAGACCGCCGGCAACGATAGCTACCCACAGCGGAATAGAAGCATAAGCGGTCGGATAGTGCAGCAGATATCGAGACAGCAGATAGAAGACGATTGCAACGAGAGAGAGACCCGCAGCAACCAAGTTCCACGAGTTGCGTACCCGTTCGACCAGAGTCGCCCGTGATGTAGCGTCGAATTCCATTCGCTAGCTCTATCGAAGGTCGAGTCGACAACAGCAACGCCGTTACTCCCCCTGGCGGTTGACTTCTTTGAGGAGGTCACAAAAGTCAAAGCCGACGTGGCCGCCTCCTTATTTCTTTTTCTTTTCCGACATCGATGTTGCGTCCGGGGGGGTGTGGACAGCTGTCAATGGCGTCGCCTGTCGGCGTAAATGAATGTTCATCGTGACCCTTGACAGCGCTCCGGGCCACTTCATAATCGGAAAATATCCCGCTTTAGGGGAGCCTGCACGCGCGAACGCGGGCGTACGCAGAAATTGACCAAACCATTCATTTTTGAGTAATCACCATTATTCAAGGAAGTCGAGAGCTTGACGAAGTGCGCGGTTGGCTGCCTTCGAAAACGCGACGCGGCGCGGCGGAACCGGCAAGGACTTGCCTCGCCAGCAGCGCACCAGCCCGTCTTCTGCGACGCCGTTTTCCCCCATGAATTTGTTCCGCGTTGTGTTTATTCTGTGACTCGGGTTTCTGTGACGGCTTACACACGCATGCCACTCCACCGCCGCAATTTCATCAAAGGCTCCGCTGCAGTCTCACTGGCGCTCGCTGCAGGACGCGGATTCGTGTTCGGAAAGCGCCACGACGATAATGCCTTGCTTGACGACCTGTCCCACAGCTGCTTCCAGTACTTCTGGGATGCCAGCGATCCCCAGACCGGAATCTGCCGGGATTTGATTCACGGCGATCTCGCCGACAACCTCAAGAAGGGTGATGAAGCCCGCGGCAGCACAGGAGTTAGCGGATTCTGTTTGACGGCCCTGTGCATCGGAGCTGAGCGGAAGTGGGTCGCTCGCAATGACGCCAAGGATCGTGTCCGTCGGATGCTTCGCAGCTACACCAATGGCACCGTCTTTGCCCAGCACGGATGGTTCTATCATTTCAATGATATTCATAGCGGCCAGCGCTGGAAAAATGCGGAGGTTTCCACCAGCGATTCCATCTGGCTGCTGGCTGGTGCACTGACCAGCCGCCAGTACTTTCACGAAGATCACGAAATCGGCGATCTCGCAACCCAACTGTATAGCGGATATGACTTTCTCTGGATGACCAACGGCGACGGCAAGCTCCTTTCGCATGGCTGGCGGCCTGAAGGCTTCATCCGTTTTCGTTATGACAAGTACTGCCAACTCGCTGCGATGTACCTGCTCGGCATCGGCTCGCCGAGCCATCCCCTTCCCCCGGACGCCTGGTACGCCTGGCAGCGCGACCTCAATTCCTACAACAACTACCACTACATCGGCACTTCCCTGCTATGGACCTACCAATATCCCTTCGCGTGGTTCGACTTCCGCCGACGTCGTGAAACTGGCGGCACGAAAGTGGATTGGTTTGAAAACAGCCGCATTGCTACGCAAACTCATCGCGAATGGTGCTACACCGATTTGGCGAAACAATTTCCCGGTTACAACTCGAGCATCTGGGGCATCACCAGCTCCTCGAGCCCCAAAGGATACGCTACCTGGGGAGGCCCGCCCGCGCACGGCAAAATCGATGGAACTGTGGTTCCCTGCGCTGCCGCGGGTTCGCTGATGCTCACGCCCGACATTTGCATCCCGGCTCTACATGCCATGAAGGACAAGTACGGCGTCAGGATCTCTGGCCGATACGGCCTTGCCGACGCCTTCAATCCCGAATCGGGTTGGGTCTCCAGCGATACACTCGGGCTCGACGTCGGCATCACTCTGCTCAGCGCGGAGAATCTCCGCCGCCGCAGCGTCTGGCAATGGTTCATGGCCAACCCCGAACCACAACGGGCCATGCGCCTCGCCGGCATCGCCCGCGTATGATACGTCGGAATTGTGACGAGGGCGCTGGAAGGTGACGGAGCCTTGCCCCAGAGAAATCACCGCCCCAGAGGTGGATTGCCACAATAGACAGCGTTGGCTCCTCAACCCGTATCGAAGGCGCAAGACTCAGCGATAGGGAGGTGGAGAAGTTGCTCTCCGACGTGAAGACGAAGTCATTCGCAAGCCGCGACGAGCAGGAAGTTGCCGCGCGGATACGATGGACATGGTTTTCGAGAGTTTCGAGTAGTCAAGGAAATCGAGGAATCCACGGGCGCAACCGCAACACGATCCAAGTGCGTCTGCGAAAGCTGGCAAGTGATGACTATCTGGCTCACGTTGGTGAGGTCGCCGGGGCACGGAACGCTCAAATGGACGGCTTGTCGGCCGTCAGTCGTGTAACGGAACCCTTTCCTACGATCTCAAAAAGTGTCGCGTGAGTGTGTAAGCACGGGATTCTAGCGAAAATGCCCAGAATCCAGGACGCGGGATTCCCACATTTTCCCGACACGACGGCGGCGGCCCAGTTTACTCACAAAAATCAAACCTGCCAAAATCGCCAAGCTCGTCAGATTCTTGCGAAGAGCGGATTTTTGTTGGTTGTTCAGCGCCACTCATCCCGATAAATTTGTCCGCAATGATCAGGATCGTGGCAATTTGTTGAATCATAGCTGTTTGTTGCTCTGAACCTCAGCGATGTTTCCTCTTGAATTGTCATCGGCGACTCTTACCGCCAAAATCGGCTGATTCTCAGGCGGGGGTACGCTGATTCGGTAGCGTCCGAGGCGAGTCATGAGGATTGCGGCGACCACAACCGCAACGAGAAATACGATAAGCGGGTCACGATACGAACCTGTCCGGTCAAAACCTGCACCCATGATCAGAGGGCCCAACGCACCGGCGAGTGTAAAAGCAGCGAATAGAGAGCTGTACACTTTTCCGAAGTTGAGCAGCCCAAAGTATCGGCTCGTCAGGTAGGGCATAAGATCGATTTCTGCACCCAGGCCGAGGCCAACGAGAAACACGCCCGCGAACGCGCCGACGCTGTTCCCCAGCAACAGCAGCGCAATTCCCGCCGCGGACGCAGCGAAGAGAATGGAGGCGAGCCGAGCAGCAGACGCGCGGTCGAGCAAATATCCGATTCCAACACGGCCAATCATCACTCCTGCACCAATCAACGAACTCCCCAACGCCGCTGACCGGGCGCCGAGGTGGCGATCATTCAGCATGGGGGCGATGTGGACTACACACCCTTGCACACTGGCACTCACCAAAGTGAAAGCACACAACATTAGCCAAAAATCTGCGCTCTTCCAGGCTTCCCGTGCGGTGAGGCCCTGCCGGACACCTTCTCCGCGCTCCGCTTCCGAAGACGCTCCATCAGGCAGGAGGCCCAAGTGCTGGGGTTTCTCTTTTAGAAAGTAGCCCAATATCGGCCAGCAAATGAGCAGAACCGATGCGCCAAGAATCGAATACGCTGTGTTCCAGCCGAATCGTGCGATGAGTGTTTGCGCGAGTGATGGAATGATCACGGCCCCTAGCCCGATTCCGAGCATCGTCAGACCTAGAGCTAAGCCTCGTCGTCGGTCGAACCAGTGCGAGATCATAGATCCATACGGGATCGGGCCCACTCCCTGAATAGCAAAACCCATGAGCACGCAGAAACCGTAGAATTGGACGATGCTGCCGGAGAACATCCGGTTCGCCAACAGGATTGAGGCAAAAAATGCTGTGCTCACTAGGATCACGCGGCGTGGACCATAGCGATCACTCAGCCAGCCCATCGGAGCAGCACAGAGTGCGCCTGCAATGAGTTGCAAAGTGAAAGCCAGTGACACGGCGCCGCGCCCCGCGTCGAAGTGCCCCATAAGCGGCTTAAAGAAGACGCTGAAGGAGTAAACAGCTATAGGTACGCACCAAAAGAGTCCAATTGCTGACGCAAGCACTACCCACCAGCCATAGAAGAGCTGCTTTGAATGCCGCTCGTTAGCCGCTGTGCCCAGCAATTGTGATCGGTCGTGCGTCAGGCTTCCGTTTTCAAAGCTCATTTCAACCTATCGCTCCTCAGGGGGTGGGTGACGGGCGCGCTCTCTTTGGCGAGAACAATGACCTGCACGAATGAGTGAAGTGGCGAAGGCCGCTCAGACAAACGTTGCTTCAATCTTCGTTCCAAACAATCAGCAAAGCCCAGTCGCCTGTCGGCATCGTCGATCACAGAAGCCAGGGAAGGTACGAAAATTGCTCGAAACAATGCGGCATGGCGGCTGACAAGGGCCTGTACATCACCATCCAGTTGATAATCAGTCCACGCCGCGTCAGGCAAGTCGAAAAGCTCGCAACGCTCGACTGAAAGTGATCGGAATTGCCCATCCGAGCTGAAGGGTTCCAGCAACTGCGCTCGTCGTCGCGGGTAGGCGCCCAACACCATCTGCTTCCGCTCGTCGTCGCTGATGACCCGCTGATGGACAAGTTCTTCAAGAATCGCATGAGCGAAGTTGAAGAGAGGTTCCAACCCGAGGACGCCGGCATCGCTCAAGCCTGGAAGCACGACCACCAGTCGTCCACCAGGGCGCATTTCCCGTGCGCGCAGCGAAAGGAACAATCTCCAGTCATCGGCGGCTTGCCGGTCGAACAGCGCACGCGCTTCGGCTGTGCTGCCGAACGCCACAAAGTGGTCCGGTATCAACGCCGGGACTCGGCTGAGCCACACGGCAGCATACGAGCACCATGCAAGGCTAACCTGCTCGTCTGGGTAAACGTTTTCGTAAAACGATCTTCCTATCCCCGACGGAAAAACGTTGGGGTCATCCCCCGAGTATCGTTCGGGATCACTGTGCAATAGATCGAACAAAGTGTTGAAGTCGTTCGCGTGCTGATCGACATGAATCACCGTTATGGGCCGCTCGGAACCCACACGAAGACGCAGACACCGGATGGCCGCGCGCATGGGCGCCAGAGAATTTTTTCCTTGCGATGAACCGTAATCCGCGACAACGATTGGATCGCTTCCAGGTGCGAGTGTGCAGGAGTGAGCCGCCTTCTCCAGGTAAGGCAACGCCAAAATGCCTCCCCCAGCTGGAACTTGTGCGTGCACGTTGTAGGAACCGCCTGCCTCCGTCACGCCGTGTTCTGATATTGCTGACGCCATTTACCCTCCACCGCTGTTCGTCAGTAGAGACCGAGCCGAGCGTTTCTACTTGTCGCCCGGAGTGGACGGCCGGTCAATGCTCGGACACTTCTCCTTCGATACCCTAGCAATCCCCTGATAAGTCGTTTATTCCCAATATCGTGTGGCTATCGCAGACTGTCTCGGAAGCGTGCTAGAATCTCGGAAATGTGAAGCAGGCCTATGCCGTCACCTCTGTAAAATTCGCGAATTTTCAGGTTGAAGTGTCTGCCGGAGAGTTGCGAAAGATGGCGCTAGGGCCATCAAACGCGGCTCGCGCCGCCTGCGGTTCTTTGCGATCTCACGCCGAATTCCCAGCTTCCCATTGTCACGCCGATGTCCCCGGAAGCCGTCGGATCTTTCAGCGCCTCGGCACCCGGTGCCGATTGCTACGGCCTGCACACCGGGAAATCCGGAGAAGTAAGTCCTTTAGAATGTGTGGCTGCCCCAGGGATTCGCCGAATTCTGCGGGCATGCCCCGGTATTGTCTTTGCGGCATCCCATCAGACCGAAAGCGAGCCCCCAGAAGATCCTGGGCTTACACGGCAATGCGCCGCGAACCCGCAGGGGCGCGGAGTATCCATTTCGGGATCCGTACTGAGCGCTCCGAATCGCTGCCAAGGGGTAATGCGTAATGCCGGTTTCGACAGCCGAAAGGCACAAGCGGGTACCACAAACTCGCTCGGCGAAAGGCGGAGCGCCGAGCAATTAGGCACTCTTTCGCAACCGCTGGGTTCGTTGAGGAGTCTTAGCGCGGATGTTCGGGAGAGTGTGATTCCATGCATGACGGACATAGGGACACACTGCAAATGCGACACCGCTCAGCGTGTTGCTCGCAGACCAAGGCCCCGCAATCATCGCAACCGTCCACCGAAGCTCGACCGCAAATCTCGCCGCGTCAGCCCACGATTACGCGAGTACCACAGCAGAGCCGCCGCCACGCGCATCTCTCCCAGAGGGCCCCGTCCGGGACGTCGAAAGTTATCGTAGGCATTTCTTTGGGCCTTTCCAGTATCAGGATACCGCGGCGCTTGCTAAGGGCAAATAGCTCGACCTGCAACCTCAAATGGGATTTTCAAATGGGATTTTCAAATGAGATTTTCATATTGCGCTGTCAGAGGATATTGCCTATCCTGTTATCGGCCTCCCGGAATGCCGCCAGTCCGCGTAAAGGGCACAGCCCATCCACTTTCTAGTTCCAGCGAAACCTAACTTCCAGCCCGAAATCGCGGACAACGGGCGATTCAGGGAGGAAGGTTTTATGACCGATACACGGGATCGCTTCCTCTCTGCATACAAACTACCTGCGCGAGCCAATCTTGAGCACCTGAAAAACGAAGCCAAGCAACGCCTCAAGGCGATGCTTTCCCATGATTCTGCGGCTCGGCTATCCCAAGCGCAACTGCTGGTCGCACGAGACTACGGTTTTCCGAGTTGGCGCGGGATGAAGTCGTACGTCAATGCGCTGAACGATGTCGGTGAGCGACTCATCAACGCGGCACGCGACAGCGACTTGAAAACAATGCGGGAAGTGCTAGATCGGCACCCGGAACTCGTGAACGCGAATACGGAAATCGACCAGCGTGCATTGATACCGGTGGACTACACCGGAGCGCTGGCGAGCCCCGCGAGATGCTGACACTGCAGCTGCTCCATTTGGCCATTGTCCAAGGAAACATCGAGGTGCTTCGGTTGCTGATCGAGCGCGGCGCGGATGTGAATGCCCGCAATGCGGATGGAAGATTGCCATTACACGACTGCTTCGAACTGAATCATGACGATTTCACAGAGATTCTGCTCGAGGCCGGGGCGGAAGTCGATGTTTGCGCAGCAGCGGCATATGGGATGAATGATCGATTGCGGGAAATTCTTGCGAGTGATGCCGAAAATGCGAATGATTTGCGAACGGGAAATTCTCCGCTGGGATGGGCGGCATACGGGCATCAACCGGAGTCGGCAAGAATCCTGTTGCAGCACGGCGCCGTGGTAAATCGCGCGCCATACGATGCAAAAGCATGGCAGCCAACGGCGGTGGTTGCCGCGAAAGACGTGGCACGAATATTACTCGAACATGGCGCTGATCCCAACTGGCTGGATGAAGGAGGGAATACGCCGATTCATTGCGCGATTAGGAGCCGGATTGTGCTGGACCCAGCCGAATTTGTGAGCGTTCTCCTTCAGTTTCGTGCAGACTTGCGCTTGCGCAATTCTGAGGGCCGCACCGTACTGGACGAGGCCTTGATGCAGACCGGAAAAAATACCCAGACGTATATCCCAATTCGTCCAATTGCGCCCAAGAGGCTGGAGAGAACCATAGAGATGCTTCGTGGGCGACAGCCGTCGTGAACTGCATGACTTCGCTCCGCAGTCAAATCGACAGGGAAACAAGAGTGTCTCAGTCAGCGGGTTGGTCGGCCGACCCACGTTCGCCGTGCACCCGCTGCCAATTTATGCTTCCCTTTTGCACTTACTGCCACTTTATGCTTCCGATGCAACACGTCCGGAGCGCCACATCTTCAACATCGCGCTGCCACTTTATGATTCAATTACTCCCATTTTATGGTTCAAGTCACAAAGTTCTTCCCTCTCCCTCGATTTGATCGCAGAACAACACACTCTGGCTATTTTTGCGCAGGATGCCGCGGAGGAGGTGCTTGCGTTCGACCAGGGGGCTGTAGGTCAGATTCTGGCCGTCAGAGATCGTAGAACAGGGACTTGTCGTTGGGGTCAAGACACACGACCTCGCCGTCGAGGATGACCGACCGCTTCAGTTCGGTGCCGAGGAATTCGTAGAGTGTACGGTAGGACTTGAACTCGTTCCCATTCCGCGAGACGAGCTTGCATTTCCCACGCTCGATCTGGGCCAGAACGCGAAAGCCGTCATACTTGATCTCGAACAGCCAGTCCTAATGGGAGAATGGCTCAGGACGCCGTTCCAGCCGGAGCGGAATTTCATTACACCCAGTGTAGTGTCTTCAGCGCCGTCTCCTCGCCGTTGCCCAATAACGCACCACAACAGCGGCAGCGAATAAAAACCCCGTAGCGCTCGGGCCGGGCACGGCCGCAGCGGGGACAGAGGACGTTAACGGCACGACGAAGGTGAGGCCAGATATTTTTCATTTTTAGAATGGAATCAGCAGTGGAACTGCCACTATCAGTTAAGTTTTCTATCCTTGCCTATCATGACGCCTGCCGCGACTATAGCAGCCATCTGGAATGCGGCTATTGCTAAAAGGACCCAAGTCGGCGCGTGCCTGCCTTCTGCTGCTAAAACACCGATCATGCCTGGGAGTACTGCTGCTAAACCCAAGAGCGCTATCATCGGATTTCGTTTCTTCAATTTCTTCTCTCCTCTTCAAAATGGGCCCCAAACGAGCCGATTGCAATACTACTTCTCTCGCCGAACCCTGTCATTGCTCACCAACAATTAGCGCCGTCGGCCTCCGGTCATCCCCCCATCTGCAAGTCGGACAGTGACTTGGCGCAAGGACGGAAAACCGCGTATCTGATAGGCTCTAGTGACGCCCGAAGTCTACCAGCGAGGATTTATGCGCAGCTGCTTTGTTTCTGGCCGTGTTGTACGTTCTTTGCCAAGTGCAACGTTCGGACAGGCAGCATCTTGGGTAGATTTTGGTGGAAAGATCAGGCCAGCAGTCGTCGTTGCGGAAACCGACAAGCGGCTGGGATGTGGATTCTTCGTCAAGGCAGACGGGACTTCGGTGACTAATCATCACATCATCGCCGGAGCAACGGCAGTAAACGTCAAGCTTTCCAACGGGGAAATCTTTCGCAGGGTATATCTATTGGCCGACAGCGGAGATCGAGATTTGTGAGGCAACTGCGGATAACTTTGCTTGCTGGTGTTTTTTCAGGCACGATCATCGCCGCTACGGCACAACCGCCCGCTGCTAGCGCAGATCACGTTCCGGAAGCCTCCATCGAAGCAGGAAAAGTCGAAGCGCGTCAGGCGCAGACCTTCCGCGGATGGGGCATGTCGCTGGCATGGGAGGCGAACGATCTATATGGCGGCGGCCGTCAGCCCGCGTAGATCAAAGATCCGAAGGTTCAAAGCCAGTATATGGACCTGCTCTACGGTGACCCCGAAACCCGCCTTACTCTTGGATTCACCATCGCCCGCTACAACGTTGGCGGCGGCGATGCTCCCGCCCACACGCATATGCGGCCCGACGCGCAGATGGAGGGCTATCAATCCGGTCCTGACGCACCCTTTGACTGGACCCGCGATGCGGCTCAACGACGCATGCTACAGGAAGCGAAGCGCGGCGCAAGCATTTTTGAGGCCTTTTCAAACTCACCGCCCTACTGGATGACCCTGAGCGGCTGTTCCTCCGGTAGTAAAGAGGCGCATCAGGATAACCTCCGGCCCGAGATGCAGGAGAGCTTCGTCAATTACCTGGCCACGGTGATTAAGCACTTCCGTGATTCTGAAGGAGTTCGCTTCGAGAGTCTCGAACCATTCAACGAGCCGGATGGCGGCTGGTGGCGGGCGGGCGGAAGGCAGGAGGGGTACACCGTCCCCATCGCGACCCAGAATGCCGTCATTCCCATGCTAGTAAGCCGTTTGAAGCGGGACGGCTTGAATATTTTCGTCGCCGGAGTGGATACCAATAACATCGCCTCCGCCGTCGGCACTACGAATCAGCTAAGCTCCGGCGCTCTTGCTGCACTCGGCCGCTTCAATACTCACGACTATCATTCGCAAGTAGTGGGGGATCTTGCCAAGCTAAAACAGTACAAAACCTTGGGCAATAAGGCCCATAAGCCCATTTGGATGAGTGAGCTTGGCTGCTGTTTTGCCAACCAGGGCGACAAAACGGACATGTGGGGAGCCCTGTTCATGGCAGACTCGATTCGCATGGACCTGCGTGACATGGGCGCTCAAGCGTGGGTGCTTTGGCAACCTGACTGGCAAGTGATTGCCTTCGATCCTCACGGCGGCCGGCCGCAGCTGAAGAAGCAGTACTATGCAATTGCTCAATATAGCCGCTTCATTCGTGGCGGCTTTCAAATCATCTCTGCTGGAGGGGCTTACCACACTCTTGCCGCATATTCGCGCGCATCCAAACGGCTCGTGCTCGTCACAAGCAACTGGGACACTCCGGCAACCAACGACCTCGATCTCACGGCATTTACAGGACTGCCAACCGCAGTCACGGTTTATCGCACAACCGCAGACGAAAACGTCAGTCTGCGCGAAGAAAAGACGGCGCCTGCTGACAATGGACATATTGTCGATCCCCTCCCGGCTCGCTCCATTACCACCTATGTCATCGACGGCGTAACGCCCTCGCCCGGTGCTTCGATAAGCACGATTGAAGGTACCCACCAGATCGTTTCGCGGGCCGCCAAACTGTGCATGAACATCACCACAAACTCCACTAAGGCAGGGGCCGCCATCATTCCCTATTCTTGCGGCGCATATAGCAATGAGGAATTCAACCTCGTCAATCGCGGCAATGGGTTCTATTCGATCCAGACAGTAAATGGCCTTGAGGGCCAGTGCTTGAACGTGTCCAATGGCACAGCTACGCCGGGGGATGGCAAAACCCCCGGAGGTCCGGGCAATCTTATTCAATGGAGCTGTGGTGAAACATCGATGCCCGCCAATGAACTCTTCCAAATCGAGACCGCCGGCGACCGCAGCTATCGAATACGCGCCAAGAATAGTGGTCTCTGCCTCGAAGATTCAGGAAGAGGCGGCACAATCCGCCAGAATCACTGTGATTCCGCAGCTACGAGCCAGCTATTTACCCTCACTGATTAACCACGCAAGTCCAGGCAAGTGATTGGAATGTATCGTTGCTCATTTCCCTTGTCACTTCCGACTACCTACAAGTGGTGTGTGGGCGGTTCGGGCGCAAAAATCCCCTCCGGCCGCTCCCTTTCACTCGCTCCGCTCTACTCATCGTCACCGTGGCAACAATGTGCTTGGTTCATCGCGAGGAGTTCGTATATCCATCCGCCAATGAGAACCAGGACCCGCACTAATGGGCAGGCAGGGCTTTATACAACATTGCCTCACCCTGTTTAGCTTGACCGATCCCTGTTCGTTCGCCTAGGTTAACGGTGCCCGTAAGGCAGTTATTCGCGAATGCCCCCGAGAAGCTCAACGTGCTTCCGTCATCCTCCTCAGATTGAACAAAGCACTCGGAGTCTTGGGAGATTTCTCCGATCACAGGCAACGAGAATTGGGGCAGTGGCGGCTTGCTTGAGGCCATTCCACTCAGCTTTCCCGTATCGTTCTGACCTATTACAAGCGTCAAAACACAGCGCGCTAGCGTATCGCCAAAATCCACCGGCCCTCTCCACGTGCCTTCAATGAACGGGATCGTACTCATCTTGTCAGCCCTCCATTCTTCGGCACTACGAACGGGGCCCCAGAGAATACTCGAATCGTTTCAGATACAGGACACGCAAGCACTCCAGTGAACACTGTAGTGGCCGCCGAGCCTTGCCCCAGCAAGACGAGATTCGATGACCTTTGCGCATGCACTGATTTCGAACCGCCGCTCCAACGAGTTGCTCCAGCCCCTCTTGCGCGAACACAAAAGCCGGACCGGCCTTCTGTCGGACGTGGTTTCGAATCAGAACCCCAAACCTTCGCTGTCACTGTCCAGTCTCCAACTGAGGACCGGCCATTAGCCATCTGCATTCTCCTTGACACTAGCGGCAGCATGTACGAAAAGCGGCCGGCGTAATTGGTGCCGTACTCAGGTTGGTGCGCGCACGAGGTTTTTTTCGGCGGCCTCGACCTCGCCATTGTAACGGATCCGCCCGAATCGAAGCGCCTCACAACCGTCAAAGTTGGAGAGGCGCACCCCATCGTGGTTCCCGAAGATGCTTATCCATACATCGCGGACGAGGACGCTTTTGGGTTCGTCGTCAAGTCGGGCGCGACTCGGATCGCGCTTGACGGCATTACAGTGCGTCCCCTCACCGAAGACTCTCTTGTTCTCAGGACCTATCTTGCCTCCCGCGCGGAGGAGAAATCGAAGGTCGTCAGTGAACTGGTTCGAGCCTTTATGCGGAAGCTGTCCACCTTTACCAAGGCACTGCGTTTCCGCTCTCTATCTCCAAATCGAATCAGCCGGTCATCTCGCATTAGTCTCAATGGAGATTGATTCTGCGCCGTCGCGCTTTGGCCGACAGTGCCGCAGCTGAAGCTCCGCCTGCCAGCGTCTCCTGCTATTCAGGCTGCGAGTTCCGAAAAAATTAAGCAGACATCGCTGACGCCGTATGCGATGAGGATCGCCGGCGGCGAGCGCGACGAGGACTGCCCGGATCGGGGAGCTGGTAGGCGTGATTTCAGTGAGATGCAGGGGCTCGTTTTTTTGACATAGATGTGGTGTGCAGTGCACGGCGGCGGGGATGGGGTGGCGGTTCTACGGGGCTCGATCACGGGGTGGCGGCGAGGACGCCTCTGCTTCATCGAGGAGCCGCAGGGCTTCGCGGTTGACCCACTTTCGTTCGGGGAAGGTGTGGCCCCACTCTTGGGCGGTCACGTTCTGGGCCCGGTGCCAGTGCGGCTCTTCGATCCAGTCGAGGAATTTTCTCAAGTTCACGCGCACACTCTGGTCGGCCCCTCGTTCGAGAAGAGTGTGCGCCATGTGGGCGTCGGGCCAGGGACCGCAAACGACGGCGTTGAAGAGCGGCGTGTGCCCGCCGAAGCCGTCGCCGTCAACTACGGCCCGGGCGTTGGGGTCAGCGCCGTGGGCGAGGAGCCAGTCGAAGATCTCGCGTTCGCGGAAATCCAAGGCCAGGTGCAGCATGGTGGCCCCGTCGATGGGCGTCCAGTGCATGCCTGCCTGCCCGCGCGCGGCGCACCCGCATTCGACCGGATAGATCTCGCGCAAGGGGAATCTGCGCTCCGGCAGACGGGGATCACGGTGGAGGTGCTTTTCCAATGCGGCAATATCTCCGCGATGGAAGGCCATCATCGGTGTCTCCGGCAACTCGTAGCCGCGAGCGGCGAAGACTTCCAAAATCGCGTGCTTTCCAGCGGGATTGCGGGCGTAGGTTTCGAGCACCAGGGCAAGCGGCGCCAGACGGTCCCCGTGGGCATCGGTGAAAGGCGCGTCGAGCTCGGCGAGAAGACGTACGCCATCGGCATTGAGCGTTTCACAGGCTCCCATGATGATGCCCGGCTCGGTTTTTGCACCATGTTCATGGAGCCAGCGCGCGCACTCGATCTTTCCCTGAAGGACGGCGCGATCGAAGGCGTGCTTATGATCGCGTGCCCCGAGCTGGGCACAGGCCTGAACGATTTCGATCCGCCCCAGATTGGCGGCGTGGCTCATGGCGGGCCCCCAGTCCCCGTTCAAGACTGGTAAATGCAGCAATTCCGGGTTCGCACGCAGAATCCGAACCACCGCGGCTCGGTCGTCGGTACGGATTGCTTCTTCTAAGGCGCCGGCCGCCGAATGCGCGCCGATGCGCGCTTTCAGCTCTGTCCAGGTGGAGAAGCCGTACTCGCGCGCGATGACCAGCTGCGCGTCGCTTAATTTGAGGCGCGCACTGACGGCGTCGTCGTCTTTGAATTTGGGGTGACGGCGGCGGATGCGGTCCAGTGCATCGTGACTGCCGCTTTGGCAGGCTTCGAGAAGCTCGCGCGCTTCCCGTCGGGGAACATCGAGATGGGGGCGCTCCGGCAGACGCCGCTTGACGGTAGGCATAACCTTCCCTCCTTAAATGATCCCGCGGTCCGCACGCTTGGGGCAGGAAGTCAGGTTGAGCAAATTGGATCGAGCGACCGGTGGGCTCAGCCCATTTCCGCGGACGGGATGCCTCCGGTAGGCGCTCTTTAGAGTGCGCTATCGGGGTTTTTTATGCAACTCGAATCCGCACCATAAGGGGTTTCTTGGGCGAGCGGTGTCCATTCCGGACCCGATCTTCTACGGAGACGGCGCCCCGTAGCCGCAACAAGGCACTCGCGATAATGCCATGGCAACGCCGTAATCCACTCCTCCGGCGGCTTGATGATTTCCCCTTTGGGATCACCAAACTTTGGTAAGGTTCTCCAGACTTTGACGGTACTCTTCCTGATCAATCTTGGCCTGAACCCCAAACTCTCCAAGGAGCGTCATCATCTGCCCTAAAGGCAAACCCGCCACTTCGGCGGCCTTGCCCAACGACGCCTCACCCTTTCTGTACTTCTCTACCATTCATCCGGCGAGGCGCAACTGGCGTAAGGTTTCCGTCGAGGTCGTATCCTTCCGTAATCTTCGTAAGTCGGTCGATGTACCTTTCCAGGATTGCATCGGCATCAGCACCACCCGCGCGAAATTCCTGTTCGCCACGAGCCAGAATTCGGTGTCCGGCGCGTAGCTTGAAAGCGTTGACGATCTGTTCGACTAAGGACGCAGTCCAGCCGCAGGGACGTTCCGGCAAGCCATCGGCTAGCGTGAGGGCGTCCGTCATCACGGCAAGGAAGGCTCGATCTTGCTCTGCTTTGCTTTCTCTGCTTCCAGTTTGGCGAGCACCTGCGGGATGCTGAAAGCTTCGCCCGCTTGGGTAAAGTCGCAAAACATTCCCCATAGCTCGCGACGATCCGGCAGGTAGAAGTGTCCGGCAGCAAGCGGCGCGACCTCGGTTTCAAGCAGCGTGTTGTCTCGGAGGACCGCACCTATGACTGTGAGTTCGGCTCTGCCCTTTGCCCGAGCTGTGGCGGGTTTGACTTTTTAGTTCGGAGTTAGTTCACTCGATCCTTCACTTCCTTCCATGATGTGCCCCGTGACTGTAACCATCGGCCAGACGATACTCGACGGATTCCGAACGAAAGTACGTGCGGTAGCATCTAGCCAACGCACGAGATTCCCTCGACTACTAGCGTTGTTCATCGGTTCCTCCTTGTGTTTCGCGAGTTAGCCCGGTCCTGCACAATCTCTCAGCTGCTCGTTGTGTGGGGAACCACTCGTTTTGTATTGGCCTTCTGAGCAGTCGGCCGCACTGGTTCGGGCGTCTTGCCTCACCTCATCAAGCACGGTCGCAATGCGCGCCAGTTCATCGGCAAGCGCCAGCGTGAGACCTTCGAACGAAGCGACAATCGGAGTTGCGAGAGGCCTGCCTCCACCCGCGTGGTCTTCAGGTCAAAACGCCCCAGCGCACACCCCAGCAGAACCGCGGGCAATACCAAGTTTGCCCGCGCCATCAATACCATCGCCGGTAAGACGATCGACAGAATGGGAAAAAGAACCATCTCTCCTCCTTGGTGCTGTTGTGTTGTTCTAGAATTGTTGCACTGGGGCATGTAACATATGGGTACGGTCGCAGGTCTTTGAAAACTATGGGAGACTCCGCAGATGCTTCCAAATTGCAAGAAGTATTCGAGAGGTTCCTTGACCATTTGATCCAAGAGAAATCAAGATTCCGACGTGAATCGCGGCAAGAACGGAAGAAACGACTCCGCAAGCTCCGAGACCAAAGGAACAACGCTCGCCTGTCCGCCGATGATCGACGGACGCTTGATGGCCTGGAAGGAAGTGCGGTCTATTCGAATGCGTGTACTACCGTTTTCCGGCCGAAAACGCCTGGAAAGAAAGGAGCAAACATTCCGGAAATAAAACAGCTATACGTGGCAAAGCAGGTATACGAGTGGCTGTATCCCGACAAAAACGACTCCATTTTATTCTTGGAGAATGAACTCGAAAGTGACCCACGTTCAGCGCGTTCGCCGCGTTGCCTAGAGATGCGATTCCGGAGGTTTGAACGGGAGTACATCGCGCCTGGCAAACTAGACCTATTTCAGCTCATCGAATCGGAATCTAGCACGTTTAAGGCTTCTGAGGTTGCGCGGCTGCACCCTGAGTTGGATCAGGGCTTCCCGCGTTTGGGCATACCTCGAAGCAATATTCTGGCTATTGCCAACATGAGGCGAATTACAAAGTCTGAAGAGAAGGTGCTACGGAGTATCAGCGAACGGTCAGCCGCGCGGACGCGGCTCGGGTGCCGCACAACGGCGGGCCGCCGCTCAAGTACCGCTGCCCGTGCGGGTTTGTGAGGAAACCATGAGTGGAAACAACGGACAAAGTAGCACCGAAGCACAAGGCAAATGGAAAATCGACCTCGACCGATTGCCCCGCTTGCTCGAATTCGATCCGCCCCTGAGCGAGGAGGAGTTCGACAAGTTCCGCGATGACAATGACAGCCTGTACAGCGAACAGACCCCGGAG
>Ga0123355_10001708_pt1 | contig 30564 bp, 32 predicted proteins | sample TergutEmb28metaG_3_FD_89872 | JGI IMG/M metagenome (GOLD analysis project Ga0123355, IMG submission 89872) | Embiratermes neotenicus P1 segment gut microbial communities from Petit-Saut dam, French Guiana - Emb289 P1 | ecosystem: Host-associated > Arthropoda: Insects > Digestive system > Gut ... | reverse complement strand
CCCATTTCTCTTGAAATGCTTGATATTGTTTCGTCAATCTCTTGCCTTTTTGGAACTACGCTCCACCGTAATATTTTCCGCTTGGCGGTAAAATATCGGGCTACTTGAACCGTGGCAAATACTATACTGCCAATAAGCCATATTAAGAAAAGCACTTGGTAAAGGGTTATGTTATCCATCAAAGAGTAGGCTGAATAAACGAGCGGCTCTGCTGTATCGGCTTGTACCGGAAATGGTGCAAACAATTCTGCCATAGGCATATTTTGAATAGCTATAACCTCGGACATTCTCGCAGGAGTAGTAAACTGAGGTAAACCAAAATTTATCGGTACAACTAGCCTAAGCGTAATCAGCATCCATGTCCAATATTTCCACTTTGCGATAAAGTGTTTGTTGAGTATGGGCGATAACACCCATATGCCAATAATAAACACCCCGCATACCACAGAAATCCACAGAATGTTGACAATGAATTGGCTCACGTTTATCCCCCTTTATTCAATGAATCCAAGAATTGACGTAGCTCCTCAATGTCCGTATCGCCAATGACTTTTTTGCTATACAGGGTGGTAACAAAATTCTGTAATGAGTTTTCATAAAGATTGCTCAAAACTTTTTCGCCCTCTTGTGCTTTGTAATCATCTTCCGAAACCAAAGCTATATATTGGTTAAGCCGATAAGTACGGTCACATGATACAAAACCCTTTTCGCATAATTTAGCCAATGAACTCATCAACGATGCCAAAACCCACGCCCTGCGCTTTGGCAAATTTTCCAATACGTATTTTGACGTTACAGGCTCATCAACACGCCACAAAACCATCATAATTTCAAGTTCTGCATCGCCAAGCCATTTTTTGTTCTTCATACAACATTACCTCCGTGTCATGTCATTAGGCTACTCCTTATATATTATGTCGGCACATAACGATTAGTAGTTTAGTGTTTTTGTGAAAAATCCATATTAATAGGCAGGAGCGGAATGACCGCCACTGCCTGTTTTTTAGTCACAATGAAAGTGCTACTGGGGAATTGCCCTGTAAGTAATGCATTCCGAGATGCCGAATATAAGCCTTTCGTGTTTTTCGACATCCCTATTCATTTTTTTTCGGATTGCATGAAATAATGCCTCAAATCGAACTGTCTCTGCATCAAGGTAAGAAAGCAACTGAACCATTGAAATTTTCAATTGCCACTCCTTCTCTGCAATCAAAATATACGGCACTCGTCTTTTGCCCAAAGTAGGACTAAATTCCAGTTGATTGATGTCTTTGTAGTATATTTGGAATGTTTTATCGTGAAGTTGTATTTCCATAAAATATTCATACAGCCGCCCTTCACCGTTGGCTTTAGTCAGCCTTGGAATCACAATCTTCGCATAAATGACAAAAGCCACAAATATGCTGAAAAAAATCAAGGCAGAAGTCAATACTCCAGCAGTTTCAAAGAAAATAAAAACGCTAAGAGAACTCAGAATCCAGACTGGAATCGCTGGAATGAATAACATTTTTGATAACCCAGTGTGTTCATAGGTAAATTTGTACTTTTCAAGATATCCAGATATGGATTTCACCTCCTTAAATGGTTCGTGAATTGAAAAAATTACTTGAACCCTTCAATATTAGTGTGACCGGCTATCGCCACACCAAAATGCCAGCCAGAGCCAGCCAGAGCCAGCAACCCAAAACGTCTTTCAATGATGTTTTATCCGCTGCGTCAGCGTCACCCGTTCCACAAACCATTGCTTCTGAACTTGGTGTAGCTGCGGCTCTTGAAGCACGTCGACTGGCAGAAAAATACGGCACTGACTTTCTAAATTGTGACCAGCTAATGGAAGTAACTGAGTTAGGCAGGGGAAACATCAGACAACTTTTATGTAGCGACAGTTTTCCTTTTATCCAAGTGGGTAATCGCAAGGTTATATCAGTGATTGCTTTCGCATTATGGTCTCTTAAGGTAGGCCAGCAAGACTAAAACACCTTAATTCGCAGTTGAATATAGCCTGCCACGGATTTATAATAGAAGGAGCACAGACATAACTCCGTGGCACGCATTATATAGGGAGGTAATGCAAATGCCACAGAAAATGAAAGAAAGTAAACCTCGTAAAGCAGGTCGCCGTGGAAACAATGAAGGTTCTAGTATAGGTCTGTAAGGGACATAAAGTTGTCAGCCACCACTGTCGCTGTCCTTCGGGAGTAGTGGTACGCATACTGTGATGACAACGATATTAAGTCTGACTTTGTGTTTCCTGATACCAAGTCGGGGAAAATGCGGTCTTACACAGGACTACGTAGTATGCTGGAGGACATTTTCGATGAAACGGCTCAAACTCTGGACGGTATTTTTATCCAGCTCACCGAAAATAAAAATCCGCTTGACTCTCCATAGTCAAACGGATAAGAACCTGTTCTCCTAATTTTTGCCTTTGGCGTGTATAGCAATTTGTGTAGCAACGCCGATGAACTTAGGCGGTTTTAGGAGGATTATTTGAAGCTCTCGAGCAGATTTGAACTGCCGACTTACGCCTTACCAAGGCGTTACTCTACCCCTGAGTTACGAGAGCAAATGCAGTATTTACAAGGGTTTGAGGGTTTCTGCAAGTGCCGATTACCCGCAAACTTATTTCTTACAAGCACAAGGCTGAAAATCAACAGTAGCACTTACCAATGAGGTACTCTACCCCTGAGTTACGCCAGCAAAAAAACCATAAAACATGCACAACCACATACAAGCAACACAGAGATTATCATATCAAAGTCGAGGTGTCAAGTATGACAAAAAATTTCTATGGATATATAGCAGTTTTGTTTTTTTCAGTAATGTTTTTAGTGGTGGGTAATATGCTGGTTAGGAACGAACCAGTGTTGTTACATGACTATTTTGAACCATCTGTCGTTTTTTCGGCGCGGGTAACTCAAATTATTGATAGAGTAGAAGAAAGGCATTTTGATATTACTAATACCTACGTTCATTTTTACGCACGGGTTACTAGTGGTGATTTGCGTGGCGAAACAATACAAGCAGTACACACATTAACCACATTTTCCTTACTACAGGAACGAGAAGTGCGAGCGGGTGACCGTATTCTACTGGCATATGATGACTTCCAGAGCCGCTATTTAGTTGCTGATTTTATGCGGATAAATTATGTGATTATTTTAGGGATTGTGTTTTTGGCCTTTATTTTGCTATTCGGTAAGACAAAAGGGTTTAATTCGGTTTTATCTCTTGGACTTATTTGTATGTCTATTTTTTTTGTGTTTATACCAGCAATTTTAGCGGGTCGCAATATTTATTTGGTAACGTTTTTGATTTGCCTGTATGTGATTTACTCAACCTTACTAATAGTTATCGGGGTTAATAAAAAAGCTTTTGCCGCCTCTTTAGGGTGCTTGGGAGGCGTTGTATTGGCGGGATTGCTTATGAGGCTTATGGATGTTGTTATGGTTTTAACAGGCTTTGTTGACCATGAAACTCCAATTTTACTTAGACTTCCCCTTGAAAATCCTATTGATTTTAGGGCACTTGTTTTTGCTAGTGTTACACTTGGAGCGGTGGGGGCTATTATGGATGTAGCTATGTCAATTTCATCATCCTTGTGGGAACTGAAGCAGACTGGCGGCATTACTGAGTTTGGAAGTATTTTCAAATCGGGCATTAATATAGGTGGCGATATTCTAGGCACAATGTTAAACACTTTGATTCTAGCATATATTGGAAGCTCTTTGTCTATGATTTTATTGATTGCCTTCCATTTCCATACTACATCGTATATGGAATTGTTTAATTCTGAGATGATTGCAGTAGAAATTCTGCGGGCATTGGTAGGAAGTTTTGGAATGCTATTGGCCATTCCGTTAACTGCGGGCGTTTGTGGGTGGATGTATTCCAGTGAAAAATGTGTTAGAATAGTTCCTCATGAGGAATAACAGAAATGGAAAGTGCCAGATAAAAAATGCTAGAGAAGACCAGAATGATTGATTTTAATAAAAAATTTAGAAAGAAAAAGGCGGAACCTAGGGGTCAGTTTATTTCGTCTCAGACCCTAATGCCAATGAGGGAGGGGACCCGTTTTGTACGAAACCGATGTTACTCTGCTAGCCGCCGCCAAACGTGAAAGAGGCAGAGGCGAATCAAATGCGTTTGAGCAGATTCTCAAGCGGTACGAAAAATTGATATACCATATAGCACATAGATATTTTGCTAACCAGGAAGATGCCATGGATGCAAGTCAAGAGGCAATCCTTCGCATTTACAAGGGTTTGCCGCATGTTACTCTTGATAGAATAGATAAATCTAATAAAAAAGACAAAAATGGCAAGAAAGACAACTCAGATAGTCAAGGCGGATACGGGTCGTTGAAAGCATGGATATGTACAGTTACGGCCAATGTATGCCTTAGCGAATTGCGCAAACCCAAAATGGAAATTGATAGTAGTGATTGGATTGAGGCAGCTGGCACCGAGTCTTCCGCAGAAGAATCAGCTTCTGCAAGGGAACGGGCAAAAGAAATATTGTCAGCAATGACCAAACTTCCAGATGACCAACGTATTACGCTTATATTGCGCGATATGCAAGGGTTAAGTTACGATGAGCTAGCATTAGCAACAAATGTTAGCATTGGAACTGTGAAATCACGCCTTTCTCGTGGGCGAGCATCTTTGAAAAAATTACTAATATAACATCTACCATTTTGGATAGAGGAACAAATACCATGAAAATGCGTTTATATTTATGTGTGAACAAGAATTTTGATAGTAAAATGGTCTACAGGGAGGTAAACCATGCGTTGCGAAGATATCCGGGATCTATTTTCAGAATTATATGATGGCGTGGCGGATGAAGAAGATGAAATCGCGGCGCATTTGCAAGAATGCAACGAATGCGCAAAAGATTATATGAATTATTGCAATTTGCTTATTGAGTTACGCGAACTACCAACACCTGAATTGCCCGAAGGCTTTCATGACCTAGCAATGGCAAGGGTACGTGAGGTAATGCCTCGCCCCAAAAAAAGAGTAAAAGAATATTGGCATTGGGCAGGTGTGGGTGCGGCCGCTTGCCTGATTGGTATTAGCCTGTTGGTATCAGGTGTATCTGAATTGACAAGTGTGCCCCCAGGCGCGATGCCTGCTCCAGTTCCGCAAGCAGCATATACAAATGATTTAACTATGCCAATTGCAGCAGGGGCAGGGGGTACTATTGATGTTTACCCTGAAGTGCAACAAGACGGATTACTTGGAGATAATGTTTGGGGTTATGAACAACCCGCTCCAGTAGGAATAGCTCCTTCTCCTCGTGTAGGAGATACGAGTGAAAGAGATATTGTAATGCCTGCTTCTTCACAACCTGCTCCTTTACAATTCGCTGGAATGACTACTGAAGCTTTGCCAGGGCATCAGCAATATGAATTTTTTATTACAATTGTGGTTGATGATTTGGATTATGCGATATTATCAGTTAGAGAGCTAAGTGGGCATACTCTTTGGTCAGAAGTGCTTCATTGGGATAATGGTGGCCAGGCCATTTTTCATAGGCGGGTGGATTTTTTTGCCTATGCAGAAACACAGCATATACTCAGAAATATAGGTAGTGTGTCTCATGAACGGGAATTTATTACCCATGTGACCAACGAAGTTACAGATTTGGAAGCGCAACTTATTGCCAATAGAGAAGAACTTTCCAGATTAACAGCATTGCTGGTTGCTAGTGATAATATGGAAGTACTAATTGCAGTAGAAGGGCGGCTAGGACAAGTAGAAGCCAACCGTGATTTTTTACAAGGGCGAATGAATCAATTACTTGGTATGTCTGCCCAGCCCCTTATAAGTATAGAATTAAGGCAACAGGCACATGACATACGGCCTGAACCTGAAAGCTTTGGGGAACGTGTTCAGCACGCGTTTTTGAATTCTATTGATGGGCTTGTGGCATTCGCTGGAAATACTGTTGTGTTTCTGTCCGCTATATTTCTCCCATTACTGGTTATTGGCGTGGTGTTTGGGCCTGTATGGTGGTTTGTGATTCGTAGGCGTAGAAAGAAAGATGGGGGCTGATAAATATGCAAAAAATATTTTTAGTTATTGGTCTGGTTGCTACCATATTGGTATTTGCCGCTTGCGGGAGTGGGGATTCTAGTCCTGCGCCGGCAGGTGGTGCAGCAGGTGGTAGGGCAACGAACGTAGCTGCTCCTGCTGTTCCACAGTCGGCTCCAATGCCGTTAATGGAAGCTGATATGGAAACATCGTGGGATTATTCTGCGACAAACCAGGTTCAGGCAAGGGTTAGGCGAATTATCCAAACTGCACATGTAGAAATGCACACTGCTGACCGTTTTGATGAAGTGGCAGATGCGTTGCGATATGCCGCTACGGGTGTAGGTGGCTTTGTTGAAAACTCAAACCTAAATGTTCGCGAATTTCGCAATCAACAATTGCGTACACTTAGTATAACTTTGCGTGTACCCGCCGAGTATTTCGATAGCGTTTTATTTCGTGTTGAATCCCTTGCAACTGTAACTTCTACCAATCAGAGTGCTGAAGATGTTACTGCGGAGTTTTACGATATGCTTAGCCGTTTGGAAACCCGTCGTATAGAGGAAGAACGGGTATTGGCTTTTATTGAACAGGCGGAGAATATTAATGACTTGCTTGCACTGGAAGAACGCTTAGGGCAGATTCGTAGGCAAATTGAGCAATACACTGCAAGGATTAATAATCTTGACCAGTTAGCTACATTTTCCACCATTCATGTGCGTCTTTCGGAGCGAGAAGAAGAAGTGGTTATTGCGCCTACAACTTTGGGCGGACGTATATCTGTAGCGTTTTTGGGTTCTGTTAATGCTATAGGATTCGTTTTTCAGGAGTTTGTTATATTTATGGCAGGGGCACTTATTCCGCTTTCGGTTCTTGCTTTAATGATATTTGCGGGTCTTGGTACAGTTAAAACAATTAAGCGCAGGGCAAGCGAAAATTTAGAAAAGGAAACAGTGTAGTGCGTATTTCCAAATCACACATAAGCAAAGGAGTTGACATGGATTGCAAGGCAACTAGCAAGGAAATGAGTATGATTCAAAGACGGATGCTATTTGCTCTTTGTGAGCAAAGGAAAGAAGACCTGGCAAACGGAATTCCTGTCGCATCACTAGATAAGTTAATCCTCCGACAAAAAGCGGAAATGATGGAAGAAGACGTAGACTGGGTGATGGCAAGAGTGGCGGAATTACCATAGAAAACAGCAACGGATACCAACGAGACAATTAGAAAAATAAAAAATGGCCTGTTCCTATTAGGAATGGGTCATTTTAGTATTCATTTTAGTATTCATTTGACAACTTAGTTTTTATGTATTTTAAGGATAATTTTACATATTTTTTACTAAAGTTCGGAACAATATGTAAAAACTCCTTGGAGGTACGTATGAGAAATCTTAACCTAACTGCCGCAACAGTTGGTTTTTCGGGGATGGTTAAACCTGTACTTGTTAAAATTTTGCCCATACATTTTTTGCGACAGGTCAAAAAAAATATAATAAATTATGCTATGGCAAAGTTGAGTGTCAATTTTCTGCCATTTTCTCGCGCTGCTAATCCTGATGGTATAAACTTGATTGGGTATATACGTGGCGAAATTGGTTTGGGGCAGAGTTGCCGATTAGTGGCCGGAAGTCTTCAGTCTGCTAATATTGATTTTACCGTATTCAATTACGAGCAAATCAGTGCGATGCGTTTTAACGACCATTCCTGGGAACATAAAATCACTAATACCACGCCCTATAATATCAATTTGTTTCATATTAACCCTTATGAAATGCCACTGGCTTTTTTTCGTATTGGGCGCAATATATGGGATAAGCGTTATAATATAGCTTTTTGGTTGTGGGAGTTAGAGCAATTTCCGCCAGAATGGGAGAACGCTTTTGGGCTGGTGGATGAAATTTGGGCACCATCCGAATTCACAGCGGAAAGTATTCAAAAAGCAACAGGTAAACCAGTTCATGTTGTTCCCTATGCCCTTACTACTCCTGATTGTAGAGGGTATAATCGGACGCATTTCTATTTGCCTGAAAATAGATTTCTTTTTTTGTGTATGTATGATTGCAATTCCACTATGGAGCGAAAAAACCCTATGGGGGCAATTGAGGCGTATAAACGAGCGTTTTCTGAAAATGATACGGGCATAGGTCTTGTGATAAAAGTTAATAATTCGCAACAAAGGGATATTCAGGTTATAACAGAATCGTTGGCCGGGTACCCGTATATTTATATAATTACGGATGTGTTAGACCGACAAGAGGTCAATGCTTTGATTGCTTGTGTTGATGTGTATATTTCGTTGCACCGAGCAGAAGGGTTTGGATTGGTTCCTGCGGAAGCTATGCTTCTTGGTACCCCCGTGATTGCCACAAATTGGTCTTCTAATGTGGAGTTTATGGATAGTGGAGTGGCATGTATGGTGGAATATACATTTACTACCATTGAACGGGATTGTGGCCCATATAAAACTGGAAATCGTTGGGCAGAACCGGATATAAATCAGGCCGCTAAGTTTATGAGAAGGCTATGTGAAGATAAAGCATTTCGTGTAAATATGGCGAATAAGGCAAAAGTGCATATTCAAAATAAATTTTCCCCAGAAAGAACAGGTAAGTTGATTATAAGTAGGGTAGCGGAAATCTATAGAATGATGGGGAAACAAAATAGGGAATTATAGGTAAAGGAATTTACAAGAAAAGGGCTTGCCTATCATCAAAGCGTGCTTGAAGTATTCACGGGTTTTGATTCGGGTGAGTCTTTTTTTGATGCAATATACATATTCACTATTGCCTCTGTGTACAAGCTATGCTATAATCCTTGAAATGGTAATATTACGGGGGAATTTGGTACATAATGAAATAATTTGCGCTGAAGGGGACGTAGACTTTGAATACAAATAAATCAAGTATGTTTCATGAATTTTTGCAATGTACGATTACAGAACTAGAAGAGTTTCTAAACACAGCGACAACTCGTGAAGAAGTTTTATTCTATCAGCGGCTTCTTGCTTTGAAAATGGGGCTTGCTCAAGAAAAAGTTGTGGGTAAGGAATTGTTATGAAGTATTATACTATTATCGGTGGATTAAATGGTGTTGGAAAATCGACTATATACTCGACATTGACTTCAAGTGAGATTCGCAAATTGGGTAAAAGAATAAATGTAGATGAAATTGTATCCTCTTTAGGTGATTGGAAAGATATTAAAATTCAGTATGCGGCAGGGATGCAAGCGGTTAGAGCTATACGAGATTGTTTAGATTCTATATGTGATTTCCATCAAGAGACTACGTTGTCAGGGCATACCATCTTGAATACGATTATGAAGGCTAAGGGTAGAGGTTATTCTATTCACTTATGGTACATCTATGTTGCTAGTGTTGAACTGGCAAAGCAAAGGGTTTTAGCAAGAGTTTCAAATGGTGGACATGGTATACCAGAGCATATAATTGAACGAAGAAGTGTGACATCACTTGCAATGCTTAGAAAAATTGTACCACTTTGTGATGAAGTAAGAGTATATGATAATACAATTGCGTTTAACCCTGTAGCAAGGATTGTTAATAATCAATTGAAAATATTTGACAAAACTATTCCTATGGAAATTTTATCGTGTTTATCTGATATGTAGTTAATGGCTATAGTGCCAATATTTAGAGGTGATATATTTGAATTGGGAATCTAGTGTTTTGTGGGGATTACTGGGTATTTTTTCTGGATTAATAATTAGTATCATTTTTTATGTTTTTGAAAAAAAACCAAAAACGATTCTATTTGATAGAAAATCGACATTGTTAATAACAGATAAATTGAGTAAAATAGAAGGATTATCTATAAATTTTAACAATGAACCTATTGTAAATCTAGTATCTACGGATATAAAGATAATTAATAATGGTAATGATATAATTGAACCATCGGACTTTGCAGCGGCCGATCCATTGGTTTTATCCGTTGAAGAAGGGATGTTCTTAATATATAGTTCGATAGAAGATTTCGTTGTAGAAGTTGATAAATTAGTTGACTTAAAGCTAGAAAGCCTCTCAAACAACACTATAAAACTCAACTTCGATTACATGAGAAAAGGTCAAATTATAAAACTAACCCTTTTACATACTGGAAATATTTTATTATCTGGTACATTGAAAAAAGGTAAAATAATAGAGGGTATGAAAAATAAAAATAATGATGCACTATATGATGAATTAAAATTATTTGTACCTATGTCAATAGCAATATTAATATCATTGATATTTCAATATTTTTTTCCTGTGGTCAACATTACAGTTTTTATCAATTTTCTTATGATTTATTCCTTTGTTACTTATATAGTGAATAAATGCAAAAGGATTTTTTCATACAATCAATTAAGTCGAAACACAATTAACGTAAGTCATATAGAAGGCAATATTAATATAAATGAGTAATCCTATATAATGTTAACAGAAGAAAAAGAGACGATTGATACAGCAAATAAACTGTATCAATCGTCTCTTTTTCTTTCACCATATGTTTGCAACTCTAGTTTTAGATTATTTACAACTGACCTAATCAAGTGCTGTTGAGAATTAGTTAAATCATCTAGGAATATACAACTTCGCTTGTCTAAATTTCTTAGATAATCAAGTGAAGTACGATATAAAACTGCCATAGTTTCAAGTTTATCTACTGGCGGAAGTGTTGTGTTATTTTCATATTTATTGACTGTTCCTTTCGTGACCCCTATCCGCTTACCTACTTCTTCTTGTGTCAGGTTTGCAGTTTCTCTTAGTTTTCTTAATCTTGAGCCAAAATCATAAACTTCATCATCCATATGCTCACCTCATCAAGGTAAAGTTTACCTTAAATAAGTCTCATTAAACGAAACTTATTTTTGATTAAGTATCGTTTAATGATTGACGTGTAATGATTAATATTGTACACTATCACTCTACGATAACATTGAACGCATCACATACTATTGATTTTGAAACATTTGTATGACGTTTGGTCATTTTAGGGAGGTAAAGACATGAACGAAAAAATAATCACAAAAATAACTAACTACATAACCCAAAACATCAAAATGCTACACAGCCGTCCAGGTTCTGATGACTATAAGCTTTTACGCCAAGGTGTAGCTATGTTCTACTATTTCACAATAAAAACAATAGTATTCATTGCCATTTCCATAGCTCTAAACATATTGCCCTATACTCTAGTTTTTATGCTTGTCTATGGCGGTTTAAGGATATTTGCAGGAGGGCTACACCATAAAAATAATGCTCTATATACTATTATGAGCTTTATAAATTATGCAGTTGGGATTTTTATATCAATATATTTCAACATAAATTTCCTAATCACGGTCATTATCTATTTGGTTTGCTTCTTACTAAACGCCATTTACGCACCATCACCCACGGAAAACTCACCAATCAGCGATAAAGAAAAACTACCTTTGAAAATTAAGACTTTAGTTGCAATGGGCGGTTTGCTCATTGTTATGCTAGTCATAGGCGATAATACTTATAGAAATATAATATTAATAGCAACAGCTTTTGAAACATTGTATATTCTACCAGTGACTTACAAAATTTTTGGTGAGCAAAGAGACTAAGAAGCTGTATTCAACACATCTAAGCTTGTTATAGAAAAGACAACAAAAAAGCGGCCGAAGCCGCTTGAAACAATATAGCTAAAAGAAGAATAAAAAAATGTATGAGGGTGTAACAATCAATTTTCGAGAAACTGAAAGAAGTCAGGAGATGATTGATTACAGCTTTCTTGCTGTTCTATCAATCGCCTCCTTTATTTATTATCCAACAATGTATAGACTGAGTTGAAAGAAAAATGAAAAATGACATGGCACATCTGATTTGATGCCTGTCCTTATTTTAATGCCATAAGATACCATTATATGGAGAAAAAAAGAGACGATAAGTAATTATATTTTTTGACTTGTTTGCAGGGCGATTAGTTGTTGGCGAAGTTGTTCAATTTCTGCTTGGAGTTTATCCGCTCGAAGTTGCTCTTGTTCTATCATGCGTTCTGCCTGTTCCGCTCGACGTTCCGCTTGTTCTTTTTCTGCCATGTTTTTGTTGTAATAATAAATTTCATCTTTCCTTCGCTGATATGCTTGCCGAATAATTTTATCCTCACTCTGTCTTGCTAATGCAGATACCGCCATAAAAATGTCCTCCTCGTCCTTACAAGCATTTTCTATTATAGCCTTATTGTTAATTTCTTTTTGGGTAATTACCGAAAGCCATTTAGAAAACATAGCTTCTTCAGTGTTGTCTATGTTTATACCGTTTGCTTCATTTACTGCTTCCGCATAGGCTTTCATGTCGATATAGTGTAATTCCATTGCATCTGTGAAAACGGTAAAATCCTCGCAGTCCATTATCATGCACAATCTGTGGATTTTGTTTTTGTCTGCATTTGGCTCTTTAGTCTTTTCGACGGGCTTTACAGCTCCATTTGTAAAAGCAATGGCAATTGTGGGTGGTTGGTCTGCGTAGCTTCCCCCAACTTCTAAATCTTCACCAAAAGCTCTAGCCCACGAACGTATCGTTTTAGCTTTCAACTCCCCCAAAGAGTACATGTGCATCTCTATCAAAATGGCAGTTCCATCTTCCAACTCTGCCCTTATGTCAAGTATGGACAATTTATCCTCGCCAGATTCTTTGTCCAAAAATGGATTTTTGATGCTTAGAGTTTTTATTACACGGTTGATTTTTTTATTCGCGAAAATAGCATTTAGTAGGGATATTAATAAACGTGGGTCACCTTTCGTAAAAAGAATTTTGAAAGCATAGTCAATGCGTAAGTCCATTAACTGGTAATAATCTATCGTTATGGTTTCCTGCGGGTTTTCCAATTTTTTATCCACAAGCATTCAGCTCCTTTGCCAACAGTCGTTTATGTTGCAGTTAGTAATATTATATGCAGTTGGCATGGCATTTTCAAGAATGATTTATGACTTGCTCAATTATGTTAAATACGGCTTCCTATATTATCAGCATAGCATATTTGTTCGTCATTTTCAATATTGAGTTTAGACTATAGTGGTAGTCATGGCTAAGCAAAGCGTAGAAAAAGATAAAATAATAAGATTGGAACCATCACCACGAATGATTAACGAAAGAACAATGAAGCAGAAAAAGAAATACCAAAAATGTAAAACAAGTTGATGAAATGCGTCTACTAAACGCCGTTTACACACCATCACCCACGGAAAACTCACCAATAAGCGATAAAGAAAAACTACCTTTGAAAATTAAGACTTTAGTTGCAATGGGCGGTTTGTTCATTGTTATGCTAGTCATAGGTGATAATACTTATAGAAATATAATATTAATAGCAACAGTTTTTGAACATTGTATATTCTACCAGTGGCTTGCAAAATTTTTAGTGAGCAAAGAGACTAATATACAAAACTCAATCTTGAAGACGGCGAATAAATGTACTATACTATTCCCATGGAGGCATTCATTATGACAGAGCTAAAACACAAGCTAACAAACGACATTCTTTTCAAAATGTTGTTTGTAAAATACCCCAATCTTCTGAAACGGCTCGTTGCCGTGTTGCTTGGTATAAGGCATGAGGACATCACGCAGTTTGAAATCACAAACCCCGATATGCCGCCAGAAACCTTGGGGGATAAATTTGTCTACACTTTTTTGAGTTGAAGAAATTGCCGAAAACAGTAACAGGCAATGAGAGCAAAGAGCTGTGGCTGTCATTATTTAGGGCGGAAACAGAGGAGGATTTATCCAAAATTGAAGCATTGGAGGTATCAGTATTGAATGAAATGGTGCAAGCATACCGCCATGTTGCGGCTTCTGATGAGTTTAAGGAGAGGGAGCGTATGCGCTCCATGGCACGACACGACGAAGCACAGGCTTTATTGCAAAGAGATTTACATTGGCAGGGAGTACTTGCAGGCGCACTTGCGGAAAAGGACGCTGTAGTCGCGGGCGTACTTGCGGAAAAGGACGCTGTGGACGCTGTGGTTGCTGAACAAGCGGCACTCATAGAGCAACTCCGCGCCCAGCTAGGAAAATAATAACAATGTCCTAAGCCCATACACACCAGATTTGAGTGGGCTACATGGTTCATAAGTTCATAAGAAAAGGGCTTGCCTATCATCAAAACGCGCTTGAAATATTCGTGGGTTTCGATTTGGGCAAGTCTTTTTTTTGCATAGATATTAACAATAATTTTTCACCTTCCACTTCCAATTTTTGAATAAACTATTGCAATCAGATAAGCGAAAACATCCCCAGCGATACAAATCATACGATAGACAACAGCGGACGAAACCAAAATACCCTCGTCTATCATATCACTCATAAACATAAGCATAATTGCTTCTCTAATACCCAGGCCGCCTGGTGCGCCAGGCACAATAAATCCAATCACCCATGATAATACAAACAGTCCCATCACTCGAAATGCTAAGTAAATTGCTAACGGTTGCCCAAATAGAGCCAATGTCAGCAGATAAGCTCCAGCCATAACTATAAGGCGCAAACTGCAATTTCCTAAAAGTATAGCCATTTCTCTAAACTGGAAATTTAGCTCCTTATGTCTTTTTAATAACACTATCACACGTTCGCGAAAGGCAACAAAAGCAATAATAATTACCAGCATCAAAGCTCCTATTACTGCAAACATCAAAGGTGAGTTATACATCATTTGTATAGTAGAAACAAAATATTCAAATGCAAAAACACTAGCAAGCAAAACTGCCGCCAGACAAAAAAACACTATTTCTAATATAGTTGCTAAAGCCACATGAGTATGACTTATTCCTCCTGTATCAAATGCAATGCGGTTGCGTCCGATAAATTGCAAAACATTTCCTGGAAGATATTTATACAAATTGGTTGCACAATAGACAGAAATAACAGATTTGCGTTCCACTGAAACACCCGACAACGCTCGGATTAGCCAAACAAAGTTAAATGCAAAAAGGAAAACACCAAGCCCAAGAACCAAGGTGTTTATAAGTAACCCCACTATAGTTAGAGGGGAGGCTAGTATTGAAAAATCAACATCATATCGTCTAAGCCTTATGGCAATAAAAATAAGCGCGGCTATCATTAAAAACTTGCCAGCCCAAGAAAGAATCCTTTTTTTGTTAACCCCACTAATAACTCTAATGTTAAATTTTTGTTCCATCATAATTTCCTTTTTTCACACAACAACATCGTCCATGGAAAAGGTACCTCTTGTTTTAATATATCGCATGATTGTTCTACAAGCGAACGAAATGCAGTTGTACTCCAATGCTGGATATGCCCTGGAGTATTTCCAAGGTCAGAAAAATACTTTCCGCGCAAAACATTGCAAATTCTCCAAACAGGTTCATTGGGGACACTTAACAATAGATAACGTTTAGTTACTCTAAGAAGCTCTTGTATAGCGGTTTCTGGAGTTTCTAAATGCTCTAACACTTCGCAAGCAACCACCAAATCAAAACTATCTGTCGGAAAGTCAATTTGATAAACCGAACCCACAGAAAAGTTAACATTTGGACACAGCATTTTTGCTTGTTTAACAACTTCTGTGGATATATCTGAGGCATGGATTTCTATATCAAATCTGGATTGAGCTATATGTGCAGTCACATAACCTTCCCCGCAACCTGCTTCATATACACGCTGGAATTCGATTTCCCGCAAACATTTTTCTAAAGAAGAAAAAAAATTTGTCATAAGTTTTCTATAAACAGGGTTTCCAGATGTGTATTTGTTAAAATAATTGCCTTGCGGTTGAGTCATGTCTTAATCCTCCAGTTTTCAAATAGAAATTTTGGCATGTTTCAGATTTTGAATTTTTTTACTCGCAAACGAAAATATTTGTACCAAATGTTTTTAACATCTGGTATATCTTACCTTTCATCCAATTCCAATTTTCTTACACGATACTGAATATCTTCTAAAATTTTGCGGCTTGCCGCTGTTACATCCGCATGTAAACCTGCAATTACACATTGTACGCCCACCATAATCAACATCGCCGCCAAAATAAGGGATTGTATATGTCCGTCTCCTTGTCCCATCGCTACAAACACCAGAAATCGGGTAACAAAAGCCGCACCTATTATCATTGCTATTGTTCCTATTATGGAAAAGAATTTTAATGGCCGATACATAACAACCGACCGAATAATCACTGTTGCCGACCTTTGCATATAACGCCACATGCTCTTAAATAATCGCGATTCACGGGTTTCGGGATTTGTACGGATAGGTACTGATGTTACCGCCATTCTGTTCATTCCCGATTGAATAATAGTTTCCAAGGTATAAGTATACGCATTTACTACATTCAACTGCAAAGCCGCCTCGCGGCTATATGCTCGAAATCCACTAGGGGCATCTGGAACCGTTGTACCAGAAGCAACACGTACTACCCAACTACCTAGCCTTTGAAATTTCTTCTTTTTCCAAGAAAAATGTTCCGTTTCATCAATAGGGCGTTCGCCTATTACAATATCCGCATTTCCATCCAAAATAGGACGAACAAGTTTTTCAATATCAGCACCTTTATATTGGTTGTCTGCATCGGTATTAACTATTATATCCGCACCCAACCTAAGTCCCGCATCAATTCCAGCCATAAATCCCCGCGCAAGCCCTTTGTTATTTGCAAAATTAACAACATGGTGTACACCTAACCCTTTGGCCACATTAACAGTATTATCTTTGCTACCATCGTTTATGATTAAATACTCAATGATATCTATACCCCCAATATGTCGTGGAAGGTCGTTGATGGTTTGGGGAAGGGTCTCTTCTTCGTTGTAGCATGGGACTTGAATAATAAGCTTTATTGCAGACTCACTTTTAACTTTTACATTAGGTTTTATTTTTGGTTCATTTTCAGATTCTATTATGGGCTTTATGGGCTCTATTGCTGATTTTATGGCAATACTCATTAGATATGTCCTCCTAGCCTACGTAATGTTACGTTCTCAATAACCAAAACCGTATCCTCATAGGCAAGGGCGCGGAATTCTATATTTTGAGTATCTTCAAGCAAAGAGAATGGTAATGAAAATGTTTGTGGAGAATTTTGAAGGCATTCTCTTGTTATAGGGAGTCGAATAAGAATTTCCCTTCCCATTTCGGCGGAAACATCAATAAATCCAAGTTCCACTTCAAAATCTCCGTATTCTTCAGCCCCAAATCCTTCTCGTTGATGTTCTTCAAGTACTTGTACAAGCGATAAACTAAAATCTACCTCATAAGCCCCTTGCGAAAGGTTAATATATGGCCCAATCATAAAAAATCCTGATGAACTATTTGATAATCCTCTATCTGTTAATACAGCACGATTGTGCGCATAGCGATAAAACCATTTCAAACCAACAGTGACTTCAGGCGTATCGCTAGCAGTTTCACCATAAGACCTATATAGACTGTATCTTCCTAATCCATTGTCCACAGAACCAATATAAACCCTGTTAGTATAATGATTTAGCAAAATATCAATAGCATGTTGATTGTTTTCCACAAAAAAGTAAGTTTCTTTCTGTGAAAGCGTATGAAAGTCATAATGTCGCAGATAATTCATTGTTCGGTTAAAAAGCTCAAATTGTAGCCTATTGTGAAGGTGAACACCTCCAGCAAAAATTCCGCCTTCCCCTATCAGAAAATATACTGGGATATCCCTATCAATTTCGCTTACAAGTGTTCTTATTTCCATATTAAAATCATCAAAATATCTAATTGTCCGTTCGTAAAAACTCTCAGCAGATATATAAGCAATAAAAATGCCAATAAAAAACGCAATATAACTTAATAACCTTTTATTTGTTTGCAAGAAAACCATAATTACAGACCCAATAATCACTGAAATTGAGGCCGCAAAGTAAAGTGAATTGCTTATATTAGACGATAAAGACCTGAACCACGAAAGATTAACAACATTAAAATCCATAAAATGACGATCTTCATAGTTGTGAGAAAAATGTTGCACAACCCAAGTAGTCAGTAACAAAAAAGTCATTATTATTACTATAGCCTCAATATTCCGTAGCGAAAATTTCCACTCACCTTTAACCACTCCAACAAGCAAATATAACAACAAAACGGGGTATATGGGGCTGTTATACCTTCCATATACAAAATGGTCTCCTCTAACAACTTCATTCATTGCTATTGCTGAAATCGCTAATGTTCCAAGGAAAGCAAACAACAAAAACATTAGAGTAAAGTCAAAATTATTGATTATATCATATTCAGAATCCGTATTTATATTTTCGTTTTCTTTGATGTTTGCATTTATACTTTTTTCGTTTTTTTTATCAACTTTACTTTCACAAGTTTTGATTATATTGAAAGTGTTGCCTTTAGTTATCCTAATATTCTTTAGAAATTCCACATTCAACTGAAATAGTTTCAATACAGCGAAAAAAATCAAAGTAAACGAAGCTACACCCAAATAAAACACTTGCCCCGCAACCGCCCTAGTGGCACCAAAAAATCTGTCAGATTCTGTGAACAAAGAGGAAAATTGAAAAACCCGGCTGTTAAAATCATTACCATCTCTGCCGCCGCCAAGCCAAACATGATATTTAATATGCTCTGCAATTAAGGTATTAGCCACAAGTAAAACCAATAACACAATTAAAAAAACAAGAAAATGTTTAACTTCGACCCGCTTTAATACAGTCATTATAAAAACAACCAGCAAAGCTGCTATTATAACTCCAAGTGTTCTCATATGAACTGCATAAAGATAACCTAACAAAAAGGCTTGTACAACAAACCAAACCATTTTTTTTTCACTTAATTTATAAAAACACAGGGTAATAGCATAAATTAAAAGAGTCAAAAGGATTTCACTAAGCCCTAGACTTGAATATGCAATCACAGCACCCGAAAGAGTTGTAAATAGTATAATAATCACAATTGCCACGTTTTTTTTTAGAAATGGTTTTGTCATTGATTGTTTACATATTAAATATGATATTGGCACTATAAGCGAGGCAAGAAATGCGTTTAGATACATAGAATACCTGTAAAGTGCTTCCGTGCTATTGGCTATTAGAAAAAGCGGAACTAGCAAAAAAGAATAACCAAACGAATAATATCCAACATTAGTAACAGTAGGTGACCAATCATATCCTAAAAAATAAGCCGTAATACCAAATAATGCGAATTCGTCACCTGTTAAGTACAGTCCGACTCTATTTGATACCCTAAAAACACACACGACGAAAACAAGAATGCTCAAAAAAAGGACTATCAAATAATCATATAAATCATCATGACTGTTAACTAAAACAGATACATTTTTGTTCATCCTGTTTAATATTTTTTGCATGTTGTTGGAATCCTTCCGTCATTGCTATATTTATTACTTTTCATATGAATTACTTTAGGAATGTCTGAAAAATAATTTATCATGTAACTTTGTTTGTAATCTTATTTACAATCTCATTAAATTTATCTATCACATGTGACCATTGGTAACAATTTTCAATATACTTCATGGCATTTTTACTAATCACTTCATATTCATGTGACTTTTCCATATAAAAATTAACGATTCCTTCAAACTCAAGAAAATCCTCGTAATAAAGCCCTGCATTGCTTTTTATACAATGTCCCTTTAGCACTTCGCATCCCCCATTAACAATAACAGGCACTCCGAGACCCATAGACTCCAAAACAGAAATAGATAAACTTTCATATTTTGAGGGTAATATTAATGCTTCCGCGCCTGCAATTCCGTTATATTTATCCTCTTCGCTAACAAATCCTAATGGAAGAATATCTGGATGACTCGGAATAGGTATAGCTGCCTTACCCATTAAAACCAATTTTAAGCTAGATTTTAAGTTAGATTTTAAGTTAAAGGTGTTTCTCTTTTTATACTCAATAAAAAACTTAAACATTTCATTGCAGTTTTTTCCTTCATCAATGCGTCCGACATATACAAGATATTTTTCCAGATTGTACTTTTTTTTGAAAAGGGATGGTTGAACATTTTCTGGAATATCAATACCAACCCCGGCCAAAGCCCAAGGGATTTTCTGATTGTTAAAAAGATTATGAACAAGTCCTTGTTCTTCTTCAGTTAAAAACAAAAAGGCTTTGGGTGCATGAAATATTTCCTTGTAAATTCCAAAACGGATATAAGGCTCATCATGGGCAGTAGGAATCAAAACAGCTTTGTTTTTTACCAAGGGAAGCCCACGCACAGTCAAATAGTATAAATAAGTGACAAAAACAAAAACATCATAAACGTGACTATTTTCAACAATATAATTTATCAATTGCGGGCAAAAAGGCCCCTGCTTATCTACCCATTCTTCTTCTACATCGCGCTCACCATAAGATATTGTAAGCAATCGTGTATTTACTTCATTAAAAACTGCCTCATCACGTGGCTTTTCTACTCTGAATCTGCGCACTGATACTCCATTAACTTCTTGTAGTCCTTCTGGGTAGTGGTTATCCCATTTTGTATAATCCAACGCGCATGTAGTTAGTATTTCAACATCAAAAGTTGTCAATAAGTGTTCCGTTAGCATTCGTGTATAGTATTCAGACCCTCCATTTACCTCAAGGCCGTATCTCTGATTTACAAATGCAATTTTCTTCTTTATATTTTTCATTAGTTGGACACCTGCCAAAATGTTAACATTGCTGAATTTGCTGATTTTATTTGTTTTGCTAAATAAGTTGAAAATGCTGAAAATATCTTCTATATCGTTCTACCACTACAGGCCAATCAAAATTTTCAAGCACATATCTTCTGCCAAGACTCCCCATCTGATTAGCTTTGTTATGATTTTTTTTGAAAAAATCTATACATCCTTCAAATTCCCAATAGTCACTAAAGTACAATCCACCTTGTGACCTAATAGCAAAACTTTTAGTAACATCACAATGTGCATGTACCAAAACAGGACGAGTACACAACCAGCTTTCCATAATAACAAGCGAAAAACTTTCATTTTTTGAAGGCTGACATAAAACAGTTGCAGCATTGTAGGCATCATACTTGTCTTGTGTAGGTACAAAGCCTAAATCTATTATACTGTCTTTTATACTAGCAGGGATTTCAATACTACCTCCGCCTATTAACACTAGCCTTAAATCATTTAAGCGACGTCTTTTGTAGATTTCAAAATAATGCAAAAGTGTATCAACATTTTTGCCTACATCTTTTCGTCCGGCATATAGAATAAATGGTTGCTGGATATTATATTTTTTACGGAATCGTTCGGCATTGCCATAAATATTAGTGTCTATTCCCGTTCCAATTACTTCTGTCTTGATATTTTTTAAGTCATATATTTCTTGAGCTAATAGATATTCAGGTTCGCTAAGAAAAATCATACCTTGCACTTTTGTAAACAATTTTTTGAATTTAGAAAAATAGGCATAACTTTCACGATGTAAGCATGGAATTAGTAATGATTTTTTTGGACATGCTTTTATTCCATAATATGTCGTTCCAAACATATAAGGGATAAATACGAATAAGGCATAGGAATCTTCATTGGCTGTGATATAAGCATATAGTTCTGGACTATTAACCATTTCGACCATAAAAATTTCTTCTTCACTTTGTGTTATGGGCAACCCCTGTATTAATTTTGCATTTACACGGTCAAATGCGGCCGTATCTCTTTTACGTACTGGAAATCGCCGCACTGGTATCCCGTCCCAGTTGTTAATTCCAGGTTTGTAATAATCCACATTCCAATCACTGGAGAATTGTTCAACACAAGTCGTAAGAATTTCCAAATCTAAACCTGCTTCATGCAAATGCCGTGCCAGTCCTCGCAAAGCCATTTCTGCACCCCCTGGTATAGATTCACCAAACCACGGGGTGACAAAAGCAATCCGACCCCGCTTCATGAAGCTAGCTCCAGAAAGCGATTAAGGAGATTTGTAAATTGCTCTTTAATGGGTTCATACTGTAATGATTTTAGGCGATTAGTTTGGGATTGTAGAATTTGTTTTTTTAGCGTGTTGTCTTTTATTAAGCGATTAATCCAGCCCGCTAACAAAAGAGGGTTTTTATCTTGCAATAATACGCCTGCCCCATTAAGTGTATATTTAACTGCCGCCGCATCATAAGCAATAACTGGAATATCAAAAAGCATAGCCTCAACTAACGGTACACAAAATCCTTCATGTTCGCTTAAACATAAAAATACATCGGCAATCTGATAATAGGCCAAAATATCTGCAAAGCTAATATGTCCGGTAAAATAAACATCTCTCAAATCTAACGCAAGTACATATTTTTGCAAACGCGCATAATATTCTTCCATGCCACCATGTGCCCCCACTAAAAATAGGCGTGCCGTCGGGTTATAATACCGCTTATACTGATAAAAAGCCGCTATTATATCCTCCTGTTTTTTGTTAGGTGCGATCCTTCCTAGAAATAAAATATTAGTGTTGTTATCTTTGCCAAACAGGTCTGCAATATCTTGGTTAGGCATTTTGTAATAATCTTCAAAAGGGATAATAATGGGCAACACATCAATGGGACAAGTGTAGCCATATTCTAGTAAATCTTGTTTATTATATTCAGAGTCGGCCAAGCAATAATCGAATTTATCGGCCAAATACTTAACCTGCTCAACACCTTTTTGCGTTAATTCGCAAAGAACGGCACTGTATCCGGCAAAATATAAAGGTGGAGTAACGTTATGATAAATCATTATTTTCCGGCAATTCATACTTTCTATTTGATAGGCTAAACCGCTCCCCGTTGACATATGATAAATCACCACATCCTTTTCTTTTGGGCGCGGCAAATCTTTGAAACGGTATATGTATTTCATATTTAAGCGTTCATCCACATTTTCAGCATAAATTGCAGTTTCGTACCCCAGACCCGCAAGAATATCCATTAGTGCTAGGGCATCGTTGCTAACAGCATCTCCAAAGGCTATAGTAGGCATTATTTGTATTATTTTCATTTTATAAGCCCTCTCTAATTTTTCGTTAATCTTCTTTATCGTTTTCTTATAGTCTTCTTTGCTATTTTTCTTTTTAACATATTTAGAAATGTCTAAAAAATAACTTCCCAAATTTTTCGCCCATTCTTTAGCTTTTTGTGCTGGACTCCAACATCAAAAGAACTCTTTCGTGTTCCAGCCTTAATATTTCAAGCTGAAGTTGCAATAGCTTTTTTTCTTTTTGGGAAGTTGCAACAGTACCTGATGGAGAAGTATAGTCTGCGTAATTTGTGTAATTAAAGAGAATTTCTAAACATTGAAGGGTTAGGAGATTTTTCTGATTTTGCTCGGCAATCAACGGGTCTATATAAAAACGGATGCACTTACGAATAGCCTTTTTGAAAAAAACAACAAATCGCCTGGCAATTTTTGTATAGGAAACAATAGGGCGATAAGTTTCGATTACGATATTTTGTCGCAATTGATTTAAGTAATTGGCCAAGGCCTCCCTATCAAATGAAGGAGGTGAAGATAGCAAAGAAGGTGACGGAGCTTCAATAGAAATATCGTTAAAACTCAGCATATCATTTGAATAACCTTTTTCTTTTATTTCTCTGCGGATTTCCTCCATGATTTCTTCGATGTTAATTTCTTTGACATTAATTTCTTCAGCGTTAATTTTTTCTATATTAACCCCTTTTATAGTATCCACTATTTGTCACCAATCCTCTCTAAAAAGCCCAAATAAATTATTGATTTCTACTTATATAACAAACCTATGGTAAACGTTTTTTATCTATAAATATTGAATTGATTCCTGTAAATGCGTATTCAATATAATCATTTTGTCTCATTATTTCAGGGATAGTTTGATTTTTTTGCAAAGCTGCTAGAAGGTGATTAGGTATATACGGAATCATTTCGCATACTATCACGGCGGGTCGGCATATTGTAAAATCAATAGAGCGCAAAATATCTTCTTCTTTTCCTTCTATGTCTATATTTAGCAAAGTAGGTGCTTTATCAAAATACTTCTGAATAATGTCTGTAATGGTTATGGTTTCAACTTTGATTACCTGTTCTATTGCAAGTCTTGGGTCAATTTGAATAAAAGTTTCCGCGCTTTCCTTAACAAATGTGGAAAGGCCATCATTGTTCATAATATAGAAATCTACAGTATCGCCGCTTTTTTCCGTTATACATTTGTTTAGCAAAATGTCTTCGCTTCGGTATAATTTTAATTCTGGGATTAGACTGGGATTGGCTTCTACCAAAACACCCCTTGCACCTTGTCTGTAAAAACAATAGGTATTGCTTAATTCTTTTGCATGGTTTGCACCCAAATCCAAATAAAAAATCTGTGTTACTGGTATATGCAGTAGGGCGAACACCATGGAAAGAATCATATCCTCGCCAGTTTGTGAATATGAAAGTCTTTCGCTTTCTTGAGCTGGATGCTTAAAAATTTCGTGAGTATCCAGAATAGCCATTTTTTTTTCTATTACAGGAAGACGAGTTAAAAGTGATTTTAGAGAATCGGCCAACTCCATAGTTGTAATATCATCATTTGCCATACGTGATTCAATATGGATTATTTGGTCTGAAAGGCTAGTGAGGTTTTTGTCTGAATTATCTAGTCGTTTGCATAACTCTAAAGTTGTTAGGTCATCATTTGTTAGGCGTTTTTCGATTTGGTCTATTGTTTCGGATAAACATTCTTGGCGTTCGGATAGTTTTACGGTTGTTAAATCGTCGCTTGCCAAACGTTCTTCAATTCGGCCTATATGACTTGAAAGCTCAATAGTTTCTTTTGCTAAATTATCTTGACGTTCGGCCATGCGTACAGTTGTTTTGTCATCACCAGCCATGCGTTCATCAATACGATTTATATGACCCGAAAGCTCAAGGACTTCTTTTGTTAAGCCCTCTAAACTTTTTAAGCGTTCGGTCAACTCTGCGGCGATTTGGCTATCAACTAATAAACATGTATCAATACGCTCTATATGGCTGGAAAGTTCAAGTATGCTTTTATGCAGACTTTCTTGACGTTTGGCTATATCCTCGTTTGAAGTTGTAAGCTTGGTTATCTGTGTACCCAAAGGGGTTTTCATAACTAATCGCATTAATAGATGATGTTTTTCATTATTCACTAGGGTACCTCCAAACGCTTTCGCCAGTATTCCAAAATGTCGCAAAGTGTGTCCCTTATAGAATAAACAGGAACCCAATTTGTATCTTGTTGCAACTTTTTAATATCTGCGGCGATTTCAGGCATATCTGATGGCCGCATTCTCTCGGGGTCTTGTTCTACTGTTACCTGTGCCGTTGAAAGCCCGATTATTGTATCCAGCAATGATTGTACTGCTAGGGCTTTTCCACTACCAACATTGTAGACTTCCCCTGACTTCCCCTTTTCTATAAGTGTTTCGTAAGCGCGCACAATATCTCGTACATCTGTGAAATCGCGCTTGGCAGATAAATTGCCAACTTTAAGCACAGGGGGACGCAAGCCTATTTCAATTTCCGCTATCTGTTTACAAAAGCTTGGAATGGCAAAAGTCTCAGATTGCCCTGGCCCAATATGATTGAATGAACGGGTTGTTATAACTTCTAGCCCATGGATATCTGCATACATCCGCCCGAACATACCTTGAGTAGCTTTTGAAATCGCATATGGATTGATTGGGCAAATGGGCATTGTTTCAGATATAGGCAACATTTCGGGTGAAACATTGCCATATTCTTCACTAGAACCAATTAGTAAAACTCTTGGCTTGTTTTCAAGTTCTCGTAATGCTTCCAACAAATGCAAGGTACCTTTGATATTAACATCCATAGTAAGTGGCGAGTCTTTCCAAGATACAGCAACCGAACTTTGCGCCGCTAGGTGAAATACTGCTTGAGGGTGTATTTCTTTCAAAAGCTTTTTGCAAGCTTTAGCATCCAAAATATCTAAATTGACTATATTAGCGGAATTTTTGTTTGAAGTTATATCAGAATTTTTGGCATAACTTTCGGCATAACTTTTAATGGAAGTTTCCATTATTTCATTAGGCATTTTAGTGGCATATACTTCCCAACCTGTTTCTAATAAGTGTGTGACAAGATGATGCCCAACAAATCCCGCGCCACCTATTACTAAAGCTCTCATACCTTTTCTTTCGTTTTGCAAACTGAGCAATCATGGTGAGATTGGCAATCATGCTCAAATTGTCGCGAATGTCGCAAATCACTTTCGACCATTCGCAAATCATTGTCTACCATCCGCTTGACCAACTCATCAAATGTTACTTCTCTTTTCCATCCTAGCGCTGATTCTGCCTTTGTTGGACTTCCAAGCAAAAGTTCCACTTCCGCAGGGCGGTAAAATTGAGGATTTACACGTACTACAGCTTTGCCTGTAGCTTCATTTATGCCAACTTCATTAGCATCAACTCCATCCCACTGTAGGAAAATGCCCGCCTGATTAAAGGCCGCTTCTACAAATTCCCGTACAGTTCTGGTTTCGCCAGTGGCAATAACATAATCGTCTGGAATTTCTTGCTGGAGCATTAGCCACATAGCCTTTACATAATCTTGGGCGTGTCCCCAATCGCGTTTAGCATCCATATTCCCTAATTCCAAACATTCTTGTATCCCATTTTTAATACACGCAACAGCATGAGTTATTTTACGAGTTACAAATTCTTTTCCACGACGTTCGCTTTCATGGTTAAACAAAATGCCAGAACAAGCATACATATCAAAGCTTTCCCTATAATTTTTTGTAATCCAATGGCCATACAACTTTGCCACTCCATAGGGGCTACGTGGATAAAATGGAGTTTGCTCTGTTTGAGGAACTTCTTGCACCAACCCAAACATTTCAGAAGTGGAAGCTTGATAAAAGCGCGCTTGCGGTTTTACAATTCTAATGGCTTCCAATAAATAAGTTACACCAAGAGCATCAATTTCAGTGGTTAATATAGGTTGTTCCCAGCTAGTACCTACAAATGATTGTGCCGCAAGATTATATACTTCGTCCGCTTGGGAAATTTTCATTGCAGATACAAGTGAGGCCATATCAGTCATATCGGCATAAATAAAACGAGCCTTGTTCCTAATATGCGCCGCATTACCATAATCCACCATGCTTTTGCGACGCATTACTCCATAGACTTGATAGCCTTTTTCCAAAAGCAGTTCGGCAAGGTATGACCCGTCTTGTCCAGTAATGCCAGTTATTAATGCGCGCTTCAAGGTTATTCCTCCATCATGATTAATTTCAGAAAATATTTGGGAAACAATGAATTACCATTATTTTGCCATATTTTATTCAAAATATTCATTACCTGGAATAAATAATCAGCATAAAGTTGAGTGAGTATGATTGAAATGGTATTATATGCCCAATGGGTGTTAGAGCCTGTCCATCATTATTAGGGAGCGTAAGAAAATAAAGTTACAATCTTGCTTGTCTTTTTGCCTGATAACTGCGTCGGCAAAAAGCCTTACGCACCTATGGGTGCGCGCGGTTTTTGCCTCCTTGTTCTCGGACAAAAATCCTGCGCAATATTGCAACTTTATTTCCTTACGTTCCCTTAGTAGGAACGCGCTCCAAATTCAAAGGTGATAGGAGGGCAGATATGGCTGCCAAAACAAATTGCATAAAAAATGGAATTAGATATTTCCGATTGTCTGTCACGGTTGGAAAAGACGGGGAAGGAAAATCTGTCCGAAAAGAATTTTACGGGAAATCAAAGACGGAAGCAGAAACCAAACGAGATGAATATCTTGAAGGCATAAAAAAAGGGTTAGCTATTAGCTATAACAAAATAAAATTGGGAGATTTTCTTCATACATGGTTGTTTGATGTATTGAGGCTTTCAGAAATGAAGCCGTCAACATTTGATAGATATGAAGGGCTTTACCGTAACTATATCAAGCATAGTTGGCTAAACAATATACTTGTTTGTGAAACCCGCTCCATCATTATTCAACGATATTATAACGAGTGTTACGAAGCTGGTATTTCATCCAAAACAATCAGAACCATTCATAAATTGCTTCGATACTTTTTCAACTACTGCATTGCAGAAGATTATCTAATAAAGAATCCTTGCTTTAAGTTAACCATACCTGGAACTATTGAAGAAAAGAAATCAAAAGAGATGGACCCTTTCCAAGATGAGGAAGTGATTGCTATCAAACAAGCACTCAAAAACAATAATATTGAAACGGCTGTTCTACTATGTTTTGGAACTGGTCTCCGCGAAGGAGAATTACTAGGACTTAGCTTTGATGATGTTGATTTGGATATTGGTGAGTTATATGTGCGTAAGACTTTGAAGCGGGTTAAGATAATTAACAAAGACGGCAAGCATAAATATATGCGTTTGCTACAGGAACCAAAGACTAAGGAAAGTTGCCGGGTTATTCCAATCCCGTCTGCTATCATCAAGCAACTTAAATCCCATATCGCCAAACAGAAAGAAAAATTAATACGAAATGGCATTCCTTACTCACCGGACAAGTTACTTTTTACCACTGATTCCCTTGGCTTCATTGATGATAGAAATCTTTTACGAGCATGGCAACGAGTTTTGAAAAAAGCCAATATTCGTTACAGAAATTTTCATACTATCCGCCATACATACGCCACAAAACTGTTTGAAAATGGAATACCACTTAAAACAGTATCTATCCTTTTGGGTCACTCAGATATAAAAATAACGGCAAACATTTATACACATGTAATGCCGCGTGAAAAAGAAAAAGCCGCTGAAACGCTAAACCATCTGTTACTTTGATTGATAACCACTTCTGAATCGGGTAGGAGGCTGGGCATTAGTTGTCCAACCGACCTCCCAAGCTTGTTCAGCCTGCTAAACGTTTGCCACTGGCAAACAACAGACCACCATGCGTACCGTTCGGTACACGGCGGTTCCCAAGTTTACGCAAGCGACTTCTTGACTGCTGTTTTATAATAGTCAGAGAAGAACAAGTACCCAGCTTTACGTAACTTCTCTAAGGAACAAATACCAAACGCCTCCCCTTGAATGTTTTTTGTCGGGGAGGCGTTCGTAATAGAATTTCTTATTGAAGCGGTTTGGTATTTTGTGCCCGCCAAGCTGTTTTTCTTTTCTGTAATCTCTCACGGGTATAATCCGCTAATATCCACAGGTTTTAAGAATATGTTCCCTCATCAACAATGCCTATAATAGCCGCGTCTACTGGTGCATCATCAATATAACATGCGAGCCTTGCCCCGCTTCCACGTACAACAAGCACTGCCTCTCCTACTCCGGCACCAATATTATCAACCGCCACAAAGGATTCTTCTTGAGTTTCTGGGGCAGCTAGTGTTGTAAAAGGCTTCACAATTAGAAATTTGCAACCTTTCAGCTTTTCGTTTTTTCTTGTTGAAATAAGGCTTCCTATAACTCTGCAAAGAATCATTCTATTTTCCCCCTTTGAAAACCTTAACTATATCTCCAGTTTTAAGAAAACAGGCATTTGCCTCATCTGTATCAATGTGCATTTCTAGCGTAAAAGTTGGGTCTACACGGATTTTCACATTATCTAAGGTAAGGCCACGGCCATTGTTGATTTTCACAGATACTATATCCCCATCTTGCAATCCTAACTCATTTTCAGAGGGCATATGAATATGCCTAGCGGCTATAATACAGCCTTCATTCAAATAAACCGCGCCTTTTGGCCCTACCACCGCAATAGACGCGGAATTTCCAAGATGGCCAGATTCCCGCAAAGGTGCAGATACTCCAAGCCTTATTCCGTCAGTGGCTGAAACTTCAACTTGGGTTTGCTTTCGCTCAGGGCCAAGAACGCGCACATTTTCAATAGCCCTAAGTGACTGACCCACCACTGTAACACATTCAGTAGCAGCAAACTGACCACCCATTAGTTCTTGCTTTTTGTTCAACTGATAACCTTTGCCAAAAAGAATTTCCACATGTTCACGTGACAGATGAATATGTCTAGCCGAAACACCTACTGGCACATTCATCATATTTTCTTCCCGACATTTTTTTTGACCATTTTGATTATCTTGTTTTTTTTGGCTTTCATGACTTTTTTGACTTTTTTGACAAATAACTTCTACAATCGTGCGAACCAATTGTTCCTTATTTTGGGAATCCATTTATTCTGCCTTTGGTTTTTGATTCGTTGTTTGATTTAATGTTTGAGATGAAAACTGTGGCAAAATATGTTCCACATCGGTATGCGGTCTTGGTATAACATGACAGGCAACTATTTCTCCTAGCCTACCCGCGGCATTTGTACCGGATTCTACGGCAGATTTTACTGCACCTACATCGCCCCGTACCATAACAGTTACAAGACCAGAACCGATTTTTTCTGTACCTACCAAAATTACATTAGCCGCTTTACACATAGCGTCAGCGGCTTCAATAGCTGCAATCAGCCCTCTGGTTTCAATCATTCCCAATGCTTCTTGTGACATTTTCTTAACTGCTGCTCAAAACATGGACAAACATCCACATTGAGAAAATTCCTGGTTCAACGTGTCCTGCCTCGCCGTCGTTGGTACAACAGGCTACTACAGTTTGATATAACACTCCACAGGCGTAAATT
>Ga0123355_10001707_pt1 | contig 30570 bp, 37 predicted proteins | sample TergutEmb28metaG_3_FD_89872 | JGI IMG/M metagenome (GOLD analysis project Ga0123355, IMG submission 89872) | Embiratermes neotenicus P1 segment gut microbial communities from Petit-Saut dam, French Guiana - Emb289 P1 | ecosystem: Host-associated > Arthropoda: Insects > Digestive system > Gut ... | reverse complement strand
GTTCAATTTCCTAATGGCTACCAACCCTGCTTGGCTTGAAGGCAGAATATTTGCCGCACCAAACTTAGGGTCACAGGTATCTGCACTTTCGGGACATGATTTTGATATCACCATTCAACGTTATCCAATTGCCGCAAACGCGGTTGACAACGGAATAATGGTACGCCCTGGCAACTTGTTTAGCGTAAGCAATAACAGCCCTTATATAGAAGAAGCAGTAAGATTTGTAAATTGGATGCTTACAGATTTTGATGCAATTGTAGCGTTAAGCGACCAGCGCGGTGTTCCCGCTTCTGACCTTGCAAGGGATATCCTTGTTGCAGAAGGTGCGATTTCGGATGCACTAATTGCCGGGCACAACGAAGCAGTAGCTCACGCGGCGGCAATAACAGACGGACATCTTAACGCTAACGCTCAAGTTAGAGCGGTTCTTCTAAATATTGTTGAAAGCGTAGGATATAGAGTACTTACCCCCGCACAAGGAGCAAGCCAATTAATATCAGAACTTGAAGCTGTACTTGCGCAGCTACAAGCAGGCGTATGACCTCCGCAGGGGTAAGGCGCAAAAAGCGGTTTAACAGGCAATATATCGGCTTTGTATATCTGCTGCCTTGGATTATAGGATTTTTAACCTTTGACGTATATCCCCTGTTTGCATCGCTTTATTATTCGTTTACAAACTTTGGCTTGGGTGCTGCTTATAGATTTGTAGGGCTTGCCAACTATATAAACATTTTTACAAACGACCCCATATTTATGCAGTCTGCCAGAGTTACCCTTATCTACACCTTGTTCGCCGTGCCGGGTAGAATCATTTTTGCTTTGTTTATAGCAATGATATTGAATATGAAATTACGCGGTATCGGTATTTTTAGAACAACTTACTATTTGCCTTCTATTTTGGGGGGTAGTGTTGCTGTGTCTGTTTTATGGCGGGCAATGTTTATGCACAACGGGGCCGTAAATTCTGTGTTGTCATTTTTTACAAACGAGCCGGTGGTTATCCACTGGCTCGGCAGCCCCAGTCTCGCACTTACACCAATCATTATTTTGGCGGTTTGGCAATTTGGCTCTTCTATGGTACTTTTCCTTGCAGGGCTAAAACAAGTGCCAGGCGAGCTTTATGAAGCGGCTATTGTAGACGGCGCAAGCAAAATTCGCTTATTTTTCTCCATTACACTACCGATGATTTCACCTATTATTTTGTTTAACTTGGTTATGCAAACGGTAAACGCGTTCCAAGACTTTACAGGGGCGTTCATTCTTACGGGCGGCGGACCGCTTAGGGCTACCTATCTCTACGGAATAATGCTTTACGATATAGGTTTCGTTCAATTTAGGATGGGCTATGCCAGTGCACTGTCTTGGGTATTGTTCGTTGTTATTATTATCATGACGGCAGTAGTATTCAAAACATCAGGCAGATGGACACATTATGAGGACGGGAGGCGGTTCTAATGTTTAACACAAACAAAGGAAGCTATGGAAGACTTGCCGCTTACGTTTTCTTGATTGTATTAGGATTTATTCTGATATATCCGCTTATATGGCTGGTTATTTCATCTTTCCGTGCTACCAATGCAGAAATTTTTGGTACAGCCAGCCTTATACCTCATTCTTTTACCTTGGAAGGCTATCGCCTTGGCTGGCAGGGTACTGGGCAGTTTGGGTTTGGTACTTTCTTTATTAATACATTCCAGCTTGTAATACCTACTGTTGTGTTTACCGTTATATCCAGTGTTATTGTAGCTTATGGCTTTGCCAGGTTTAATTTTCCGTTTAAAAGGATATTGTTCGCGCTTATGATTTCTACTTTGATGCTGCCGAACGCCGTTACAATAATCCCTCGCTTTATTTTGTTTAGAGAGCTTAACTGGCTCGATTCTTACTTGCCGTTTATAGTACCTGCTGCTATGGCTAATCATCCTTTCTTCGTATTTATGCTTATTCAGTTTTTCCGCGGACTTCCGACCGAGCTTGACGAATCGGCTACTATAGATGGCTGCAACTCGTTCCAGACATTAATATATGTACTTCTGCCACTTTGTAAGTCCGCTCTGTTTGCTGTGGGTCTTTTCCAGTTTATCTGGAGGTGGAATGACTTTTTAGCTCCGCTTATATACATCGGAAGTGTAAGAAACTTTACTCTTGCGCTGGGGTTGCGTATGTCCATTGACGCAGGCGCGGCTATTCAGTGGAATCAGGTTATAGCTATGGCCGTTGTCACCATGATACCGCCCATGCTGTTGTTCTTCTTTGCTCAGCGTCATTTTATAGACGGAATCGCCACCACAGGTCTCAAAGGATAGTGATTCGACATACCTGATATAATATATACTAGAGAACCTGTATTCATAGAAAGCAACGCTGCCTTTGAACACAGGTTCTAAAATCCGCAAGGAGATGGTTGGTATGTTTAAATTGCTAATCGTAGAGGACGAGGACGAAATAAGAAACAGCCTTGTAAACTATTTTCCGTGGAAGCAAATAGGATACGAAGTAGTTGACGCGTTTTCAAATGGAGAGCAGGCTCTCGAGTATATTTTGAACAATCATATTGATGCCGTTTTAAGCGATGTAAAAATGTCCGGCATGGATGGGATTACATTGGCGAAAGAAATAAGTGAACGCAGTCTGCCAACCAAAATAGTTTTTTTAAGTGCGTTTCAAGACTTTAGTTATCTACAACAATCTATAGTTTATGGCGCGCGAAACTATATTCTAAAGCCTACAAAATACGACGACCTTGTTAAGGTGTTCACAAAACTTGCCGAAGAACTTAGCGACGAAGCAAAACCAGAAATAGAAACATACAAAACCAACCGAAGTAAACTGATTGACGTGATTAAAAACTGTGTTAAAGAAAATTTAAACACTTGCAATCTTAACACGGTTTCAAAAAGTGTTTATCTAACACCCTCTTACGTAAGTAACCTGTTTAAAAAAGAAACAGGTATTAATTTTATGGAATATGTGCTTTCGGAAAAAATGAAGTACGCGGCAAAAATGCTGGAAACAAGTGACCATACAATAAGTACGGTAGGAGAACTGACCGGATATAGCGACACAAAAAATTTCATACGCGCTTTTCGCAAATATTATGGCAAAAGCCCCGGCAAATATCGGCGTGAACAGGTAGAAGGCTCATGAACTCTTTAAGAAAACATCCGATGTCAAGTAAACGCTTTTTTTGGAAAAACCTTGCTTCGCTTATGGCAATATCACTTATACCTGTTATTTTTTTGGGTGTGCTTTCTATTATAATTGTCAATTCTCATTCCCGCAGAAATGTGATTGCCGCAAACGAAGTCATGCTTAACCAAGCCTGCGAAGTGGTTGAATACGTATTCGGCGAACTTGATAGCATTAATATTGTCTTTTCTACGTCGTCTAATATTATCAACAGTGCCAGAAGCATACTCCGGCACGAAGGAAGCATTAGCTTTGATGAATTGCAAATTCTTAGAATTTTGCAAAGCTTCTTAGATGGCTCGGCACATTCTCGTACACATATTCATTCGATTTATATTTATTTTGACGACAGCCCCCATCGGTTTTTATCCAGTGGTGTTGGCATAATCAATACCGATACCTTTGCCGACACCGATTGGATTGCGGACTATCTTGCACAACCTCGCAATGTAGAAAGCTGGACACAACTACGTACCATAGGACGCAACGATGTAATAAGTATTTATCGCCGTATTCACTTTCCCGGTATGCGTACACCGGAAGGGGTTACCGTACTAAATATCAGGGCGGACTATATTAACTCTTTACTGGCAAACTTTCGTAACCATCCTGACAGTATACTTATGGTGCGGGACAAGTATGGCAGCACTCTTTTCTCGACTTCTGATTTTCATGGAGATTATGGTGCGTACGAAATCACACGAGTTTTTTCCCAGCGATATCAATGGGAGTTTATCTCGGCAACCCCAACAGCTTCACTGTACGCTATGGCTTTTAGTATCACATCTGTAACCATTACAATTATTATGGGCCTGGCAATTGTGGCTTTAATAATCGCATTAAAGATTAACCGAAGCACCTACTCTGGGCTTAACCATTTACTTGAAATTTTTGACGCGGCACAAAACCAAAAACCGTTGCCATCTGCGGCTACTGATAAAAAAAACGAGTATTTCTATATTGCGCAAAACATTGTTAAAACCTTTGTGGAGCAAGATTATTTAAAAATGCAGCTTTCGGAACGAAAATACAAACTGCAAGCCATGGAGTTAAACGCATTAAAAGCACAGATAAACCCTCACTTCCTTTTTAACGTGTTGGAAACACTGTATTGGAAAGCATTTTCTTTAACAGGCAATAAAAACGAAGTAAATATAATTATGGAGGACTTATCTGATATTTTGAAATATTCGCTTTATGGACAAAGCGACATAGTATCACTGAAAGACGAAATAAAATACGCCAAAAGCTATCTGAAAATTCAAAAATTACGGTTTTCGGAGCAAATTAACGTGACATGGTGCTATAACGAAAGCGACGGAGCAATTGAAATACCCAAACTTATTTTGCAACCTATTATTGAAAACAGCATTCATCACGGCATAGACAATGCGGAGGATAAAGTCAGTATCAAGCTGCACTTTTATCCCGAAAATGATGTGATGAATATAAAAATAACCGATGACGGAGCAGGTATTTCTTCTGAAAAGCTGGAAACTCTTCGTATCCGATTACGCCAGAGCGAAGGAATTCCGGACGACCATATAGGGCTTTTTAACACCCACAAGCGGCTGGTTTTGTTGTATGGAGATGAATTTGGAATACAGCTTGACAGCCAGGAAGGTGTTGGAACGTCGGTTCATCTCACTTTTCCGTTTAGAAAGAGAGGATAAAAGTATGAAAAATAAATTTAATGAGGCCATTTGTGCCGAAGGCATGTCAAATACTATAATTCCATTTTCAGATTTACAAAAAAGGTATCCGGAATACAGCGATGCCAATCAACAATTGGTGGCACAAAACCTGGAGCAAGAATTGGCAAAGCTTAAAATGAAAATTGTAGTATTGGACGACGACCCAACCGGAACCCAAACAGTAAACGATATCCATGTGTACACCCAATGGGATAAAGACTGCCTGAAAGACGCATTTGACCAGACTGCAAGTATGTTCTATGTCCTAACCAATTCAAGAAGTTTTTCACAAGAGCAGACAAAAGCCGTACACAAAGAAATAGCCCAACATCTTCTTGAAATCTCGAACGAGTCGGGTAAGGATTTTATCGTTATAAGTCGAAGCGACTCGACGCTGAGGGGATACTATCCACTTGAACCCGAAACGCTTAAAAATACAATGGAATCTCATTCGTCTAAGATATTTGACGGCGAAATTATTTGTCCGTTTTTTGTAGAGGGCGGGCGTTATACTGTTGACAATATCCACTATGTAAAAGAAGGGAAATATCTTACCCCTGCCGGCGAAACCGAGTTTGCACGCGACAAGTCATTTGGATGTAAGAATTCTAATTTGCCTATGTGGATTGAGGAAAAATCCGAAGGAAAATATCCTGCTTCCGAGGTCGAATGTATTACCCTTGACATGCTTAGGGGGCTTAAATACGGAGAAATTGAAGATATCTTACGCAAAGCGGACGGATACAAAAAAATAGTCGTCAATGCCGTAAGCTATTGGGATATTAAGGTTTTTATTACCGCATTTGTGCGGGCGATACTTTCCGGCAAACGGTTTATCTTCCGCTCGGCGGCGGCGATTCCAAAAGTAATCGGTGGTGTGCCGGATGTACCTCTATTGGGAAAAGACGATTTGATTGACAACGGGAATGCCAATGGCGGGTTGATTATTATTGGGTCTCATGTAAACAAAACAACTTTGCAATTTGAAAAGTTACGAGAACTTGACAATATCATTTTCTTTGAATTTAACCAGCACCTGGTGCATGAGCCGGAAAAAATGGCAAGCCATGCCGTACAAGTTAGAGATGCTGTAGACTCCGCCATTTCAAAAGGGAAAACAACGGTAGTATACACTCGGCGTGAGCGCGTTGATGCACCAAGCGGCAGCCAAGAAGATAACTTGCGTATGGCTACATCTATTTCCGACACTATAAGCGGAATGGTTAATCAGCTACATGCGCGTCCTTCATTTGTTATAGCCAAAGGTGGAATTACCTCAAGCGACATCGCTGTTAAGGGACTTGGCGTAAAAAAGGCCATGATAGCGGGACAAATTTTAAAGGGGATACCGGTTTGGCTGACGGGAAACGACAGCAAGTTTCCTAAGATTCCTTACGTGGTATTTCCCGGTAATGTGGGAGAAGTGGATGCGTTAAAGGAAATTGTAGCCAATTTACAAGAAAGGTAATGAGGTGCTTTATGAAAAGAGTGAAACTTGCAGGAGGACTTTCTATATCCCAGTTAGTGCAGGGCTGCATGGGGATACTATCGGAAGGTGTAACAGGCGATAAGCTAAAACGTCATGTAGAAGAATGTCTTGACATGGGTATAACCACATTTGACCATGCAGACATGTACGGCATGTATGAAGCAGACAGGGCTTTTGGCGAAGCGGTAATCAGAAACACAAACCTTCGCGATAAAATGCAGATTATCACAAAGTTTGGCATTATAAAAGAAGGCTACCGAGGCGCCGAAATAAAATATGTAGACTGCTCTAAGGAAAACATCATCCTTTCTGTAGAGCAATCCTTAAAGCACTTACATACGGATTATATCGACCTTTTGCTGGTTCACCGTCCCGATTTTTTGTTGGAACCTGCAGAGGTTGCCGGTACTTTGAGCGATTTGATTAACCAAGGCAAAATCTTGCATGTTGGGCTGTCTAACTTCCAGCCTCACAACTATAGAATGTTTAAAAAATTTGCGAATTTTCCCATAGCTACAAACCAGATTCATATGTCACTGCTTTATACCGAAGCACTGTTTGACGGTAGCATAGACCTTGCCTGGGAAGAGGACTTTCCCCTTATGGCATACAAGCCCATGGGCGAAGGCAGGATTTTTACAGAACAATCCGAGCGTATGGATAGGATGCGTTCACTTTTAACGGAACTATGTAAAAAGTATAACGCGGATACTATCGATAAAATGATGTACGCTTGGTTATATAACCATCCGGTAAATATTTGCCCAATAACAGGGGCATTGCAGATGGAATATGTTCAATCTGCCGCAGATGCGATAAATATTAAACTGGAGCGAGAAGACTGGTATAAGATTTTGCTTGCGTCACGGGGGCATTTGCTGCCTAAGATTGAGGTTATTTAATCCGAAAATAAAATTCAGTTGGGTTCTGAGAGAACCCAACTGGCTGGTGACATAGTCCTTAATGGACGTTAGGAGGGAAAAATATGGGTTTAATTGGGTTTGTCGGATTGGGAATTATGGGTGCGCCAATGTGTAATCAACTTATTACGCACGGATACACTCCTCTTGTTTACGATATAAATAAGAAAGCTGTAGAACTGGCGACCTCTAAAGGTGCTAAGGCAGCGTCCCTTTCGGAAATAGGGGCGCAGTGTGAGATTGTTTTTACAATACTTCCGAATGGCGGAATAGTGAAAGATGTTTTGTTTGGCGAAGGCGGAGTTGCCAATAGCTTAACGCCCGGTACGCTGGTGGTTGACATGAGTTCTGTCTCACCGGCGGATTCTGTTGAAAACGAACGTCGACTTTCTAAAATGGGTATCGGTTTTCTGGATGCCCCTGTAAGCGGTGGAGAACCTAAGGCAATCGACGGAACTTTAGTATTCATGGTTGGTGGGGCAGAAAAGGATTTTGACTGCGCACTCCCGTATTTTAAAGCTATGGGGTCGTCGGCGACTTTGGTTGGGCCAACTGGCAGCGGATCGGTGGCGAAACTTGCTAATCAGGTTATCGTAAACTTGAACATAGCTGTAATATCGGAAGCTTTGGTATTTGCAACTGCAGCGGGAGCTAACCCACGCAAAGTGTACGAAGCAATACGCGGAGGTCTGGCGGGTAGCACTGTACTTGATAATAAAGCACCTATGATTTTTGACCGAAATTTTAACCCCGGAGGTAAAATCTCCATAAATCATAAGGATATCGGCAATGTACTTGCTTCGTCTCACGACATTGGCGTTCCTATGCCGTTTACGGCTCAGTTATACGAAATTATGCAATATATGAAAAAATCTGGCAGCCTTGAAGACGACCACTGCGCAATTGTCAAATATTTTGAAAACTTGGCGCAAACTACAGTTGAAGGGAAGTAATATACATGGCGGAAATTTATATGGATTACTGCTTGCCGCTTTCGGGGCAGCTAGTTACAGAAACAATCCAGGAAGCTATCAACAAATGCCACAGTCAAGGGGGCGGAACATTGCGATTTCCCCCCGGTGTTTATCTTTCAGGCACTATAGAGCTTAAAAGCAACGTCACTTTATTGTTTGAGCGCGGTGCAGTTTTGCTGGGTAGCGACAAAATTGAAGATTACCCTGCAAAGTGCCTAATATGGGCGGAAAACGCAGAAAATATCGCTATTGAAGGCGGCGGAACGATAGACGGACAAGGGCATACGTTTTGGGAGGGCAAATGGTATCCATTTACACGACCTCAAAAAGTTATTCACTTTGTCGGTTGCAAAAATGTGACCATAAAAGACGTTTTGGTTACAGACGCGCCCATGTTTAATATTCAAGTTACAAAATGTGACTTAGTACGCATCGAAGGCGTTAGCATCAAAAACAAATGGGGTTCGCCAAATACCGACGGTATCGACCCCACATCTTCCAGAAATGTGTTTATTTCAAACTGCTATATCGAAACCGGTGACGACGCAATATGTATAAAATGCGGCGATGAACCTACGGAAAATATAGTTGTCACAAATTGCATACTAAAAACAGATGATTCCGCAATAAAGCTGGGTACTGGTTCTCAGTCGCGGATTGCCAACTGCCTGTTTAGTAATATCGTAGTGCATGGGTCTGTACACGGTGTTGCGTTCTTTATGAAAGACGGTGGTACTTTTGAGGATATTCAGTTTTCCAATATCATCCTTGAAACAGCCACCGACCCGGGAGCATTTATAAGCAAAGGGTCGTACCCCATATTCATGGACATAGAGCAGCGTAACCCCGATACTCACGACGTAGACGCAGACGGAAATACCTTTATCGTAGGCGACGAAGCGATTAACGCCGTCATGGATGGCACAGGTGATATTCCCCCTTTGGGCAAAATAAAAAACATCAGTTTCCGTGATATAACAATAACTGTAAGCGATGGCAACTGCCTTATTCAAGGACACCCCGAACAGCCGATTGAAGGACTGACGTTTGATAATGTCCGCATTAAGGTAAAATCCCGAATGGATTTATCGAAAAGGCTAAAAGCCAGAGGCACTCGTTCTATGACAAAGCGTGCGATAAACGACTATGCAGACAAACACGCATATTTCACTTTTGCGCACATACGTAATCTTCGCATGCGGGACATACAAATTATAGAAAATGAACAGCCAAATGTCCCTGAATATTACGCTATTTGGGGTGAGGATTTGAAGAATGTACTTATTGAGAATCTGAATAGTGATGCGACTCTTTTTCAGAATTCGTCAGCTGTTATCGTAAAATAACATGGAAATCAATTTTGATATGGAATATACAAGTTACCCATCGTAGGGGCGATTATTAATCGCCCTTTTTCGTACATTCCCCTGTTCCTCACATTATGCTACAATACTCACGAGAGGTGGCATATAAGATGAAGAATGCTCAAGCATCTGTTGAACAACAAAAACCCGACATACTTTCACTAACCCCGGCGGAAATTGAATTAATAATAAAAAAAATGAACCAACCTGCATACCGCGCCAAGCAGATATGGGGCTGGCTTCATAAAAAGCATGTACAGACATTTGCGGAAATGGCAAACCTACCCGCCGCACTGCGGGAAGAGCTTGACACAGCATATCGCATAGCCACTGTCCGCGAAGAAAAAAAGCTGACATCAAAAAATGACGGTACAGTAAAATATTTATTTTCCTTACACGACCATAATCTAATCGAATCTGTTTTGATGGAATACAACCACGGCAGCAGTGTGTGTGTGTCCACCCAAGTGGGATGCAGAATGGGTTGTGCTTTTTGCGCATCAGGGTCAGAGGGGCTTGTGCGTAATTTAACCGCGGGGGAATATTGTGCGCAAGTTTATGCCGCCGCACGGGATACGGCTCGTGTGGGAGGCGTGGTACTTATGGGCTGCGGCGAACCGCTTGATAACTTTGACGCAACCTTGCGGTTTATCGAACTGATAACCCACGAAGATGGCGTTAATATCGGCGCGCGGCATATTACACTTTCTACATGCGGGCTTGTGCCGGAAATTCTCAAACTGGCAGAATTGAAACTGCAAATTACATTGGCCATATCCCTGCACGGCGCGACAGACGAGCTGCGGCAAAGCCTTATGCCCATTGCAAAACGCTACCCGCTGGGCGAGCTAATTCCTGCCTGTCACAAATATGTAGAAAAAACCGGCCGTCGCATCACGTTTGAATACACGTTAATAAAAGGAGTAAACGACAGCCCTGCCCATGCAAAAGACCTTGCACGGCTGCTGAAAGGGCTTAATTGCCATGTAAATCTTATCCCAATAAATAAAGCGCGGGGGGACTACTCCCCTACCCCACGCCGGGACGCCGAAAAATTTGCTGCCGTTTTACAAACTGCGCGTGTGCAAACTACTATTCGGCGCAGTTTGGGTTCCGATGTAGAGGCGGCTTGCGGACAGCTTAGAGCACGAGTATATAGTAATTTAAGTTGAATATCGGAGCAAACTTCGACAAATATTTCACCTAACCTTTGAGATAATAGGACAAAATTACCATTTTATCCCAAAGGAGATACATATGAAAAATATCATTTCCGCAATATCAAAAACAAAATTTAAAGCATTGGCGTTAATTATTGCCATAATATTTGTCATAATTCCGACAATAGCCATCCCCGCGCGTCCACCTAACCCATTCGATATCATACCACAACGGGACGTTGACGGCGTAGCTTTTGTGCCGGTTCGCCATACAGCAAATGTCCATTCTTTCCAGGTGGCATGGGACGGCGACGCTCAGGCGGTGATTGTAACATGCATATACGGCCATTCGTATACTATCACCGTTAGCGAACACGGCGTATTCAACGACAACGGCACCGTATATATGCCACTTTCACAGGCGGTGGAAATTTTCACACCCAGCCCGCTTATAGGCTCGTGGATGTGGGTTGCAGACCGTAATTTTACTTACATTTTCAACCCAGACGGCACGGGGGAGCGAGGCTTTGCAGAGCTGCCTGTCGAAACATTCACATGGCAGGCGCGAGGCATGTCGCTGGATATTGCCCGGACAGACCAAGTCCCCACCAACGTACCGCGGTACGAACGTTACAGCTTTACCATTGCACATGATACTCTTACCATTGTCTGTAGGCAGTTTGCCGGCAGGGTGTTTAGTTTTAGAAGTTACTCGCTACTCCCCTAGTTTGCGCTTGACGGATTTGTAGTAGTTGACTGCATTTAGAAATTCCTCTTGGGAAAAGTCCGGCCACAGCAGGTCGGAAAAATATAGCTCTGCGTAAGCCGCCTGCCACAGCAAGAAGTTGCTTAGGCGGCGGTTTTCGCTACCGCCGGTACGGATTACCAAGTCTACATCCGGGGTGCCCGCGGTATCTAAGTAAGTAGCAAACGCTTCTTCGGTTATGTCAATATTTTGATTTTCGCAAACATCGGCGGCTATTTTTTTTGCTGCGCGTACTATTTCGTCACGGCCACCGTAGCTTAGGGCTATTTGAACTGTTAGTTTTGTACAGGCGGCGGTAGCGGTTTCTATGCCTTCTATTACTGAGATGGCACGTTTGTCAAAACGAGTGCGGTCGCCTATTATCTTTATTTTGATGCCCTTTTCTACACAGTTGGCTTTTTCTTCGAGGAAATGCTTTTCCATTAAAGCAAAAAGATGCCTAATTTCACGCTCGGTACGTTTCCAATTTTCTGTGGAGAATGCGTATACTGTCAGATATCGTATGCCTGCCTGCAAACACCATTCGCACATGTGGCCGAAGACTTTTGCTCCAGTGTCGTGACCTTTGTATAGTTCAAAAGCGTGAGCGCGCGCCCAACGGCGGTTGCCGTCCATTATTACTCCTATGTGGGTGGGTTGCATTTGACATTGCTCCTTTACTTATAAAAAATCAGAAATCTAATTTCCCTTTGCCGGGAACACGCATCTCATATTATGATATGTATAAAATGCCATGTTAAAAAACATCAACATGACACATCCGCATAATATTAAGAGCCTCTGCGTGGCTCTGAGGCGTAACCCCGGCGCAACAACCGGCATTTACGCTAATTTGCACATCCGGCATGGCGTTCTTAATCATGATGGCGTTAGATACTACACAAATATCGGTACACAGGCCCAAAATTTCAATTTCGGTAATATCCGATTCGCGCAATTTTAAAAAATTCACCAACTCAACGCTGCCGAAAACAGGCTTTGTAAACGTATTTTCCTGCAGCTCGGGTAGTCTTATCGTGTTACCGTTGTTACGCCAAGCCGCCAGCACGGATTTATTTATCTGCCAGCCGTCCGTTCCTTCTATACAGTGAGGAACGGGTAATTTTTTGCCCTCGGATGTGTTCAAATAATCCTCTTGGTGAGTGTCTTTAGTAAATAGAATAAGTTCCTCTGCAGAATTTTCGATGCGTTTGACCACATTGCCAACAATGGAAACGGCCTCTGCCGTACCAAGCGTGCCGTCGATAAAATCCTTTTGCATATCCACAACAATGAGTATCTTCATGAAAGTATTTCCTCCCTTTAACACGCTGCGCGCTTTTTCATGCGCAGGTTTACACTACCTTATAATATAATCCCCAGCAAAATAAGAAACCCGGGAATAAACGTACTTGCAATGCCGTTTAAGATTAAAATATGCGGGGTATATTTGTCAACCATTTTACTGCCCAGCAAAATGGCAATAAAACTTTGCGCCCACAAAATCCCCCACATACTCCAGAGATACACCATTACCCATGGTGCGCCTATAATGATTGATTCGACTGCGAAAGTAAAAGAAACTACAGACGCAAACAGCCCGTACATACCAAAAACTTTCCAGTTTTCGCTCTTGAAAAAGATATGCGCCGCAATAATAAAATAATTAAGCGCGAATAACCACATAGCCGCAGAAAACCCAAAAGTAGCGTGGCAGGATGCTTGGGCCGTTTGAAAAACCGCGTTTATCCCAATAATAACCCCTACCAGAGTGTTTACCATTGCCTTTGCCTTATTGTCAAAGGCAGTAAAATAGCTTACTCCATTTAATGTTAAAGCAAACCCTGCAAACAATAAATTGACTCCCAGCATAAAAAAATCATCTCCTTAGAATTTTACATATGTCATGACATATGTAAATATAAAGGAAATGTATCACATCTGTCAAGAATTAAGATATCCAACCGCTTCCAACATACGGCAAACTTCCTCAAAATGCACCTTATCGCGACAGGATATTGTATGTACATGTACCCCCATGGTCAATTCAGACAACAGTTTAACTTCCGATGTTTCAACTTCTTCCATAAAAAAATCAACATCTTTTCGGGTTGCAAGGTTCAAACTGCCCGTGATTTCGCCGTAATATCCATGCTCTACTATCACGTTTACGACAACAGCTCCTAAGTCCACAATTGTATACAATTCATCCCTTGTATTTCCAGGCGCGTGCCGGCAGACTATTTTGCCAAGATAATGAGCTGCTTTGTCGGCAGAAGGGATCATATATCCTCTCGCGGTTGCAATTATCCCATGCCCGCGCGCGCGCAACAATGCAACATCACCAACAATAATTTGCCGGCTTACATTTAACTCCTTTGACAAAGCGGAAGCACTGACAGGTTGCGCTTGTTGTTCGATTATATTTAGTAACTGCTCCCTGCGTAATTCTGCATCCATACCGGCAGCTCCTATCGTTATTTTGCACAATATTTTATCATTTAAAACTATTGCGGTCAAAAATACAGGAAGCGAAAAAATTTCAACTGGTGACTCACAGTCACCAGTTGAAATTTTCCTGGAGCATAAATAAAGCGCGTTTGCGCGCATTAGGCGCAGTGAGCGAAGCGAACGTTTCCCGCGCGTTTCGTGCCAAGCAATTTACATACAATAAAAAAACCGCGCAAACACGCGGTCTTCCTTGCTTAAATTGCATTGTGAGTAAAGCTCACAATCTTACAGATTGGAATTTCGGTTACACTGCCAAGCCAGTTCCAACTGCGTCTGCCGCGTCCGCGGCAACCGCCACGGTCACACGGACCACGTCCGCGTCCAAATTCTTCACCCTCAAATACGGGGAAGCCACCACAGCATGAACTGCCGATTGGGCAGCTTGGCGGTGCGCCAATATCGGTTATCAGCTTAACGCAGCCACCACAAATGCCTGCCAACACGCCGGTAAAACCATTGCCGGAAAGTCCGCCGCTTGTGGTAAAAATAGTTACTGTTTGCCCAAGATATCTGGACATGCTTTCAACTAAGAATTCTCCCATGGGAATCCTCCTTTTCAGTCTGTTATATAGTTAGTTGACGCCGGGGTTGTGGCGTTTTACAGCCGCGCCACAAACTCCCCGCGCCCAATCTATATGAAGGAACTTAAGTTCCTGGTACATACTATGTAATGTTGTCCTGTTGTGTTACAATAGACGAAAAATGACATTAGAGAATAAGCAGAGGATGAGACGATGTTAACCGACATAGACCTGAACAAGTCCATGGACAAAAAAGAATACAAGGAAAACTTGGCAAAAATGGAAGCAACCCTTTCACAGCTGCAACAGGAAATCCGCGAGGCAAACCTTCCTGTGATACTGGTGTTTGAAGGCTGGGGGGCATCCGGCAAGGGGACATCTATCGCAAGAGTGGCCAACGCACTAGACCCGCGATACTTCGATGTGCGTACAGCCGGCAAAGTAACCGAAGACAAAATACGCCGTCCGTTTTTGTGGAGTTTTTGGACGTATCTGCCGTCCCGGGGGCAAATTGTTATAATGGACAAGAGTTGGCACAGGATAATTTTGCCAAATGTGCGGGAAGATTGGCAGCTTTCCAGCATGGAAGCCCACGGCTTTTATTTTGATGTAAATACATTCGAACGGCAGCTTACGGATGATGGGTATTTGATAATCAAATTCTTTTTGCATATAGGTAAGGAAGAGCAACGCCGCCGCTTTAAAAAACTGTACAAAGACCCCACAACGAAATGGCGTGTACGCCCTCACGATTGGGCGCAGAACGACAACTACGAACACAACCTGCATCTTTTCGAAAAGCTGCTGAAAATGACATCCACGGACGAAAACCCATGGCATATAATAGAAGCCGAAGACAAACGTTACGCCGCCTGCAAGGTAATGGATACAGTAATAAGCACCGTACAAGCGCGGCTGAACAAAATGAAAAACCCAGCCCCTCCCCCTGCCATTGCCGAGATGCCAGCCGTACCGCGCACTTTAAGCAAAATATCCCCCGACGAGACTATTTCCGATACAGAATACAAGGAACAGCTGGAATACTATCAAAGGCGTTTGCGTAAGCTGTGTAATAAAATGTACGCAACCCGTCGCTCTGCTGTTATCGCGCTCGAGGGGTGGGACGCGGCAGGCAAGGGCGGTACAATCAAGCGTCTTACATCGGAAATAGACCCCCGCGGTTATGCGGTTGTTCCCATTGGGCCGCCGTATCCTCACGAATTGGCGCGGCATTATTTGTGGCGTTTTATGGTAAAAATGCCCAAAGACGGGCATCTGACAATTTTTGACCGTTCGTGGTACGGACGAGTGCTTATCGAGCGGGTAGACGAACTAACGCCGCCGCATATCTGGCAACGTGCGTATCAGGAAATTAACGAAATGGAGCAGCATCTGGTAAGCCACGGTATGATAATTTTAAAATTTTGGCTGCATATAGACCGCGACGAGCAGCTGCGCCGTTTCGAAGGCCGCCAAAACGACCCGCTAAAACAACATAAGATAACAGACGCGGACTGGAACAACCGTTCAAAATGGGAAAATTACGAAGTGGCAGTGGATGATGTATTGGCGAAAACCCATACATCCCACGCACCATGGATAATTGTAGAGAGCAATAATAAAAAATATTCCAGGGTAAAGGTGCTTAAGGCCGTTACAGACGCGTTGGAAGAGGCAATAGGATAGACAATGGGCAGAACATGACAGAAAGGCGGATAGTCAAATGCCTGAGAAGAAAAACATCCACGCAAACCACCGTCAGCGAATGCGCAAGCGATACAAAGAAAACGGCCTCGATTCTTTCCACGACCATGAAGTGCTGGAAATGTTGCTATATTACTGCTATCCCCGCTGTGATACCAACGAAATAGCCCACAGAATGCTTGGCGAATTCAAAACCCTGAAAAACCTGTTCGACGCGGATGTTGATACTCTAATGTCAAGGCTCGGCTGCACAGAAAAAATTGCCGTTTTGCTAAACCTCATGCCCGCTGTTGCCAAGCGGTACTTGCGCGGGAAATGGGGAGATAAAGTAATTTTGGACACACCGGAAGTTGCAGGGGAGTTTGCTATAGACTTATTCGTAGGCCAAGAAGTAGAAAATTTTTATGTGCTGTGCTTAGATAAACAGCTGCGGCTCAATCAAGTAGCGCACATAGCCTGCGGTACCATTGACGAAGTACCTATTTTCACCCGCGAGCTGGTAAAAAAAGTATTGGAACATCAGGCGGCAAATGTAATATTGGCTCACAACCACCCGGGCGGCGCGATTCAGCCATCTCTCGACGACAATGCCGTTACAACGCGCATACGAGACGCACTGGAATTAATAAATGTTCCGGTAATTGACCATATTATTGTTGCGGGAGATAAATATTACAGCTTTGCTAAACGCAGGCACAGACATGTTACAGGGTATTAGCGTATATTAAAAAAAGAGGGTAGAAGAAAGGAACATGAACATGAAAAGACTTGGAAAATCTACAAACAATGTAGTCCTAAGCGGGGTATGCGGCGGTATAGCCGAGTATTTTAATATAGACCCCACCATTGTACGCCTGATATGGGCGTTGCTTACAGTTATGAGCGTGGGCTTCCCCGGCTTAGTACTGTATATAGTGTGTGCAATTGTCATGCCACGCGGCGTTTACGTCGACCCCGGCCCGGATGATTACAGCCCTTATTCTGATAGGGCCAATTAATTACATTACTGTACATTGCATAGGCGGTAATCTGCCGTCCGGTACTTGATATTGCCGAAGTAATTGGCAAACCATAACGTATCGGACGATAGACTGCCGCCTTTTTACTGGAATTTAGATATTTTCCTAGAAATTTGTTTACAACCTTCGGTAGTTATGTTACACTATTTCGCGTTATGTTGTAACCGCTTGATAGTGGGTATTAAGAGGCAGTTTTGCCCGTCTACTTCGGCGTGTACTTCCATCTAATATATAGGAGGTGTATGTATGTACGCAATTATCGAAACAGGCGGTAAACAGTACAAAGTCAAAGCAGGTGATATCATCACGGTAGAATTGCTTAACGTGGAAGAAGGTTCTTCTTACACATTTGACAAAGTGCTGGCAGTGCTTAATGGCGAAAGCTCCGTTTTCGGCGCGCCCACCGTTAATGGTGCAACTGTTACAGCCGAAGTTTTAGGCGACGGCAAGGCAAAAAAAGTTATCGTCTACAAGTATAAGGCGAAAAAAGGCTTTCACAAAAAAAGAGGCCACAGACAGCCGTTTACGCGTGTTAAAATTGGCGCAGTAAACGCATAATGATTAAGACAACAATTCTCTGCTGTGATGAGGGTACGGTTATCGGTTTTACGATAAAGTATCATGGCGACCCTATTGTATGTGCTGCGGTATCTCTGCTGGTTATCAACACCTTCAACAGCATAGAAAAGTTGACAGGTCTGACCGAGCGGGATTATCACTGCAAATATGATGACAGCGGCGGGTTTATCGATTTTTCGCTAAACGACCCGAATATGCGCGACACTGGTGCGGGGATTTTGTTGGACGCTATGGTGCTTGGGCTGGAAAGCGTCAAGCAGCATTATCCAAAAGAAATTAAAATTGAGGCTCGATAATGTGTCGAACATCAAATTTTATTTACAGCAAACTAAAATGTAAGGAGATTAACCATCATGATTAAACTGAATTTATCGTTCTTCGCCAGTAAGAAAGGCGTAGGTTCTTCTAAAAACGGACGCGACTCTAACTCCAAACGCCTTGGTGCGAAGCGGGCAGACGGTCAGTTTGTTTTAGCGGGTAATATCTTGTACACACAAAAGGGTACGAGAATTCATCCCGGCAACAATGTAGGACGCGGTTCTAACGATAATCTTTTCGCGCTTGTGGATGGTATTGTTCGTTTCGAGCGTAAAGGCCGCGACAAGAAAAAAGTTTCTGTTTACCCCAGAGTGGCAGAAGCTTAGATTTCCACAGTATTCGTAATCAGCCCCTCTAAGTGTGTCATTGTACTTTGTACTGTGGCACATTTTTTAAAATTTTTTTCAAAGGAGAGAGAAACATGACGACACAAAAGTTAATGGACATCGCGCTGGAACTTGCGGGCGTGGACAAAATGCCGGGCGACTGCGAAATTACCGTACCGGGTCAAGACATCAAAAAGGTAATAATGGGCGTGGATATGGACACTCCCGAATTACTGCTGGCAAAACAACTCGGCTACGATTGCGTTGTAACGCATCATCCGAGAAACACCAACCCTAACATGCTGGACTTGATGGACACTCATATTTTCAAATTGGAAAAATTGGGCGTTCCAAGAAACAAGTCGCAAAAGGCATTAAAGCCGCGCGTGGAAGAACTTGGGTACAACAGTCATGTTTCCAACTCGCGTCGCACAGAGTCTGCCGCTAAACTGCTTAACATGCCGTTTATGTCGTTGCACACCCCTGCGGATATTATAAGTGAAAAAATCGCGCAGGACTTTTTAGATAAAAAATTTGCAGATAAGCCAGACACCAAGCTAGAGGATATTGTTAAAGCCTTGGAAGGAATCGGCGAGTACAAAAACGCCGCACGTAAGCCGGTTATTCGCGTTGGTGAGAAGAATAGCTACGCGGGTAAAATTTACGTACTTATGTCCGGGCTTACAGGACCTGGTGCGGGTATTTTGAAGCAATACTTCGAAGGCGGCGTGGGTACACTTGTTATGATGCATATTCCTGAAAAAGATGCGAAGGAATTGAAAGAACACGGTGTTGGCAATGTTATTATTGCGGGGCATATGTCAAGCGATTCTCTTGGGATGAACAAGATTGCCGAAGCGTGGAGAGCGCAAGGTGTGGAAGTTACCATGATGTCCGGAGTTGTGGACGCGTAAGATATTTTATGATTGAGGCGTGTTGCCACTATAGAATGTACGCATTCGTTAGTGGCAGCACGCCTTTTGCTTAGCACTAAATATAGCGGAATTTGAAGCAGGGCTTCATTAGACTCTTCCGGAAACCGGATGAAGCGGGCTAAAATGTTTTGGAATTAGGCGCAGTGAGTATAGCGAACGTTTCCCGCACCGCCTCAGGGAGCATTTTCGCCCGCTTGAATGAGTTTCCGGAGAAGTCTATTATAGATAGAAAGGAATATCTCATGTACAAGTATAAAATCGAAAACAGCGATGGAATAACGCTCACTTTCACCAAAGAAAATGAAATAGAATTTGAATTGGCACGCTTAAAAAACGAACCGGACTACTTTATAATAGTGGAATCCACCCCGCAGATAGAAAACATCAATTTTATACAAGTAGCAAACAACAGTCATTACAAAGGCTTATTCAAAAAAAGATTAACAGAATCGTATCACATCGAGATGTGCGTAACTAACTCTGCCGGAACAAAGCAGATATATGCCAATCCCAAAAATAATTCAACTTTTGAGGATACTAAAAAAATAATAACCGATTACATCACCTTACAAAAAACTCCAGACTATTTGAATTGGGGTCATGTTTTAGACATTGCGGATATGTAAATGGAAATGCATAATATACGGATTCACAAAAGTCAACTGGTGAGTGAGAATCACCAGTTGACTTTTGGGTGACTACGCTAACGCCGCCTCCAGCTTATTCAGCTCCCCAATGGGGAACATCCGCAAAAGTTCTTTGTATTGGGTTTGGGTTAGGTTTTCTGCGTCTACATACATTTGTATTTTTGTATCGCAGTCCGCGTGACGGAATTGTATTTTATAGGTTTCAAATGCCGCGGTTTCCATTGGATTTCTCCTTTCATTTTCTAGTTATCTTTTTTTGACTTCCATTTTAAATATCCCTTGCGAATTTCGTATAATGCCATTGCCAGCAGGAATATTGCAAAACCTTTACGCAGGTAGTTGGCGTCCAGTTTTACGGCTATAAGCGCGCCGGGCAACGCGCCAAGCATCCCCCATAATATCAACGGCAACAATCCCTTTTTCTCGATGTTGCCGTTTTTTTTATGCACCTGCACAGCTAGCAACGCGGTTGGGATGAAGTACAGCAGATTAATGTGCTGGGCGTTCTGCTGCTGCATTCCGAAAAAAATTGTAAGGGCGGGTATCAAAATCGCGCCACCGCCAATTCCCATGCCGCTTATTACCCCGGCGGCAAAGCCGATTAATATCAACCCTAACATGTAATCTTCCTTAGATTCCGTATCATGCAAACAACATCCTAACCGCGCCAATTGCCAAGAATACGCCAAATAAGATATTCAGCCACATGCCGGCCAGTCGGCTCAACAGCTTCGCGCCTACGATTCCCCCCGCCACACCTCCGACGGATACCCACAGCACCGCATACCAATCTACGTCCACGCCTCGGGTGTACACCAGAGCACTCACAACCGACAGCGGTAGGATTACCGCAACCGTGGTGGCGTGAGCTTTGTGGGTTTCGTATTTTACGAATTTTTCCAACGCGGGGACAAGCAGCGAACCGCCGCCCGCACCGAAGAGGCCGTTAATGAAGCCGATGATTATTCCTATTGCAAAATTTAGCTTTTTCATGTAGATATATTGCCCAAGATGTGAGAAAATATGTGTAAATTACGTAAGGATGTGACAAACCGTGTCTGCATGGAATATTGCAACAAACTTATCTCAAGTACGACAGAATATTGCCGTAGCGCAGGCGGCAAACAAAAATGCCGCAAAGCATGTTTCGCTTTTGGCGGTTAGTAAGACGCAGCCGCTTGATGCAATTGAGGCGGCTGCTGTGGCCGGGCAATTGCAGTTTGCGGAAAACCGTGTGCAGGAGTTACTGCCAAAGCTGGAATCGCGCCCCGATTTAGAATGGCATTTGATTGGCCGATTGCAGAGCAATAAGGTCAAGTTTATTGTGGATAAGATTGCGATGCTACACTCGTTGGATTCGGTGGGATTGGCGGCAGAATTGCAGAAACGTTGCACTATAGCTAATCGTAGATTGCCTGTGCTGGTGCAGGTTAATATTGCCGAGGATACAAGCAAAGCGGGGATATCTCCCGTGGAAGTAGCGGATTTTTTGGCGGCTATGGTGGATTTTCCGCTATTGCATGTGCAAGGGCTAATGACCATAGGCCCGATTGTGGATAACTCGGAAGAAATGCGATCGGTTTTTGCTGAATTGCGACGCATTAAAGAGCGCGAAGCGTTGCGCGGTTTACCGCATTTGGATTTGCGTCATTTGTCGATGGGTATGAGCGGGGACTATATTGTAGCAGTGGAAGAAGGCGCGACTATTGTGCGCGTGGGGAGTAGTATTTTTGGTGCGCGTGGATAGCTGAGTGTTAGCTGGCTCCAAACCCGAAATAGAGTATAACGAAATTGTGCTTAGCCTGTAATTAGAGTTGTAATGAAACGGATTTTGGTCTGTAATTAGGGCGTGTTCCTACTAAAACGATTACGATTGAGAACTTCAACTGGTGACTGTGAGTCACCAGTTGAAATTTTTTTGTTGACATGTGTAGGTAGTCTACTTATAATAATAAGTAGACAATCTACATATGAAAGGAACATCTCTATGGCAGTCGAAAAAAACCTTTTTTCCGGCAACACAACCATGCTGGTTCTCAAATTGCTGGAAGCAAAGGACATGTACGGGTATCAAATTATCGAGGAGCTTTCCCACAAATCCGAAGATGTTTTCCGCCTGAAAACAGGCACGCTATATCCCCTACTCCACGGCTTGGAAAACAGCGGTGCGGTAGCGTCATACGATGAAAATGCCGATAGTGGACGCGTGCGCAAATACTACAGCCTAACCGGCAAGGGTAAGAAGCTGCTTGCGCAAAAGGAGTCCGAATGGGCGGCATACACAAACGCCGTGGGCATGGTAATGGACGGGGGTATGATGTATGGCTTCGCGTGATACTATGGAATGCCAAGGAACAGATTTGACGTTCTCGCCAGCTACTCCTGTGGAACAGAAATTTCAAGAAGATAATAGCAGTAATTTCTCCGCAAAAAATATCAACGAATACGTGTCTGCAATTTGCCAACAAATCCGTTGGAAAAAAGCCCGCCTACGTGTGTCCGAAGAAATGACGGCACACATCACAGACGGGCGGGACGCGTATATCAGGCAGGGTGTAGATGAGGCAGCGGCAACAAAAAAAGCCCTTCTCGACACCGGCGACTCGGCGGAGCTTGGACTGGGGTTTGACCGTATACACAGACCGCGGCCGCAGTGGGGGATGTTGGCGGCGGTAGTGGTATTTTTGGCGATTGGGATTTTAGCAACTCTTGCTATGCATGACAACTGGGGGATGCCGGGGCGGTTAATGGTTACTGCAGTTGGTGTTGCAGTTATGCTTGCGGCATATTTTATGGATTTTACCCTTTTGGGCAAGTATCCGAAGACGGTATTTTTTGGGATTATCGCGTTTTCGCTAATGTTGATAATTAGCTCAAGTATACATATGCTTTGGCGCGGCTTCGTTTCTGTTTTATGGATTTTTTCTACTCCGCTGGCTTTAAGACAAGCATTTTCTTTGCTTTTTCCGTTGGCATTTGTGGCTTGTGTTTACGCACTGCGGAATAAAGGCATCGCTGGAGTAGCCTTGTCGAGTATGGCCTATGTTGTGCTCTCCGGTTTTGCCCTAACGATTGCTTTGACAACGGGAATGTTTCATTTTATGGTTGTGGGAATGGTTGTTTTTATAATTACCCTTTTGCGCGATTGGTTTGGTATCCAAAGAGTTTTAAGAATATCGATAGTTTCTATTTCTCTTGCCGCATTCTTTGGATTTTCAGCATTTTTAGCGATAAGTCCGAGTGCTGCAGGTATGCGGGTTTCAACCGCTCTAAACCCAATGCTTGACCCGCTTGGGTTTGGATTTCAGGCTATGCAAATCCGAAATGTGCTTAGCGACGCGGTGTTATTTGGCCAAGGTGCCGGGAGTACTGCTTTTTTGCCGGATGCGCGGTTTAATTTAGTCCTTACGTCGGTAATACATTATTACGGCTGGGCTATGTTTGCCGCAATTGTGGGGGCGTTGCTTGGTTTTATCGCGTTTGGGTTTTGGCGATGCTTTAAGCAAAAAAGTGGGCTTGGTTTTCTTGTGTCGTTTGCGATTATGGCTACATTTGCCTTACAGGTTTTCACATATGTGATTTTTAATTTAGGCGTTACCATAACGCAAATCTCCCTGCCGCTTATATCGCCCGGCAATTCCGCTATGTTGGTTAATATGGGGCTTATCGGTTTTATGCTGTCTGTGTTCAGAACCGGAGATGTTGTGGTTGAGAGAACACATCAGCAGGACGCAGGACCCGGAATTTTCTCATGGGAAGACGGTAAGCTTACGATTGACTTCTCGCACTTTAAAAGTGAGTGAGATATACGCTAGTGGGCAGGAGTAAATACGACGGCTCTACCATCATTAGAGTTGCAGCAAAACAATTTCTTCGGCAAGCAACGCATCCCAACTGGTGACTCACAGTCACCAGTTGACATCTCATAGATGACAGCCACTTTTATCACACAAGCTTCCCCGCTCCATCAAAAACCCCTACAACGTTATACCCCGCACCAAGCACAACAAACCGTTCAAACACCCCGCGTCCAAGCATTTTGCCAAGCGCGGGGTTTTCTTTTGCGTTTGCAACATCCACACCATGCGCGGTACACAGTAGCTTCACCCCCGCGTTAAGCACCATATCGATAGCGTGCGCATCCTGCTCTCCGCCCAGTTCGTCCACGGCAATTACATCCGGCGACATGGCCCGCAGCAGCATAACCATAGCGATGGCCTTGGGGCAGCTATCCAATACATCTGTACGAATACCCACATCGTTTTGCGGTATCCCCTGAAAGCATCCCGCTACCTCCGAACGCTCATCCACCAGCCCTACAGTCATTCCTTTGTCGGATATCTGCCTAACAATATCCCGCAGAAGCGTCGTTTTGCCACAGCCTGGCGGTGATATTATCATCGTGTGCAAAAAACCTGCCGTACTCGTAATGCGAGGCAAAACGGCATCTGCGCATCCGATAACGCTGTGTGCTACCCGAATATTAATGCCGCTGATATACTTCCACGACTTTACCGCACCTCCCTCTAGCACTACCTGCCCGCATACACCAACCCTATGTCCCCCCGGCAAAGTAATAAACCCGTTTGTAAGTTCTGCTTCGAACGCATAAAACGAATGCCGACTAACTCTTTCCATTGTTTCATAAATATCATCCGATGTGGGGCGATACGAGTTTTTGCCGATAGATTGCAGTTTTCCGTTTTCGTCTATCGCGCAGTCGCGCCCGTCCAGCTTTACAATCAACGGCTTACCGGCCCGTAGGCGAATTTCAGATATTCTTTCAAATTCGGCAGAGCCAAGCCGGCCTATTCGCCATGCTACTTCCGCAGCCAAAAACGCATGTATGTTTTTCTTGCTATTCATGTCATCTTCCCCTTCCTACCAACAAAGATATGACAAGCTATGGAAAATATGACGTTTCACAGGAAAAAATCTTTACACCATGCAACAAGTCTGGTAAAATAACGCAGTTGTGCATTTATTATATGCACCATACCTTGCGCATACAAAAATGATGCGCCATAGACCAGGAGGAAGAAAATGCAGCAAAACAAGTACGAATTAGGCGTGATTGTAAGAGCCGACCTGTCAGAGGACGGACTTCGCGCAGAGATGGACCGCATAACGGGCTTATTGGACCGTTTCGGTGCTACCATCGACAAAGTAGACGATTGGGGTCGCCGCAAACTTGCTTATCCTATCGAAAAGCAAGCGGAAGGTGTTTACAGTTTCATCTACTACACAGCACCGGGCACCACCCCACGTGAAGTGGAAAGCCGTATCAGACTTATGGAAAACGTGCTAAGGTTTTTGACGGTTAACCTAAACGAAGTCGAAGACAGAAAAGCCAAAGCAAAAGCGTCCGCACCGGCAGAAGAGTCCGTTGTAGCAGAGCCTGTTGCCGAAGCGGCAGAAGAACCTGTTGCAACACCGGAGCCTGCTGTAGCAGAACCTGCAACAGTTGAACCTGCTGAAGAACCCGCTGAATAAAGGGAGGGCTATGCATGAATAAGGTAATTCTACTTGGTCGCCTGACCAAAGACCCGGAAATTCGTTATTCCCAAAGTGCCGAACCTGTTTGCGTATCTCGTTTCACCGTTGCGGTGGACAGACGTTTTAAAAAAGAAGGCGAACCCGATGCCGATTTTATCAACTGCGTAGCTTTCCGCCGTACTGCGGAATTTATGGAGAGATATATCAAAAAAGGCATGATGATATCCGTATGCGGTAGCCTTACCGTGCGCTCTTACGACGACAACACAGGCCAACGCCGCTGGATTACCGAAGTAACTGCGGAAGAAGTAAACTTTGCCGAAAGCCGTGCCGCTTTTGAAGCACGTATGGCAAAAGGCGGCGGCGGATACGATACAGCAACGCCACCGCAGTTTAGCGGCCCTGACGCAGCACCTGCACCAGAGGGCTTTGCACCCATAGCCCAAAGTATAGACGAAGACGATGATTTGCCGTTTTAACGTGCAAGTTGCAAATATTGGAGGTATTTATAAATGATGCAAAAAAGACGTGGGCGTCGCAAAAAACGCGTATGCCTGTTCTGTGTGGATAAAGTCACTCATATAGACTATAAAGATATTGCAAAACTACGCAAATATGTTTCCGAGCGCGGGAAAATTCTCCCACGCCGCGCAAGCGGCAACTGTGCAAAGCACCAGCGCACAATGACCCAAAATGTAAAACGCGCCAGACATATGGCACTTATGCCTTACACACAGGATTAATTTCAAAGGGATGTTGCAAATATGCAGCATCCCTTTTTTTAGTGGCTTAACTTTAAAGCCCCGCCGGGCTTATAACCTAGCGGGGCTTCTTTTTAATTTCTATCAATTATAGGGATTCTGCAAGATATTGGTGTACATTTCATTTAATTTTTCCATTTCACTGCTACGCCCGTAAAACATTTTATCACGCTCCAAATGCAAATTTTCGAGTTTGCAACTCATGAGTTTATAGCATCACATTTAAGTATGCTACTGTAATAAAAATATCTAGCTAGAAGAGTGTCAATTTGATTAACAAACTCTTAAGTTTTTATTCTGCAAAAAAATCCGAATCGAGTCTTTTAACTTCATAAGCTCGCAAAGTAGACACGCCAACATTATGTTCAATCATCAAATCTGCAAGTTTATCGCCATCAATTAGGACGATATGATTTTCCTTTGCACATTGTTTTGCACCCTCGGTAAATGTAGCAGTTGTAACAAAAAGCCCTTTGCCTGCCTTGTTTGCAATTGCACCAACAAAGGTTTGGATTTTGGGGCGGTCTATCGTTTTGTCACGCGCAAACCGCTTTGCCTGTATGTAGATATTGCTAAAGCCGAGTTTGTCTTCCCGTATAATACCATCTATGCCTCCGTCGTTGGTGAACGTAGTAACGGTTCCTGCTCCCTCTAGCAAGCCGCCATAACCCATCTTCTCAAGCAATTTTACAACAAGACGTTCAAAAAATGCGGGGTCTTGGTTCATAATTTCAACTAAGATATCTTCCCTAAGTGCAGAATTTATTTGTGAAAACGCAGAGTTTATACGCTCCTCGGGGGTTTCATCTGTCGCTTCATTTGAAGATAGGGTACTGTTCGTTTCGGTATTTGTAGTTCTTCCTTTATAAAACTGCCTAAACGATTCATATTTCGAAAGATATGCATTATCCAGTGTTATTAAATTTTCGGCAAGAACCTTTTTACCTTCTTCCGTAATTTTGCTAAATCCACGACTTGGAATCTCCAAAAGCCCTGCCGCCTTTAAATATGTTCTTGCCCAAATTACGCGATCGTTAAATACATACCCATTCCCGCTTGAATATTTAACAGCACGATTTGCATCAGATATACCAATGCGTTTGGCTACAGCATTTGGCAATTCCTTATTAGAAACCGTGTCGCCATTTTCTAAAACTTGCAGAACCTCTTTGTATAGCTCGTAGTGTTTTGGGATTGACATGGTGGTTGCTCCTTTGTTTTTTGTTGTATCTATAATCCACCGCGAATTTACAAGCCCCCATTATGCACGGTTTACTATTGAAAAAGATCGGATGTATGGGTATTCCTTGCTTACCAGCCCAGCGATATTAGTGATGACCGATATTTTGCACATTTATTGCTTTTTATTTTGGCTTTTATTGCAATTTTATTTAATCGTGATGCGCCAGAAGCTATGGATTTGATAATGGCATTATATGTTGAGGGTTCACGCAATTCTTGCTTTATGAGATTGGACGGCTCTTTAATGAAGTAATAGACTCTTCAGAATATTGTTGCATATTCTTTTACTTTTCTCGATATAATTCCTAAAATAGTCACCAACCATATCTGCATAAAAGTAGCACAATGTATTAAGGAAGTCATTCACATAGTCATCTGGCAATTCCTGCATTTTATAAAAAGGCTCTAAGTAATACTTTGCATACTCTTTACCATATTCATTACATAATTTCGTATACTTGTGAATAAAACGATCCGGATTTTCATCATAATTTAGGCTTTGCATGATTTGCTTTCTTATGTTCGCTTTAATATCTACAACATCTTCAAAAATATAGTCAATACCTGCGTAATCTAAAAAGAAGTTTCCTAAACGAAAAGCATCAGTAGTGTCTATTCGGTAGAGATTGCCCTTATCATCTAATATTGTTTCTACTCCATCCCCCTCGTCAAACAAGTCGTATAAAGCCCTATATCTAAAGTAATCTTGCCAATTGTTTGCAAGATTTTTGTCTGAGAATGAAAAACCTTCTTTCACAAGATTAATATATTCTATTCCAACAACAAATTCTGTCTTAAAATACTCTCTTTTTTCATCAAAAGGTATTTCAAACAGCTTAGTCGTTGGAATCTTAACCCCAAGAAAATTGGCAAGCTTATAGTAGACAAATTCATTACATGCGCAATCTGTATATTCGTGCTTGACGATATATTTTTCATCCTTGTTAATTTTATTTGTAGCTAATAAAAGCTGACCACTGTCACCTTCTCGATTTACCTCAAAATCTTTACTAAAAATATAATCTGTAGTTTTTAACACATCAATAGATACCAAAGAGGGCTTGTTAGAATTTTCAATCCGTTTATTTTGGATTCTCAAGTTTTTGAATATATCTGGCGGTATGCTTTTCATGATACTCACTCCTATTAATTCATTTTTCTCATGTCAAAGAACATAACATTGCCTTTAGCTATTTTATAACCACATTTTTTATAAAATTCGATAAGGTTATCAGAACCGTCTTTGTAGCTCTGCGAGTCGAAACCAAATTTTGTCATATTCGCCATCAGTAAAAATATGTATCACTTCACAAGGTGTGCTAAATTCAACATTGAAATCTATTGTAAGCTTATTTGAAGGCATCAATTATTCTCCCTTCACTGGATAATTACATTATGATAATTATCATAAATAATTTGAATGCTTTTTCAAATTATTCAAGCATAATCATAATATAATTTCCACATTTTATCAAGATAAACTCCTGTTAGCTCACACCTTCATAAAAGCCCCGCCGGGCTGTTAACCTAGCGGGGCTTCTTTTTAATTTCTATCGGTTACAGAGATGATCCGCCAGCCATTTGTCTTTCTTGAGCTTCGATCATTTTCTTAACCATGTAGCCACCAACATAACCTGCTTGAGCAGATGTTAGGTCGCCGTTGTAACCTTGCTTCAAAGGTACGCCGATTTCGCTTGCAACTTCGTATTTGAATTTGTTAAGTGCCTCTTTAGCTTGAGGTACTGCTGCTGTGTTAGAACTTGTTTTGTTCATTATTATTTCTCCTTTATACTTTTGGTTGGATGGTGCTTTTGATATACACCATTTCGAGCCTAGTATTTGCGGGAGACAATTTTTTATACGAAGTTTTTTATCCAATTTTTGCCGTTACATCAATTTTAATGCAAAATTATATATTACCGTGGCAATATCCGCACGGGTTACATTGCCTCTTGGTACGAACATAGTATCCGCAGGCAATCCTTCGAATAGGGAGTTTTGGCTCGCCCATATCACGCTGTGCAATGCCCATTCGCTTGGTTGGCCATAAAATGCCGCAGTCTCGCGCACAATGGATGCATCTGCATAAATACCCAAATATTCGGTAAAACGCAGCAACATAACGGCAAGCTGCTCGTAGGTAACAAACTCGCCGGGGCGGAAACTGCCGTCTTCGAAGCCCAACACTATTCCCGCTTCGCTTGCCCATGCAACCCCGGCATTGTACCATGCACCGGCGGCCACATCGCTAAACGGATTGGATACATATGTGGGTTCGCCAACAAACCGCTGCAAAATGGTTGCCACCATGCCACGGGTTATATGCAGGTTTGGCGAAAACAGATTGCCACCTGTACCTTGCATTATACTGCTTTCGTATACAAATAGAATTGCGTCACGTGAGGAATGAGCCGCAATATCGGTAAAGGGGAGATTGTCGCCTGGTTGTTGATTCGTACCCTGTCCACCGGTTGCTATGCCCAGTGCGAAAATGGCGGGCTCAAGTGCAGCATCTCCGGGAGCTGCAGGAGAAGGCGCGGCGGCAACGGCAATTCCCCATTCGCCCTGCTCACCGCCTTGGACTCTAACTCCGCCGCCTTCCATTGCTTCAAATGCCATTTCGGCAGGTGGTGCGGCGGCACCCGGTGCGGTAGGCTCGAACGAAATCGAATCGCCCCGCTGTCGTACGCGGAATTCATTTCCCAGAGGGTCTGTGAGAGTAATATCGAAATCGCCATCGAACATCAACATAAACTCGTCGTCATCGAAGGTGTATAAAAATGATTCATAATCTCCCTCTTCGCTAAGTATGCCAAACATTTGCCCGCGATAGTGGAAACCTTCTCTCGCTGCTCGTTCGGCCATTTCGCGGTCTACTTCAATCAACTTGATGCGGAAAACCAGATATTCGATAAAGTCAATCATTTCCATGGTGGCTTGGGCATTATTATGAAAAGACGTGTAAAAAACCGT
>Ga0123355_10001706_pt1 | contig 30576 bp, 22 predicted proteins | sample TergutEmb28metaG_3_FD_89872 | JGI IMG/M metagenome (GOLD analysis project Ga0123355, IMG submission 89872) | Embiratermes neotenicus P1 segment gut microbial communities from Petit-Saut dam, French Guiana - Emb289 P1 | ecosystem: Host-associated > Arthropoda: Insects > Digestive system > Gut ... | reverse complement strand
CACCGGTATGCACGCAAATATAATATTCGATTACAAATCTCCCGTTTTGGTTATTTTCGCGAAATTCCAGTTCCCATACCCAGCCGCTCCAGCCGTGTCCTCTCTCGTAGTCCATACCGCTGTCGCTGTGAAAAGTTGCGTTAATGCCTCGATCTACCAAGTCTGCTTCAGCAATTGCTCTAGCTTGCTGCAAAGTTACCGTCGGATTTGTAGGTCTTGCAGACGACGAGTTGCCCGACTCTCCATTCACTCCGGGATTATTTCCGTTCGTGTTCGATTCCGCCGGTTGATTACAGCCTGCCATTATCAACATAAAAGCTGCTGTTAATAATAACGTTACTGTTGGTCTTTTCATAATTTACCTCCTTAATTTTAAATTGTTGTTTTAATGTTTTTATATTGTTTAGTTCAAAAAGATATTTCGTATCCAACCGACAAGACAAGTGCGCGCCGTTGTAAAATATCAAATCTGCCTGTTGTGGTAGATGCTTTGAGACTGTCGAAATCATAAACAAATCTCAAATCGCCAACGAGTTGTCCGACACCTAACGGAATTCTGCAAAATACGCCCGCCGTAAGTCCGAAAATGGCAGAATTATCAATTCTGAAATAATCCTCAACTTCCATTGCGTATTGTCGCCAAAATTCTGCTCTGCCCAAAGGTAACGAAACGTGCGGTCCAACCAAAACGCCAAACGAAGCACTGTTTGAGCCTAAAAAATTTATCTTTACCAACAAAGGAATATCCAAACTTGAATAACTTAAATCTGAGTAGATTGAACGTGGCGCAGGCGGAAGAGGCATAAAATCTGTGCGCCTCAAATCCATATCGTAACCTTGATAAATCATAAAATTCAATTCGGGTTGTAGCGAAAAAAAGTTATTAAACGCATAATTCCCGTATAAAGCAATGTTGAAATTTGCCTGTGCGCGAGGTGTAATTCCTGTAACATCGGGATAAAATTCTTGCTGAACAAAACCCATAAAATCTCTCGCATCGCTAAATCCGACACCCAAGCCTGCGCGCGCGCCAACACTAAATGCACTGTTTTGCTGTGCATACAAGCCAATGTTCATTGCTGAAAACATCAGCATTGCTACTAATAATTTTTTTGTTTTCATTTTTTAATCTGTTTGTAAAATGTTTATACTTGTTACTTCTATGTAATTGCGCCTGAATAAATGCCTATCCACAACGCCTGTTATCTCCACCGCATCGCTTGGAGATACGTTTATATTCCGCCAAACTTTTGGAGGTATTTCAACGCGGATTTTTCCTGTTTCGTCCGAAAACCTGTAATAGTCGCTTCGGATGCGATATTCTATTCTGCCTTGCAAAACTACCGGCGTGTCATCGCGAAGTTTTAATGCTTCTGATACAGTTGTTAATCCTGCTCCAAAACTGCCTTGTGCAGACTTTTGAGCGCACGAGTTCAAGAAAAAAGCTACCAAAATAGTGCAAAAAATTACAAATGCTGTGTGTTTTTTAAATGTGTTCATATCGATTTTTTTGAAGTTACTGAATGATTTCAGTAATACAAAGTTAAGCAACTTTATTTTATTAGCCAAGTTTTTTGAAAAACTTTATTCACTCACTTAAAACCTCACTGCTCTACTTGGTCGGCTTTCGTTGAATGAGCGGTCTAACGCCGTAACCACATATTTAAATCTCTTATTGTCGTCAGACAACGGAATATAATAATACGGTCGGCGAACAACTCTTTGTAGTTTGGTTGCATCTTCGATATTAATCGGCTCATTCAGTTCGAAACGATAAACGGCAAAAAATGCTGCTCTATCCATTTCATTGTCAGCAGGCGCTGCTTCCCAAGTCAATTTTTTCCCGTTTGGCGTATTTCTTGCGGTCAATCGTCTAACAGGTGCAGGCGGTGTGTTGTCAATGTGTTCAAAAATAGGAATTAATGCAGGATATCTTTGGTAGTTAAGCTTCAAACTATCAACAAAGCCGTGCGGATTTCTTGTCATGCCACATCCCGACCACCAAACATTTCCGTGTATATTTGGATTTTCGCGTACCATTCTCATTTTTGTATGCAACTGACTTGTTCCGTCCGGAGCGTGAACAGATACCCAAATGTTTTGTCCAATATATAACTGTCTGCCAAAATTATTTTCACTCCACCAATCACTAAGTGTAGCGTAGTCTGCACGAGGATGACCAATATGCCAATACAACTGTGGAACATTATAATCAATCCAACCTTCGCGTACCCAAAGTTTTATGTCGGCAAACAAATCATCGTAATTGGTAATTCCGCCGCGAGTATTCGAGCCTGCGGGATCCATATTATTATTTCGCCAAATACCAAACGGACTGATACCGAATTTTACCCAAGGCTTAATATTTTTAATCGTATCGTTAAGGTCTCGTATTAGCATATTTACGTTGTTTCTTCTCCAATCGTTTCTTTGATATTTGCTGAAACCGTCAATTTCGTGAAATTTCATAAACGATTCGTCATCTGGAAAATCCTTCTGTCTAGTTGGATACGGATAAAAATAATCGTCGAAATGAATTGCATCAATATCATATCGTCTAACTATATCGGCAACCACTTTTTTGATATGCGCCCGCGATTCAGGATGTCCGGGATCAAAATGCCACTGATTTCCATATTGTAAAAACAGATGGGGTCTTCTGAAAAACAAGTGATTTTCATACAATTCTTCAGAAGCGTTGAATGTAACGCGATAAGGATTGAGCCAAGCATGAAATTCCATTCCTCTATTATGCGTTTCTTCAATCATAAATTCCAACGGATCCCAAAGAGGGTAAGGTGCTTGACCTTGCACACCTGTAAGATAGCGACTCCAAGGTTCGATTTCAGAAATAAAAAATGCATCGGCAGTAGGACGCACTTGAAAAATAATGGCATTGTTTCCGGATGCATGAAAAAAATCAAGCAAATCGCGAAAATGTTGCTTCATTTCCTCGGTTGTTTTGTTTCGGTAATCTGGATTGTTTACCGTGTGTATCCACACTCCGCGAAATTCGCGTTTAGGATGTTGCTGAGCAAGTGTTACACATGCTATAAGCAAGGAGAAAAGGATAATTACATTTTTTTTCATTTGTAGGAGTGTTTTAAAATTAACAATAATTGAATAATTCATAATTTCACTGCTCTGCTCAGTCAGCTTGTAAATATATCGAAAGTAGACTAAAAAACGGTTGTAGCCCGGCTCTTTGTGCGTGCCGGTAGCCATTCGTTTCCGAAACGGTCGAGTACTGAAACAGCAATGTGATGCGTGGCGATAATTTCTGCCGGCAACGTAAATTGCTTCGTGTATGAAATTCCTAAAATATGTGCAGGATTGGAAAATACATCAGCATCGTTTATTCGAGAATTCGGTATGGCATAAACTACATAGCGAACATTCTCTTTTTTGTATGTCCACGACAAAGTTTGTCCGTTCAATGTAAGATTATCAACCATTCCCTGTTCTTCTGCCGGTTTCCAATCCATTGCAGGCGGAAGTGCTTTGTATCTGAAATGATTTTCAGCCAAAAAGGGAACGTGCCCTCTGTTTATGAGCGTTTGTCCGCTCCACGCCACAGTTCCGGGTGCGCCAAGTTGGTCGTACTTTCTGTTGATGTCGATTTGAACTCCAATTTCCTCAGGAGTAGTTCCAAAAGAATGGCTGGAAAAAAAATGTATGCCGAACTTTTTAGCCACTTCCGACCACCACTTCGCCAAAGGAGTATAAGGAGCAATTTCGTGGGTGGTTGTCCAATAAATCTGCGGTGAGATATAATCAATAGAACCTTCAGCCATCCAAGCCAATGGGTCGCTGTAAATTTGGTAGAATTGCCAGTCGCTCGCAGGTACGTCGGGCGGCTCTAATCCGAGTCTTGCAGCACCGCCTTTTGCTACTCCGGCAGGACTCATACCAAATCTTACCCAAGGTGCGACAGCCTGTATTCGGTCATAGACAACTCGCACCATTCTGTTGCAATTCTGCCTGCGCCAGTCGCCTTGCGATAAGGTGCTGTTTGGATTTTCAGCCAGATAGGCAAGATACAGAGCGTTATCCAAAAAATAAAATTTTCCCGGATAATTGCCATCCACTCGATTATCTGCATAAAAATAGTCGTCCATTACAATGCCGTCCACGTTGTAATTGCGAATAATATCCTCAACAACATCGGCAATTCGTTGTGTTACTTCGGGCAATCCCGGGTTCAATATTTTTACTTGGTCGTTGTACGCCATCACCCATTCCGGATGCGTATTAACATAATCGTAAGGCGTAGTAGCGGCTAAGGCTTGCGCTTCGTTAAACGAAATCCGATAAGGATTAAGCCACGCGTGCAACTCCATTCCGCGTTTATGCGCTTGTTCAATCGCAAATTCGAGCGGGTCCCAACCCGGACAAGCTCCGCGTTCGGTCGAGAGAAAATGACTCCAAGGCTCAAACTTCGACCTATAAAAAGCGTCGGTGTTGGGGCGAACGTGAAAGAAAACAGCATTTAGATTTGCTGCTGCAAATTCGTCAAAATACTCAATGATTGCATTTTTTTGAATCCTGCGGGCTGCTTCCCGTTCCGCTTCGTTGGTGCCGTCGTACGCAGGAACACGAATTTCGGAAACCCAAGTACTAAAATTTACCGTGTGTAACCACGCTGCCCGCATTTCGCGCTTCGGCGGTTGCTGAGCAAAGGTTGTACACACCAAAAAGAGTGCTAAAAAGGTTGCTGAAAAAGTTTTCATAAAATATAATTTTAAAGTTGTTTGTAAATAAAACGTCAGATTTACCTGTTTCGTCGCGAACGCCTTGTCGGCGGTGCTTCAACTTCCGGTACAGGTGCTGGTACAACTTCTGGTGCCGGTGCTTCTGCGAGATAAAAAGCGCGCACTTCCGAAATCGAAACAGGCGCATTTGCTTTGATGGATTTTACTCGCCAATAGTACGCGGTATTTTCTCTGATATTGCTTTGCAAAGCCAAATTGAAACTCGGACTTGTGGTTTCGCGCGAAGCAATCGGTTGCGTAAAGTCTGCATCTTTCGCTATTTGCCACACATAAAAATCTGCTCCGTTTGCTTCCCACGCAAATATCGGAGTAGTATTCATATCTCCTCGATTATTTGTCGGAAAAATGAGTTGCGCCGGCTCGATTGTTGTCAGGTTTTCGCCAAGCACACGCGCCGGAAACAGATTTCCGAAACGGTCGTAAACGGCTACTGCAATGCTGTGTGTTGCTGCGCTTATTCCATCACGTAAAATAAAATTTGTTGTGTAACTTACTCCCTGCAAAAATTTCGGCGAAGCCAAAACATTTGCATCATTGCGATGAGCATTTGGAATGGCGTAAATTACAAAACGCACATCAAAATCGCCCTTCGGAGTGTAATTCCAAGTCAGATTTTGTCCCGATACATTCAAATTTGTAACCAAACCTTGCATCGGAGCGTTTTTCCAACCATAAATAGCAGTTAAAGCCGGAAATTGAAATAATCCATCTCGCAACAAATTATATGTCGCTTGCGAAACACCGCGATTCATTGTACGGAAAAACACCACACCCGGCGTTCCGCTCATATCCACATCGCGATTAATTTGTATTTGAGCAATTAATTCGTTGGGCATATCAGCGGCACTCACACCGCTCATAGATTTTGTATGACTTGAAAAAAAATGTCTGCCAAATTGATTACTTACTTGCGCCCACCAAGCGGCAATTTCTCCGTAAGGATTAGTAGGATGTCCTCTGCGCCAGTATATTTGCGGCGAAATATAATCTATCGTGCCATCGCGAAGCCAAGCCACCGGACTGCTGGAAATATCATCCCGCTGCCAATCGTTTCCGCGCGAAACAGGAACGCCATAATATGCCGCAACATATTCATTTTCGCCAACCGCAACACCTGCCGGACTAACACCCCATTGTATCCAAGGACTAATGCTGTTGATGCGCTCTTGCGAAATGCGTATCATTTCATTTACGTTTTCGCGTCGCCAATCGTCGCGCGATAAATTGTTGGGATTATACGCGTCAAACTGCGCTTGGTCCATTGCATCGGTTGTTCCGCTCTGATAAAAATAATCGTCGAGCACAATACCATCTACATTATAATTTCTAATAATATCTTCTATAACATCGGCTATATACTGTTTTACTTCGGGCATTCCGGGGTTGAGAATTTTGAAATCAACACGGTCTGAAATGCCGGTGTAATCCAACAGCCAATGAGGATGCGTAGTCAAAATATCGGTCGGCAAACTTCCAAGAGTAGCCGTAGAAGAAGAATAACGATAAGGATTCAGCCACGCGTGCACTTCGATACCGCGTGGATGCGCGTGTTCAATAAGAAATCCCAACGGACTCCAGCCCGGGTCGGCACCGCGCTCCGAAGAAAGCCATTGACTCCAAGCCTCTCCCGGCAGATTGGAACGATAAAAGGCATCGTTCATTGGTCTTACCTGAAAATAAATTGTGTTGATATTGGCATCTTCCATTTTATCCAAAATAGCAAGTAGTGAGCTTTTTTGAATATTGCGAGCGGCTTCGCGTTCAGCCTCGTTATTGCCCGTAGGCGCAGGTACTCTGACTGAGGGCCAGTCCAAAGCCCAAGCAGTGGTAAGCCACACGGCACGAACTTCGCGTTTCGGTGATTGTTGTGCAAAAGTTGCACACACTAAAAATAAAGCTAAAAAGAGAGTTGAAAAAGTTTTCATAAAATATTTAAATAAAATTCAAGGAATTGGTCAAACTTATACATTTTGACCAATTCCAAATTTAATTCTTCACAATCCTCACCGAACGTTCACCTATTTGCAAAATGTAGATTCCTTTTGGCAGTTGTTCAAGTTGGATAGTTTCGTATGAACTTGTTATTTCTTGCGTATATACCACAATTCCGCTTACATTCAACACTAACAAAGTACTGCCGAGTTCTGCATTGACGATATGAATTTTGTCTGAAAACGGATTTGGGAATACCTGTATCGAATGCGAAAGATTTCCAAGTCCTGCTCCTGTCTCAGATTCAAATACTACTGTAACCTCTGCTTTTGCCGTCAAGTTTGAAAGTGTGTAGGTAGTCGGTGTTCCGTCAATTTCCGTTCCATTAACTGTCCAACTTTTTATCTTGTAATTTTCATTCGGTTTTGCTGTGAAAATTACATTTTTGCCTTCTTCTACTTCAGTGCCCGAATTTATTTCTGTACCATCTACAGTTGCTGTGAGCGTACCGTTACCGCTTGCACTGAAAGTTACTGTGTAAGTCGGCGGGTGATGAACACCATTGAAAACCCATATATCGGAAACTGAAACTGGAGCATTGGCTCTAATGGATTTCACTCGCCAAAAATAGCGTGTATTTGGTTTTACAAAGCAATGTCCATTTGCAGCCCTTTGTGCATCAATGAAATTCAATCCGGCACTCGGCTCTGTGGTTTCGCGCGAAGCAAGCAGTTGTGTAAAAGCAGCATCGCGTGCCAATTGCCAAACGTAATAATCAGCGTCGGTCACCGCTTGCCATGTGAAAGTAGCGGTTACAGGTACGTTCATTTGTTCATTTGCAGGAAATGTGAGCTGCGCAGGCTCAATCGTTGTTTCGGCTTCGTCCAACACGCGTGGCGGAAACAGATTTCCAAAACGGTCGAAAACAGCTACAGCAATACTGTGCGTTGATGTGTATATTCCAGCAGGCAAAGTGAAATTTGTTGTATAGCTAATTCCTTGTAAAAATCTTGGTGAGGTGAAAGCATCCGCATCGTTGCGATTAGCAATTGGTATGGCGTAAATTGCGTAACGCACAAAGCTGAAATCAACGTTCGGCGTGTAATTCCAAGTGATACCATCGACGTTCGGCGCATAATCCCAAGTTAGATTTTGTTCTGATACGCTTAAATTTGTAACCAAATCTTGCATCGGAGCAGATTTCCAGCCAAACATAGCGGTGAGAGCATGATAACGATACAGGTCGTTTCTCATTGCATTGTAAAGCCGCATTCGGTCTTCACCTGGTTCACGATCAAGGTTTATTAAATATGTACCATAACGAAAATGCACCTGACCGGCTGTTCCGTTCCGGTCGGCATTGCGAAGGATTTGTATTTGATTGAGAACTTCGGTATCCGAAAATCTGTTATAAACAGGATAAGGAGGACGACTGGGATCATTAGGGCTTCCTCCGCGATGACTTGTGTTGCTTGAAAAAAAATGTCTTCCGAATTGATTGGAAACCTCTCCCCACCAATTAGCGATGTTTCCGAAAGAAGGGTTTGCTGCACCGCCATCGAAAGTATCCCAATAAATTTGCGGTGAAATGTAATCAATCGTACCATCACGAAGCCACGCGATCGGACTAGCGAAAATTTCATTGCGTTGCCAATCATTCGTTCCGGGCAAAGGACGAACGTTGTATATATTTGCCACAGTTGGGTTATCGCCAATTGCAACGCCTGCCGGACTAACACCAAACTGTATCCAAGGACTGATGCTGTTGATACGAGCTTGTACATCACGTATCATCATGTTTATGTTATTGCGCCTCCAATCGGCTCTTTGAACATTGGTGAACCCGTTGGGATAAGTAGCAAATTGTGCGTCGTCCATCGCATTGATTGTATTTGCCCGATAAAAATAATCATCGAATACGATACCATCCACATTATAATTACGAATAATATCTTCTACTACATCGGCTATATACTGTCTCACTTCGGGTATTCCGGGATTGAGAATTGTGATGCCGCTTGCTGGGTAGAGTATCAACCAGTGAGGATGCGTAGTTGCAATGTCGGTAGGCAAAGTTCCGTGATTTGCCCCTACTCCTGTCCTCACAGTAGAATACCGATAAGGATTTAACCAGGCGTGCACTTCCATACCTCGTGCGTGTGCATGTTCAATAAGAAATCCCAACGGACTCCAGCCTGGGTCTGCGCCACGTTCCGACGAAAGATATTGACTCCAAGCCTCTCCTGGTAAATTTGAACGATAAAATGCATCGTGCATAGGTCTTACCTGAAAGTAGATTGTATTGTAATTGGTGGCTTGCAAGTTGTCGAGAATGTCGAGCATTTGCCTCTGTTGTATGTTGCGAGCATTTGCACGAGCCGCTTCGTTGGTTATTGTTACTCCATCGCCAGCGAATATCGGAGCAGGTACTGTAACCGCCGGCCAATCCAATCTCCAAGCAGTAGTAAGCCATACAGCGCGAACTTCGCGTTTTGGTGGTTGTTGTGCAAAAGTTGTGCACACTAAAAACAAAGCCAAAAAGATAATTGCAAATTGTTTCATAAACGTATAATTTTAATTATTTGATTTTCAATGATTTTTGTTTTCGAAAAAAATCCCGTGCAAAAATACAACATAGTTTTGAATATTTTGACAACGAAAAACATGTTCTACAACAGCTTTTTTGGTTAAAATACGTTGCTTGTACGAATTTTCAGACTATAAATTATTGAAAAACAAAGAATTGTTTTCTGTATGTTACTTGATTTTATAAAACGAAAAAACTCGATGCTTTTCCTCTGTGCAAACTGTGTAAGTTCAAAAAAATGCGTACTTTTGCAATCTGTTTAATTTTCAGAAAAAACAATGAAAGATAAAATCACGCAGTTATTAGACGAAGTAAACCGACTGGCGGCAAACAATTCGGATGAATTGGAAACGCTTCGGATTAAATATTTGAGTAAAAAAGGCGAAATTTCCCGACTTTTCGACGATTTCCGCAATGTTGCAAATGAGGAAAAAAAGGAAGTCGGACAGCTGCTTAATCAACTGAAAAACACTGCGCAAGACAAAATAAACGAACTGAAAGAACATTTCAGTACGGTGCAAAACACCGACCAAAATATTGATTTGAGTCGCACGGCAGAGCCGATAAAACTGGGAACTCGTCATCCGCTTTCGTTGGTGCGCGAGGAAATTCTCAGCATTTTTTCGCGTATCGGATTTACGGTTGCCGAAGGTCGTGAAATTGAGGACGATTGGCACGTTTTCGGCGCGTTGAATTTTGCACCCGAACATCCCGCTCGCGATATGCAAGACACGTTTTTTATCGAGCAAAATCCCGATATAGTTTTACGAACGCACACTTCGTCGGTGCAAGTTCGGGTAATGAACGAGCAAAAACCACCTATTCGGATGTTATTTCCGGGACGAGTGTATCGCAATGAAGCGATTTCGTATCGTGCGCACTGTTTTTTTCATCAAATCGAAGGTTTGTATGTAGATAAAAATGTGTCATTTGCCGATTTGAAACAGGCTTTGCTTTATTTTGCCAAAGAATTGTTTGGTGCCGACACGCAAATTCGCTTACGACCGTCCTATTTTCCTTTTACCGAGCCGAGTGCCGAAATGGATATTTCCTGTTTTTTGTGTAAAGGCAAAGGTTGTCCGTTTTGCAAACACACAGGTTGGGTCGAAATTTTGGGCTGCGGAATGATTGACCCGAATGTGCTGAAAAACTGCGGTATCGACCCCGAAATATATTCGGGTTACGCTTTCGGAATGGGTGTGGAACGCATCACAAACTTGAAATACCAAGTAAAAGATTTGCGTTTGTTTTCTGAAAATGATGTGAAGTTTTTGGAGCAGTTTTGATTTAGAGTGTAGTTTTTTGCGTCACTACGGGCTTGACCCGCAATCTCGTTTTTTGGGAGATTCTGCGTCAAGCGCGGAATGACGTTACTTCTGAAAAAACTGCACTCTAAAAAACAACTCCCAAACTTACGCCTACTCCAAACGCTGTTTGCCAATTATTCCTTTCGCGTGTATGAAATGGAGCAATCGGACTAACACGATAATGCTCCATATCTGAATTACGAAGACTATTCATCACAAAAACGCTTGGCGCAAGCGAAATCCCAAAATTTTCGCTCGCATTATACACAAAACCGAATTTCAAGTGATGAGAAAATGTCGGCTGTATATTTCTAAAATCCATCGTATAATAGTTGTATGTAACAATTTCGGGACGAAAATCCAGATTCGTGTTAATCGCTCGGCGATGTCCGAAACCGATACCGATATTCCACAAATTATCCTCTATGAAATTTGCGCCGACGGTGTAAATGGTGTAAAGCGTTCGTGTTCCCATTCGGTAAGTAACGGCAAGATTTGAATAATCGGCAACCGAAACTTCCCAACTGCGGTAAAATCCGCGCCGTACAATATTTACAAGACTGAGCGAACCGCCACTTTCAATCGTATCGTTTATACTGATAAGACCGATTTGCAAACCTCTAAGCGCAACAGTGCGATTGAACATTCCTATTTGCAAACCATTTGCAATGTGAGAATAATTGACCAATCCACCGATTTGTACACCTTTTACATAACTAGAATAATTAACTAATCCCGCAATTTGTACTCCGCTTACACTAACTTCGGATAAATTGAGTAATCCGCCTATCTGTGCTCCATTCACTATTTCTGCATAATTGAGTATTCCGCCAACTTGTACTCCATTCATCCTATAACCAGAAAAATTGCCAAAAGCACCTATCTGCACTCCTTTCATTTCCTTTGAGGAATAATTTAGTCCACCAACTTGTGTCCCATTTACTGCACCGTTTAGACTCATATTTACTCCACCAATTTGCACGCCACTTAAACTTTGAGCAAAACTGCCCACAAACCCAATCTGTATTCCTGTTACATCGGCGGCTTCATTGACAAACCAAGCAATCTGTGCGCCATTCATATCGCCTAAATGATTGAGATTGAATAATCCTGCGATTTGTACTCCTGTCAAGTCGGTGGCGCGATTAACCAATCCGCTAATTTGCACGCCTCTAACATTTTCTTGTGCGTGACTTTTTAATCCACTAATCTCTAATCCATTAAGACCTCCAATTTTTCCATAAAAAAGATTTAGCGAAAAATTATATGTATGGCTAACACTTTCTTGCCCGTGTGTTCCTATCGGATACCAAATACTAACTTGCGCAGGAAAAGATTTTTGTTCACTTGCTTCATCTTGCGCATAAACAACAGTCGAAGCAAAAATTATCGCAACGGCAACAACCGCCATTTTTCGCAGTTTTGAAAGAAATTGTTTTGCTTTTATACTTTTCATATCGTTTTTATACTTTTAGTGTTGTTTTTTGCAGATTTAGTAAAAAATCGTGCTAAACTTTTTCGCCCTTTCGCGCCTCTTTACATATCCACAAAAATAAAAGTATTAGGATTTAGACCAATATCCTCTATTTTGTAGCGCAAACGACCATTGCGGTCGAAACTGAAAATTGTTCCGTTTTGAATGTGATTTTTTGCATCGGCAATAAAAATATCGCCTGTAATTGGATGTGCGTAAATAGCAAACGGTCTTTGGAAAGTTGTGCCGTCGGTAATAAATTGTTCGGAAATAATTTTTTTGTTGATACTGCAAAAAACTTTCACCCAATAAGTTTCGTATTGAAAATCAAAATTATACATATAAATAGTGTCGTTGCGAATGACAAAATTCACTACCGCCAAATCGTAAAATGTTTGAACTAATTCATCCGTTCGGCTGTCAATACGTTGCAATTTGGGTTGTATGTCGGCGTGATTTCCACGCGAAACGAGAAACACATCGCCTTGACTGTTAGCTTTTATTCGATGCGGATTGATGCCAACTTCGATTGTATTTATTTTCTCGAAATTTTCAATATCAATCACCGAAACCGTGTTGTCAAATCCCAATCCCAAATGCGTATCCAAACCGCCCGAATTGGCGACGTATAATTTTCCGTTCGCAACCGTAATTCCATCAGGATTTCGACCGACCGTAATTGTTGCTTCCACCTCGAAAGTTTGCACATTGATACGTGAAACCGTTCCATCGAACGAACAAACATACGCTTTGTTGTTGTAAAACACGATACTGCGCGGTTGTCGGGCAATTCGCCGTCCGTTTTCCTCGCGAAACATCGGAATTTGCCGAATTGACCTTCCTGTGATAACATCAACCACTTCAATTTGCGACGAAACCGTTACAACAATCCACAACTGATTGTTAAACAGAACCATATCGTTTGCCGTATCGCCTAATCCGCGTCTGTTGTTGCCGAATTCATTAAAAAAATCGCGATAAAGTTTCTGCGTGTTGAAATCAATGCAAACCAACGTGCTGTTGTTTGAATTAAACAAACCTTCGCATAGCACAAACATTCGTCCCCAATCGTTTTTTGCCGCATCGGGCAAATCGGTCGGAGCTTCCACATCGCGCATATCGTTGCACGAGGCGAAAATGAGGATTGAAAGGAAGCAGAAAATGTACTTTTTCATCTATTAATTTTTTATCCTGCCCAACCTTCTCTGTCCAAATTCCGATAATTTATCGCTTCGGCAACGTGGTGCGAGAGGATTTTTTCGGAATTATCCAAATCGGCAATCGTGCGCGAAACTTTCAAAATGCGGTCGTATGCGCGAGCCGATAAATTGAGGCGTTGCATTGCATTTTTCAGCAATTCCGAACCGTCTTTGTCGGGCGTAGCGAATTCGCGCTGTTGTTTCGACGACATTTGCGCGTTGCAATGCACGCCGTCAGTATTTTCAAAACGCTGTTCCTGTATCTGACGCGCTTTTATTACTCGTTCGCGCACAGTTTCGGAATGTTCGGACGGTTGCATTTCAGCCAATTTTTCAAACGGAACAGGCACAATTTCGATATGAATATCAATTCTGTCTAAAAGTGGTCCCGAAATTCGGCTCAAATACTTTTGTACAATGCCGGGCGCACACACGCAATCTTTGTCGGGATGATTGTAATAACCGCACGGACAAGGATTCATCGAAGCAACGAGCATAAAACTTGCCGGATAATCAATGGCGAATTTTGCGCGCGAAATGCTTATTTTTCGGTCTTCGAGCGGCTGGCGCATCACTTCCAAAACTGTTCGTTTAAATTCGGGAAGTTCGTCGAGAAACAGCACGCCGTTGTGAGCGAGCGAAATTTCGCCCGGTTGCGGAAAAGTTCCTCCGCCCACAAGCGCAACATCCGAAATAGTGTGATGCGGACTTCGGAACGGTCGCTGCGAAATGAGCGAAGTGTCTTTGTCCACTTTTCCTGCAACGGAATGTATCTTGGTGGTTTCCAACGCTTCGTGCAAAGTCAAAGGCGGAAGTATCGTTGGAAGTCGTTTGGCAAGCATCGATTTCCCTGCGCCCGGCGGTCCAATCATAATGATATTGTGTCCGCCGGCAGCGGCAACTTCCAACGCGCGTTTTACATTTTCTTGTCCTTTTACATCCGAAAAATCAATGTCGGATAAATTCAGATTTTGAAAAAATTCATCTCGCGTGTTTACTATCGTTGGCGAAAGTTCGCGTTTGCTGTCGAAAAACTCCAACACTTCCGTAATATTTTCTACGCCATAAACATCCAAATTATTCACAACGGCTGCTTCGCGCGCATTTTCTTTCGGCAGAATAAAACCTTTAAAACCCTCCTCGCGTGCTTTTATGGCAATGGGCAAAACTCCTTTTATCGGGCGCAAACTGCCGTCGAGCGAAAGTTCGCCCATTATCACAAAATTTTCGAGTTTGTCCGATTTTATTTTTTCATCGGCAGCCATAATTCCCACCGCAATCGGCAAATCGTACGCCGAGCCTTCTTTGCGAATATCGGCAGGTGCCATATTGATTACAATTTGTTTTCGCGGAAATTTGTAACCGGTGTAATCCAACGCGGAAGCAACGCGCTCGTGGCTTTCTTTCACGGCGTTGTCGGGCAACCCGACGTGCATAAATCGTATTCCTTGACTTACATTGACTTCGATTGTTACTAACGTAGCGTTAATTCCCTGAACAGCAGCACCAAATGTTTTTACTAACATATAATTTTTAGATTTGAGCAAAGGTAGTTGATTTTGGAGGATAAAAAAATAGGGAAGTGGAAAAACTTCACAGCAACCCAAACCGATAACCCTGTTCGTTCCAAAATTCGATGGCTCGCGGAAGTGTTGCGAGTACGTTGTTTCGTGCTTTTACCGAGTCGTGAAAAAGAACGATAGAGCCTTTGCGCGATAAGTGTTTGATTTTGTTGAATATAGAATCGGGTGTTTTACGCTTGTCGTAATCACGCGTGAGCAAATCCCACATTACGATTTCGTAGCCGTCTCGCTTGATTTGTTTTTTTTGTCGATGTTTGATTTTTCCGTACGGCGGTCGAAACAAATTGCTGTCGATATATTCTGCTGCTTTCCGAACATTGGCAATATATTCCTCCGTTTTGGTCGAAAATCCGTTCAAATGATTGAATGTATGATTTCCTGTTCGATGTCCGCGTTTCAAAACTTCTTGGTAGAGTTCGGGATATTTTTCTACATTTTCGCCGACGCAAAAAAACGTGGCTTTCCAACCATATTCATCCAACAAATCGAGTATCAAAGGCGTAACTTCGGGCGTTGGACCATCGTCGAAAGTGAGGTAAATTATTTTCTCTTTCGTTTTACGTCGCCAAGTGAAACCTCTGTAAAAAAGCCTTATTAATCTCATTTTTTTAGAGTGTAGAGTGTAGAGTGTAGAGTTTAGAGTGTAGTTGTTAGTTTATGGTTTACAGGTTGATTTGTTTATCAACTCATCAACTTATCAACCTATCAACGAAACTACACTCTACAAAACTGCACACTAATTCAACCTTTGACTAAATTCTGTAAAAAACGGATGATATTTTTCAAACAATTCCGTACGATTGAAATTGTGGAAAATTTGCATTGCGTGGTGCAATTCTGAGAAACGACGTCCGAGATTCATCGCATTTCTGCGCTGTTGCGGTGTCAAATTGAAATACCAAATCAAATGCTCTACGGCATTGTTTGCAAAAGCACTCATAATGCGGTCGCCTTTTTCAAACTCGTTGAGTTCATAATAACTCATCGCAAGAAACACTGCCGTAATGTCATACGGAATGGTTTTTCCGGGCAATACTTCAAAAGCATAATCCAATGCTTGCAGTGCGCGAACGCTGTCGCCCGTTTCTATCAACGCACTAACTAAGCGCGAAAACATATTGCGATGCATTATAGCCATTCGCATCGAAGTTTCGTCAATATAAATTCTTGGGTCACTTGCATTGCCGAAGCGGAATTTGTTCATCATATTATCGAACATTTTATCTACGTTCACGCCCGTTTCCGAAATAACCGGAACTATTTGGAATGTTATTCCCGTAAGTTCAAGATGTCCGGCTCTGTCCAAACCTAAATATTGCTCACTAGGCACGGTAGCGGCAAAGTACATCGGTCGTTCCCAGTTATTTTCGTTCAGCATTTCGAGTATCATCATCTCTTGCCTTGTAAGATGACTGCGATTTAAGTTAAAATAGATTCGTGGAACTATTTCATCTCGTCTTGATTCCGGCAATGTTCCGCTGGCAATAACTTGGTCGGCATCTATCGGAATATACAATTGTCGAGTAGGAATAAAATTTTCGCCGTTTCTTTGTGTACTTGGGTCATCATCCAAAAGAAAATCGAATACTGCGCGCACAGAAAGCGGACGATTAATTAAATCCTCTACCCGAACCGCTTGGTTTGTGTCACCGATATAATCTTTCAACGACCACGAAATTGGAAGCGGTGCAGATTGGTGTTGTCCGCGTTTCATTTGTTGGACATACCAGTCGGTTTGCAAATAACTGAGATTACAAACGCGTACATCGGTGCGCACACCTTCCACTTTTTGGTTATACCAAAGCGGAAATGTATCGTTATCGCCCATCGAGAAAAGTATTGCATTCGGCGCAGTCGAAACCAAATAATTATGTCCGAAATCGCGAGCCATAAAACGATTGCTTCTATCGTGGTCGTCCCAGTTTTCGCTTGCCATCAGTGCAGGAACTCCCAGAGAAATTGCCGTAATTGCGCCTGCTGCAATTGCTCGCGGAATGTACCGGTCAATCGCTCGTATCAAAGTCAAAACTCCCAATCCAATCCAAATACTGAATGCATAAAACGAGCCTGCGTAAGCATAGTCGCGCTCGCGAACTTGATACGGCGTTTGGTTGAGATAAACTACAATGGCAATTCCGGTCATTACAAAGAAAAAGAAAACAATCCAAAAATGCTGTTTACCTTCTTTGCCCGAATGGAACAAGTGGAAAATAATTCCCAAAATTCCGAGCAAAAGCGGAAGCATATAATATCGGTTTCGTCCTTTGTTTTCTCGCATATCGGTTGGCAAGGTATTTTGGCATCCAACGCGATGTTTGTCGATAAAATTAAAGCCCGTTATCCAGTTTCCGTGTTCAATTTCGCCGTGCCCTTGAATATCATTTTGTCGTCCCGAAAAATTCCACATAAAATAACGCCAATACATAAATCCTAATTGATAAGTAAAGAAAAAGCGCATATTCTCACCGAAAGTCGGTATTACTTCGGTGCGTGTTTCTCGGCAAAAATCGTAGCGTACTCTTCTTCCTGTCATATTACTCCACGACCGATATGCTTCTATCTGCCTTTCGCTCAATCCCGGAGCATTGTGCATACGCGGAAAAAGCATATAAAACTGTTCGTTCATTTTATGAGTAACTCTACTGCCGGTAACGATGTATCTATCTCTATCGTCGGGCGAAGTTTTTGGCGCGCGAGAAAGCGTTTCTCTGCTCGACCGTTCTACCGGAGCACAAGTAATTCCTCCCGGCACTCGTATTTCTTCGAGTTTTATAGGTGCATTGAAAACCGCACCGCGCAATAAAGGAGTATCGCCGTATTGTTCGCGGTTAAGATACGACATTAACGAGAAAATATTATCGGGCGAACTTTGGTCTAACGGCGGATTGGCAGACGAACGGATAACGGTAATCGTATAAGACGAAAATCCGATAAACATAACCGAAACCATCACGATAACCGTGTTGAGCCAGCGTGCCGAAATTTGCGTTCTTTTCCAAAAAAGAAATCCCGCCATTGCCAAAATAATGAAAATTCCCAATCCGATTCTTGCACCGAGAAACGGAATTCCCAACATACTTATTCCCAAAACAAACGAAATCACCATTCGCACTTGATTTTTGGCGATGTAAGTTTCGTATATCGCCCAAATCAAAATACCAATCGTCAGCAAAGCGTGTACAAGCAATCCGGTATTGAACGAAAATCCTAATGTATTGATAAACAGCAATTCAAACCACGAAGCAACGCCAACATATCCTTGAATAAATCCGAAAAGAACAAACGCCAAAATGAGAACCGAAACAACCAGTGCAATGATAAATCCTTTGGTCGAAGTTTCATATTTTTTGAAATAATAAATCAAAACAAGTACCGGAATGGTAAGCAAGTTCAACAAGTGAACACCGATAGAAAGTCCTATTAGATAAGCAATTAGAATGAGCCAACGGTCAGAGTTTTTTTCGTCTGCGTTATCCTCCCATTTCAACATAAGCCAAACCACAACGGCTGTGAAAAACGAAGCATAAGCATAAACTTCGGCTTCGACTGCCGAAAACCAAAATGTGTCGGAAAACGTATAAGCCAATGCTCCAACCATTCCCGCACCCAAAATACTGATAATGTTGCCAACAGTGTAATCGTCCTCATTTTTGACAATGATTTTTCGCGCCAAATGCGTAATCGTCCAAAAAAGAAACAAAATAGTGAGCGCACTCAAAATAGCCGAAAGCGCATTTACCATCAAAGCCACCTGAGAAGCATCGGGAGCAAAAAGTGCGAAAAGCCTTCCTGTAAGCATATAAAACGGCGCGCCGGGCGGATGTGTAATTTCAAGTGTGTTTGCCGCGAGGATAAACGCGCCGCAATCCCAAAAACTTGCTGTCCGCTCCATCGTAAGCAGATAAGTAACAGCCGCGATGACAAAAGCCAGCCAGCCGAAAGAGGTGTTCAACAATTTGAAACGTTTCATACAATCGATAAAATTTAATTAGAAATCTTTTTTGGTTTGAAAAAAATCGTCCAAAGGTACGGAAAATTTTTCGGAAATTAGAATTTAGCACGCAGATGACGCAGATTTAATAGATAAACGTAGATTTTTTGTCTGATGAATAAAATCTGCGCCAATCTTAATAATCTGCGTCATCTGCGTGCTAACAACTGACAACTGAAAACTTTTTCGTACTTTTGCAAAACTAATAAAGACAAATTATGAGTGTTGTAGAAAAAATAAAATCGGCAAAATCAACCGCTTTTTCTTTTGAGTTATTACCGCCGCTAAAAGGCAATGGAATTGAAAATGTGTACAAAACGATTGATACGCTTCGAGAATTTGACCCGAAATACATAAATATCACCACGCATCGTAGCGAAATGGTTTTCAGGCAGTTGCCAAATGGTTTGTTTGAACAAATTTCTGAACGTCATCGTCCCGGAACGGTTGCTGTTGCTGCTGCTATTCAAAATAAATATCAAATTTCGGTTGTTCCGCACATTATTTGCAGCGGATTCACCGAAAGCGAAACGGAATATGCGCTGATTGATTTGCAGTTTTTGGGAATAACCGACCTGTTGCTTTTGCGAGGTGATAAGGCGAAGCACGAAAAAGAATTTACGCCGACCGGTCATCGCTATGCAACTGATTTACAGGCGCAAATAAATAACTTCAATAACGGCGATTTTTTAGACGGAACGAAAATGAAATCGCCCGTTGCGCCATTTTCGTACGGAATGGCGTGTTATCCCGAAAAACACGAGGAAGCACCAAACTTGGAATCGGATTTGCATTATGCCAAACAAAAAGTGGAAAATGGCGCGGAATATCTTGTAACTCAAATGTTTTTCGACAATGCGAAATATTACGAATTTGTAGAAAAATGCCGAACAATCGGGATAAATGTTCCTATCGTTCCGGGATTGAAGCCGGTTACATTGCGAAACCAGTTGACGGTTTTGCCTAAAATTTTTCACACCGATATTCCCGAAACTTTTGCCGTCGAATTGCGAAAATGCACCACCGATGCCGAAGCAGCGGAAGTCGGTATTGAATGGACAACCGCGCAGGCAAAAGATTTGATTGCGCACGGCGTGCCGAGCATTCATTTTTACAGTATGATGGCAACGCAAAGCGTGAAACGAGTAGCACAACAAGTATTTTGACCCCTCCAAACCTCCCCACAAGGGAGGCTTTCGAGCGTGCAAAAATGAACAAACAGCAACAAAACAAAGCAAGTAAAAAGATAGAAATTGTATGCCGATTTTATTATTCATATTGTTCATATTCTTTTTCGTTTTCATCATAATATTTTTTGTGTTGAGTTTTTTGTTTTCTATTTTTCGTCCTCGAAATTTCCGTTCGGCGAGAAAAAGAAAACAACAAGATTCGCCGTTTTCAACTGCTCAACAGCAAAATTCAAGAAAAATTTTTGAAAAAAGCGAGGGAGAATATATTGACTTTGAGGAGGTAAAAACCCCCTAAATCCCCTAAAGGGGACTTGCATATTATCTGAGGTTTTGAATAAAATATTATAACTTTTATAAACTTGGAAAGCCCCTTTAGGGGTTTGGGGTAATTTTATGGGAATTGTCATTCGCCAAAGTATTCGAGGCTCGATTGTAAATTATATCGGAGCCTTTGTCGGATTTTTAACCACGATGTTTGTGGTTACGAGATTTGTTGCGCCGGAAGATATTGGTTTGGTGAATGTTATGCTCAGCGTTGCAATGCTTTTTTCGGCGTTGGTACAAATGGGAACGAGTTCGTCGATTATGCGATTTTTTCCGTATTTCAAAAACAAAGAAAAAAATCACAACGGTTTTTTCTTTTATATCGTTGCGCTTCCGTTTGTCGGCTGTTTGATTTTTATTCCGCTTTATCTACTTCTGAAAGAGCCGATTGTCGCTTTTTTCGGGAAAGAATCCGAACTTTTTACTGCTTATTTTTATTGGGTAATTCCGCTTATCGTTTTTCTCGCGTACTGGTCGGTTTTTGAAACATATTCAAACGCTAATATGCGAATTGTTATTCCAAAAACGGCGCGAGAAGTCATTATTCGCCTTTTGCTCGTTACCGTTTATTTGCTTTACGGTTATCACGCGATAAATCGCGACGGATTTGTTTCGCTGTTCGTTATTGCTCACGGAATTGCGATGCTGATAATGCTTTTTTATATTTCGCGTATCGCGCCTGTTTCGCTACGACACGATAATTCATTCGTAAAGAAATCATTACGTAAAGAAATTTCCAGCTACACGCTTATCCTGATGTTGGGAACGATGGGAAGCACGATACTTTCTCTGTTAGGTGTGTTTATTGTCAGTTCCGAATTGGGATTTAAATTTGCGGGAATTTATGTAATCGCCGTTCATATGGGAACAATCGTCGAAATTCCCGCACGTTCCATCACTGCCATTTCATCGCCGATTGCTGCTGCTGCTTTTCAAAAAGGCGATGTGAACGAAGCAAATCGATTGTACAAAAAAGTGTCTTTAAATCAACTGATTGCAGGCGGATTGATTTTTGTTTTGCTTTGGATAAATATTGATAGTATTTTCAAAATCATTCCCAACGGCGATGTCTTTTCACAAGGAAAATGGGTGGTTTTTTTCATCGGTTTGGCGCGACTGGTTGGAATGACACTGAATTTTGGCGAAGTTTTAATCCGTTTTTCAAAATATTATCGCTGGACGATATTTTTTACTTTCGTAGTGGCAACAGTTGGAATTGGCGCAAACTATCTCTTAATTCCGGAATTCGGCATAAAAGGCGCAGCAATCGCCACACTAACAGCCGTTTTGCTCTCTTACGCTTTTCAGCAATGGATAGTTTTTAAGAAACTGAAAGGCAATCCTTATACAAAAGGAACGTTGAAAATGATTTTGATTTTGTTGGTTTTGTTCGGCATTAATTATCTGCTTCCGACATTCAATAACGTGCTGATTGATATTGTATTCCGAAGCGCGATTGTCGGAATAATTGCAGTTTCGGCTATTTATTTCGGCAAAGTTTCCGAGCATATGAATGAGATTATTCGTGGTGTTTTTGGGAAATTTAAAAGTTAAGAAATATGATACAGCGAGATTTTATATTGAGAGAAATTGAAAAATTGAGTGCGATATTAACTGCTTTCAGACAAAAAATTTTTGGAGGAAAAGAAAATTTGTCGATTGCGCTCGAAAGTCAAGTACAAAATGCAAAAGCAATCTTGTTGAACGATGCAAATTTTGACCTTGATAAGTTTTTGGACTTAAATCTCGAAAAATCAAATGAATATATCAGCAGTTTCGATGGATTTAATGTTGAAAATATCGAACTTTTGGCGGAAACTATTGCCCAAATTGGTTTTGATGAAAAATGCAGTAATCCAAAAAAATATCTTGAAAAAGCCTTACAACTTTACAACTTGTGCTGTTTGAAAAGCAAAACCTATTCGATTGAACGCGAGGAAAATATGAGTGTGATTGAAAATGCTTTGCAAAATTTTGAAAATCAGTAAAAAACAAACAATATGATAAAAAAATCCCTTTTAATTTGGCTCGCAATTATTCCGCTCGCAATTTTGAATGGCGGTTTACGCCAAAACGTTCTCAATCCGATGCTGGGCGAAAAAATCGGTGAGCCGCTGAGCGTCGTTTTGCTTTGCGCGATAATTTTCATTCTCTGTTGGTTTTTTATTCCGCGAATTGGACGAGGAGCGGCAAAAACCTATTGGAAAATCGGTTTTTTGTGGATAATTTTGACCATTTTATTTGAAACAGGCTTCGGATTGTTGCTCGGATACGGTTTTGCCGAATTGCTGAAAGCGTACGACATTACAAGCGGAAATCTTTGGCTGATAGTGGTTTTATTTACAGGAATTGCACCTTATTTATCGGCAAAAATGAAAAAATTGATTTGAAAAAAACGAACAAAATGAATAACTACGAACGAAAATATCCGCTACTTTCTGCTTGCGGACTGAACTGTGGATTGTGTCCGCGTTTTCACACAAAAGGCGTGTCGAAATGTCCGGGTTGCGGAGGAAAGGATTTTTTCGCAGGACATCCTTCGTGCGGAATTTTGAATTGTTGCCGCCGTCGTTCGATTGAATATTGTTACGAATGCGATGAATATCCTTGCAAAAAATACAATGGAACAGAAATGCGCGACTCTTTTATTACGCACCGAAATATGTTAAGCAATTTTGAAAAGGTTAAAACTCACGGACTTACATCTTATCAAAATGAATTAAACCAAAAAGTTGAAATTTTGTGCGATTTACTGGAAAATTACAACGACGGACGACGAAAAAGTTTTTTCTGCATTGCCGTTAATTTGTTGGAATTGAAAGATATAAAAGAAGTTGTGGCGAATTTGAATTCAAGTTTGCCAATCAAAGAAAAATCTGCGCTTGCGGTGCATTTGTTTCAAGAAATGGCAGAGAGGCGAAACGTGGAATTGAAATTGAGAAAATCGCTCTGTTAGATATTTACACAGAAATTATTACATATTAAAATCAAAATGTTATACACCGACATTTCTGCGTTGAAAAAAAGAATAAATCAGTTGGGCGCAACGGCTCAACCCTTTTTCTTTGCAATAAATTATGAGCAAAACGAAGGCTATTTGGTTGAAAATCCGCTCAATCAGTCGGACATTTTTTTCAAATTTCCGACTGCAACACACAAACCGTTTTCCGTTTCGGAAGAACAAAAAATCGAATTTAATGTAATTCCAAATGCGTTTGAGAATTACAAAAAGAAATTTGATAAATTGCATAAGTTTTTGAAATCAAGCGAAATAACACTCGCCAATTTGACCGAACGAACAGAAGTTGAGACCAATCTTTCGCTCGAAAATATTTTTGCTTTGAGCCAATCGCGCTATCAAATTTATATTCCCGAAAAATTTGTGTGTTTTTCGCCCGAAAGGTTTGTGAAAATCGCCAACGGAACGATTTCCACCAATCCAATGAAAGGAACGATTGACGCGAATATTCCGAATGCCGAAGCCATTATTTTGAGCGACAAAAAAGAGCTGAACGAACACCAAACGACTGTCGAGTTGTTGAGCGATGAATTACGTTCGATTGCGAAAAATGTTCGTACAGAGCGATTTAGATATGTCGAAAAAGTAAAAACGAACCGAAAAACGCTTTTACAAGTTAGTAGCGAAATCGTAGGTGAACTCGCGTCCGATTATTTGCAAAATCTCGGTAATATTATTTTTTCGCTTTTGCCGGCAGGTTCAATTGCCGGAACTCCGAAGCAAAAAGCGATGGAAATTTTGTGCGAAATTGAGGGCATTCCGCGAAATTTTTACTGCGGAATTGCTGGATTTTTTGATGGAAAAGAGTTCGACAGTGCGGTTTTAATCCGTTTTATTGAACAAAACAACGATAAATTTTACTTCCGAAGCGGCGGTGGAATTACGATTGATAGCATTTGCGAAAAGGAGTATCAGGAAATTTTGAACAAAGTGTATTTGCCTTTCGAGTTGCAAAAACCTGTTTTTGTAGAAACTTTGAAAATTGAAAACGGAAAAATTTATAATCTTGAATTTCACCAAGATAGAATGCAAGCGACTGCTTTTTTGCATTATGGAACGAAGCCGAAATTGGCGATTGATATTTCTGTCATTCCGCCGAATTTGAAAAACGAACGGATAAAATGTCGAATTTTGTACAATTCGGACATTATTAAAACAGAATTTACGGCTTATCAACCGAAAAAAATCCGTTCGTTACAAATTGTTGAAAATAATGATGCGGAATACAGTCATAAATTTGCTGACCGCAATTTTTTGAACAAACTTTTTGAACAGCGAAACCAAGCCGACGATATTATTATTGTAAAAAACGGAAAAATCACCGATAGTTCGTTTGCAAATCTTGTGTTTGAAGCATTTGACGGTGAATTGTTTACGCCAAAAACTTTTTTACTCAACGGAACAAAGCGGAAATATCTGCTAAAAAACGGCGTTATTAAAGAGCGCGAAATTTCCGTCGCCGATATTTCGCAATACAAAAAAGTTTTTTTGATAAATGCGATGATTGATTTGGAGGACGATATTTCGGTGCTTACGGATTTTATCAAAATGTAAAATAAAAAATTTATGAACATACAATTTTTAGAAGCAAAAAGAAAAGACAGCGATTATGAAAAGTTTAAAGCACTGTACCGCAAAGCGTTTCCTATGTATGAACAAATTCCCGTGTGGCTTCTTTTTCGGAAAGCCAAGTCGAAAAATGTTATATTTTATCATATTTACGACGACGAAACTTGGATTGGATTTGTTTATCTGATAATTGATGGCGATTTGTTGTTTTTGCAATATTTCGCCATCGACAACAGCGCACGCTCAAAAGGTTACGGCGGTGAAATACTTTCAAAAATAAAAGAAAAATTTTACGAATACCGGATTTTTTTCGCCATTGAGCAACCCGACGAAAAAGCACCAAATAACGAACAGCGCGTTAAACGAAAGAAATTTTACGAAAAACACGGATTTCAAGAATTCGGATACATTATCGAACAACCCAATCTTAGGCTTGAAATACTTTCGCTTGAAAATGTAATCGCGGCTGATGATGTTCATAAAGTAACGGAAAAACTGTGGGGAAAATTTATCTGGTCGATTATGAAAAAGTTTGTAAAAATTCACAAAAAATCAAATACGTAAAAAATTATGTCTGCATATCTTTATCTGCTTCTCGGACTCGTTGTTCTGATAATTTCCGGCAATTTGCTGGTAAGCGGAAGCGTGCAACTTGCACGGCGTTTCAAAATAAGTACGTTTGTAGCTGGACTTACCATTGTGGCGTACGGCACTTCCACGCCCGAAATTTTTATCGGCATAAAAGCAGCGCTTGACGGTTCGTTCGACATCGCAATCGGAAATGTTATTGGCTCGAACATTGCCAATATTGGTTGCATTTTAGCGATTGTGGCGTTGGTTTGTCCTATTCTTGTTCGCAACAAGGCAATCGGATTCGATTTGGTAATTATGTTTTTTGTAACCATTTTGTTGCTCATTTTCGGTTTCAACGGAATTATCAGTCGTTTGGAAGGTACTTTCCTTTTACTCATTTTGATAAGTTACACCCTTTGGTCTGTTTTTAAGTCGAAGCAAAAAGGTGTTCCGAAAGAAACAGAAAAAGCCACCGTCAAACCGCTTTTAGCAACATTGATGGTTATTGCTTCACTTGTCGGAATGTATTTCAGTTCCGATTGGTTTGTTCACGGCGCGAAAGAAATTGCGCTGAAATGGGGTGTGAGCGAACGAGTTATCGCAATTTCCGTAGTTGCCATCGGAACAAGTATGCCCGAATTGGTAACTTCGATGATTGCCGCTTTCAAAAAAGAGGCTGACCTCGCGATAGGCAACATTATCGGCTCAAATTTTTTCAATATCGCCGGAGTTTTGGGAATTACGGCAATTGTTCGTCCATTAACAGTTGCCAATCATACGCTTTTTGTTTCGGATATGATGTGGCTTTTCGGAATTTCTATCGCACTGGTTTTGACTATGATACCGTTGTCAAAGGGAAAAATAAGGCGTTGGGAAGGTGGTTTGCTGCTTTTGGTTTTTGCGATTTATATGGTGATTTTGTTTAGATAAAGTTTAAACAGACGCTCTTCCAATAAACAAAAAAAGACTGCCTCCAAAAGACAGTCTTTTTTTATTATCAGATTTTTCTTATCCTTGCTTCAAAACTGCTTGCGCAGCTGCCAAACGTGCAATCGGCACGCGGAACGGCGAACAGCTTACATAATCCAATCCTACACTGTGGCAGAATTCAACCGACGAAGGCTCACCGCCGTGTTCACCGCAAATACCGCACTTCAATTCAGGACGTATTGCGCGACCTTTTTCGGTTGCCATACGAACTAATTGTCCAACGCCTTTTTGGTCTAACACTTCGAATGGGTCTACTTTCAAAATTTTCTTATCCAAGTAGATAGGCAAGAACGAAGCAATATCGTCGCGCGAATAACCGAAAGTCATTTGCGTCAAGTCATTTGTACCGAACGAGAAGAAATCGGCTGCCGAAGCAATGCGGTCGGCAGTAAGAGCCGCGCGCGGAATTTCAATCATCGTACCAACTTTGAATTCGATGCTATCGTTTCTTTCGGCAAATAATTTAGCAGCAGTATCGCGAATTATTTTGTCTTGCTCCAAATATTCGTACAAAATACCTGTTAGCGGAACCATAATTTCGGGCAGAGTTTTAATGCCTTTTGCCTTCAAGTTCAAGGCTGCGCCGAGAATTGCGCGAGTTTGCATTTCGGTAATTTCCGGATACGTGTTTCCAAGACGGCAACCGCGATGTCCTAACATTGGATTCATTTCGTGAAGCGCATCAACACGTTGTTTGATTACTTTTACGTCAACGCCCATTGCGTCAGCCATTTCTTGCTGTCCTTTTTGGTCGTGCGGAACGAATTCGTGCAACGGCGGGTCGAGCAAGCGAACAGTTACCGGAAGTCCGGCCATCGCTTCGAAAATTCCTTCAAAATCCTCTAACTGGATAGGAAGCAATTTTTCCAACGCTTTTTTACGTCCTGCTGTATTTTCTGCCAAAATCATTTCGCGCATTGCGATAATTTTGTCACCGCCAAAGAACATATGCTCTGTACGGCAAAGTCCGATACCAACTGCTCCGAATTCGCGCGCTTTCAATGCATCTTCCGGCGCATCGGCGTTTGTGCGAACTTTCATTCTTGCATATTTGTCGGCTATTTTCATAACTTCCGTAAAATCAGAATCCAATTCGGCAGCTTGTGTTGCGATTTGTCCTTCGAAAATATCACCTGTTGAGCCGTTTAACGAAATATAGTCGCCTTCGTTGTAAACTACGCCGTCAACTGTCATTGTTTTGGTAGTGTAATCAATTCTCAAAGTTCCTGCACCGCAAACACAGCATTTACCCCAACCGCGCGCTACAACCGCAGCGTGAGAAGTCATTCCACCGCGAGAAGTCAAAATTCCTTCGGCGGCAGCCATTCCTGCCAAGTCTTCGGGCGAAGTTTCAAGACGTACCATAATCACTTTTTCGCCTCTCGCTACCCAATCGGTAACATCATCGGCAGTGAAAACAATTCTACCTGTCGAAGCTCCCGGAGAAGCATTCAAACCTTTGGCAATCAGTTTCGCGCGTTTCAACGCATCTTTATCGAATATTGGGTGAAGTAATTCGTCCAATTTGATTGGGTCTAAACGCAAAAGTGCAGTTTTTTCATCAATCATACCTTGACGAAGCATATCCATTGCAATTTTTATCATCGCCGCACCGGTACGCTTTCCGTTACGAGTTTGCAACATCCACAATTTACCTTCTTGTACGGTAAATTCCATATCTTGCATATCTTTGTAATGGTTTTCCAAAATAGTTTGGTATTCATCCAATTCTTTGTAAATCGCCGGCATTGCTTCCTCCAACGAAGGATATTTGCTTGCGCGCTCTTCTTCCGAAACTCCTGCCAATTCTGCCCAACGCTGCGAGCCGATTTTGGTGATTTGCTCAGGTGTGCGGATACCAGCAACCACGTCTTCGCCTTGTGCATTAATCAAATATTCGCCGATAAATTGGTCTTCGCCTGTTGCGGCATCGCGCGAGAAGCAAACTCCTGTTGCCGATTTGTCGCCCATATTTCCGAATACCATCGCTTGTACGTTTACGGCTGTTCCCCATTCTTCGGGAATTCCTTCCATTTTACGGTAAAGGATTGCGCGGTCGTTCATCCACGAGTTGAACACCGAACAAATTGCGCCCCAAAGTTGTTCGTAAGCCGATTCGGGGAAATCTTTTCCTGTCGATTTTTTAACCGCAGCTTTGAAACGAGCAACCAATTCTTTCAAATCATCAACCGTCAAATCATTGTCCAATTCAACGCCTTTTTCTTCTTTCATATGGTCGATAAGCTCCTCAAACGGGTCGTGGTCGTTTTTATTTTCAGGACGCATTCCCAAAACAACATCGCCGTACATTTGTACAAAACGGCGGTACGAATCCCACGCAAAACGCGCATTTCCTGTTTTGCGAACTAATCCTTCAACAACGGCTTCGTTCAAACCAAGATTCAAAATAGTATCCATCATACCCGGCATCGAAGCGCGTGAGCCTGAACGCACCGAAACCAACAACGGATTGTCAATATCGCCGAATTTGGAATTCATCGACTTTTCAACCTCTGCTATAGCTTTTTCCACTTCGGGTTTAAGCAGTTCAACAACAGTGTCTTTGCCCAACTGATAGTACTCGGTACAAGTGTCGGTTGTAATTGTAAATCCCGGAGGCACAGGCACTCCGATGAGGTTCATTTCTGCCAAGTTGGCACCTTTACCTCCAAGCAGATTTTTCATATCTGCTTTACCTTCGGCTTTTCCGTCACCGAAATAGTAAACTCTTTTTGTGTTGCTCATCATAAACTTATTTTTATAATTAATTGATTCTTTTTTATTTAATCAAAAAGTCATAACAGACTCAAAACGCCACAAAGGTATATTTTTTTTATTATAAATGCAAGAGGGATTTTGTACATTATTAATATTAATCCTTAAATCCACCTTACATAACAAAAATCTTGTCGGTGCGGTAAATCCGCATTTTTTGGGAACATACGGAAACTGTATTTGAATGAACCTGCCATTTGCAGTTGAAAATTCAAGTGAAAATGAAGTTTTGAACCTTCGGTTTTAACCAAATTCAATTCGTCCACGTGGAATAATTGGTCTTGATTATTTTGGTCAAGTTTTACCATCTCGATACCTATTCCTTTGTCGTTCAAGTCTTTTGTGTCGATAACAACATTCAAATCGTAAAATTCGCCCATAACCGGATGGTGAATTAAGTCATCAGGAATATCAACCGATACAACTTCGATGGAGCTCCAGCCTTGCGCAATTTTTTCTTTCCACGCAGCAATTTCTTTTGCTTTTGCAAAATCGTTCGCTTTCAGTGTTTTAGAGCGTGAAGCAAGTTTCTTGTAAAAACGACTGATGTAATCGTCCATCATACGTTTTGTTGTAAAACGAGGCGCAATTTCTACAAACGATTTTTTGATACTTTGAATCCATTCCGGCGAATAGCCTTTGGTGTTTTTAGCAAAATAAAGCGGAATTATCTCATTTTCAAGCATATTGTAAATTGTTGCCGCATCCAACTGGTCTTGATAAGCTTGATTTTCGTACGTGCGTTTTTCGGTCAAAGCCCAGCCTGCGCCTTCCACATATCCTTCGAGCCACCAACCGTCGAGTACCGAAAAATTGAGTACGCCGTTCATTTGTGCTTTTTCGCCCGATGTTCCTGATGCTTCGAGCGGTCGAGTAGGGGTGTTCAGCCAAACATCAACGCCTGAAACCAAGCGTTTTGCCAAACACATATCGTAATTTTCAAGGAAAATCACTTTTCCTAAAAATTGCGGCATACGCGAAATTTCGACAATTCGTTTGATTAGTCCCTGACCGCCGCCATCGGCAGGATGCGCTTTTCCGGAGAAAATAAATTGTACCGGACGAAGCGGGTCGTTTACAATTTTTTCCAAACGTTCGAGGTCGGTAAAAAGCAAATGAGCGCGTTTGTAGGTAGCGAAACGGCGAGCAAAACCAATAATCAACGCATTTGGATTAATGGATTCCAAAATAGAAACAACCGCTTTCGGGTCAGCGTGAAGTCTAAACCACTCCTCTCTAAACTGACTGTGAATGTAATTTATCAGTTTTGTTTTCAGCAACATACGAGTGT
>Ga0123355_10001705_pt1 | contig 30582 bp, 32 predicted proteins | sample TergutEmb28metaG_3_FD_89872 | JGI IMG/M metagenome (GOLD analysis project Ga0123355, IMG submission 89872) | Embiratermes neotenicus P1 segment gut microbial communities from Petit-Saut dam, French Guiana - Emb289 P1 | ecosystem: Host-associated > Arthropoda: Insects > Digestive system > Gut ... | reverse complement strand
TAGCGGTGGAGCTTATGTTGAGTGCAGGTCAATGTCACGATGCTCCGGAGGGAAGAATACTCATGGAAACAGTCGGAAAGCAGGATGAGATTGTTCCGCTGCTAATGGATAGGGCTTATGAAGATGATTTAACCCGATTCACCGCTCAAATGCTTAAATTTGACCCTGTAGTACCCCCGAAAAGTAACCGAAGCAACCCGTGGGATTATGATAAGGAATTATACAAACATCGCAACAAAGTTGAACGATTTTTTCGGCTAATTCAAGGCTATAGGCGTATATTTTGCAGATTCGATAAGTTGGACATCATGTACATAGGCTTTATTAAATTGGCATTGGTCTTTCGTGCTATTATAAAAGTCTAATGTTTAGTCTGTTCTTTATGGCGTGCAAAATGTGCTGTTTTCGTAGTGGGAACACGCCCTGATTATATTGGCACGAGGGCTTGTCATAGTACAAGAAAACCGCTAAAGTACAAGCCTTTTAGCGGTTTGGTGTTTTGTATACGTCTCATGTCCAGTGTTTACAGCAAAGACATTTACAAATTTTAATCTGATTTAATTAGTGTAATTTATTTTATATTTTGTCGATATGTCGTGAAAAATGTTTACAATATATTTGTATTTATTCGTTTTTGATGTGCATATTTTAAAATTGGAAAAAACAAAGATTTAGCTTTAATGAATGTGATGTTGTGGTAGTAATACCTAACCAATTTGAGCATATACATATAACTTATCATTTGACTTTATTTGGAGGTGCTTTTTTGTCAACTCATTTTGTGGCTCATTATGGTCAAGATCTGTATTTTTTTTACCCATCAGACAATCTTTCAACACTGCACTATCGCATATGGAGAGAAGGGCGTTATTCACCGGAAAACACTTTGCTTTCAGGTGTTAAATTGCCTTTCTCAGTATTTCATCATGGGGGATTGTTGCATGTGTTTTGCCAGGATATTCGTGGAAACATAATGCTTTTTAATTGTCGCGAGGGGCAGTGGAATAAACGTACAATTCTTCAAGGAAATGAAAGTGTACTTATAACTCCTATGATATCAGAAGAAAATCTGTGCATCATATACAATGGCTTTGCAGAAACAGATGGACAAATGCCTTGTTTATTTAAACGTACTCTTGATATGTCAAATGGGACCGGCGAATGGCATCCCCCGGATGCTATTGACCATTTTAAGCCATTTTCGTTTATGCCATATGAAGCTCAAGTTACCGGGCCGGGACATCTATTACTATTTTACCAAACATATGCAGATGAATGTCAAATAGGCTACAGGGAGGTGACACCACGTCGAATAGGGCCTTTTCATCGTTTCTTAAATTCTCCCGGAACATTGGTAGATGTTTCATACCTTACCACTTGGGAGGCAGTTCATATATTATTAATAATAAGAACAGCATTTTCCTGTCAATTATTGTACAGAAAAAAGACAGATGATGTTTTTACACCCCCTGCCTTATTATGGGAATCTCCAAAAATTGAACGCTGTTTGCTTACTGTTATAGAAGATCAGCTTCATGCTACTTGCATTTTAGGAGGTAAATTACATAGAGCCATTTCTTCTGATGATGGCGATTTTTTTGGATCTATGAGCCTATACAAAAGAAAATTTTGTGCAGAGCCTGTAAAAGCAAACTTTGTATTTGAAGAAGAATGGGATGCACGAAGCAGAAAAACAAGTAGCTGGTTTGCCAGACAAGTATATGTAGACCGTGCCGCTCCTTGGGACATACAGATGGTTCCGGATTTATGCCAAAATTTCTATCCACAAATGCCACAAAAAGCAGATGAAGCCACACAATTGCAAGAATTGCACGATCGCTTAACTGCTGCTGAACAGGCTCTGGTCGCAAAAGACCGACAGATTATGGAACTTTTGTATAAAACTAAAATGGGTGGAAACCCTCATATCTAACGTATAATTGGAGATCTAACGGTAGTAGGATTGTTATTATCACGTTTACGGCTACAAAGCCAGATTATGGCATATATAAAAAATATAAATACAGGGTGAGCATAACGTTCTTGCCCTTCAAAAGCAGCTACAATAGCTACAAAAAATGCAATATGGATAAACACCGTACTATCAGGTACAGGAATATGTCGGTCGTGAGTTCTGCAAAAAAAGGATTTAACATAAGGCCATAAAATGGCAAATCCGAAAAGCAGTCCGGCAGCAGAAAATACATTTACTGTTATAGCAAAAACTCCTTCAAAAAAATGCATGTGCCGCTGATTACGCACCGGACTAATACCGCGCCCATCATAAAAATCCCAATCATTCATAGCCCACTGTGAAATATCATCAGCACCGTTAAAAAAGGTACGTTGCACCCGCAGTAAAGCTAATTGAGAAACGGCGATAGGATTGCGTACCATCCAATGACGAGCTTGAGCACCTAAGAGCGGTTCAAGCTCGTAAGCTTCTTTAATGGTACGCCCATCTTGTAAGCTGTGTTCAACTTGCTCCCTCAGTTCTTCAGGCATTGGCACTGTGTCTAAACGCATCCAAGCTCCGCGGATATTGGCATAGTTATTATTTACGATCTGGTTATACCCCATATTATAGGATATTAAAATGAATTCGCCAAAAGCTCTATAGTTACGGATTGTCCAGGGTGCAATAACAGCAAGCATTGCCGCAGTCATAACTGCTGTCCGAATGAGGGTAAACCTTATTCTTCTACCTTGCATCCACCACATAGCCAGTGCAACTGCCGGATATGCCAACATGAAGGGTTTTACAAGAGCCGCCAATCCGCATAATATCCCCATAATTATAGCCTGCTTACGACCTACTTGAACATATTGACGCACCAGTATAAGGCTTACAAGCAAAAATAAAAATAATGTTTCTGTACCCGCTACGTTATTGTAAGCAATTAGGTTAGGAAAAATAGCAGTAAGTCCATAAGCAATTATAACTTTAATACCATCATCAGGAAACCATTTGAAATAAACAAATGCAGACATAATTAAAGTAGCAATTGATAGGATAACATTAAATATTAAAGCATTAAAAGGATTGTCAGATCCGGCCAGTAAGTGAAAAAATGCTAAAGCATAGCTGTATCCGGGCCCTACCCAAGCCATAGGATTACCATTGATGGTATGGCCTCTGCCATTATAGATATTAGAAGCCGTTTCTAAAAATGTGGCAAAGTCATACAGTTGCTGTGTTGGAACATGCAATATCCAAAAAATACGCAAGCCTACACCCAAAATTGTGAGTAGTATTAATAGCACAACAGTTCTTTTACTCATATCAAATCATACTTTCTATTAAATTTTTGCCCCTTATTATACCAATTCATCAGCTTAATTGCTATTCCCCTAAAATATTTGCTATAACCTCCAACTTTTCATATATCCTAACATATAGTATAATTCTGTGGAAGGGATGTAGAGAAATTATGCGAATAGGTATTGGATACGATGCTCATAAACTGGTTGAAAACCGTCTTTTAATTTTGGGTGGTTGCACTATCCCTTTTGAAAAAGGGCTTTTGGGTCACTCAGACGCAGATGTACTTACACATGCAATAATGGATGCTATTTTAGGTGCAGCAGCTATGGGCGATATAGGTCAACATTTTCCGGATAATGATCCTAAACACAAAAACGCCTCCAGCCTGCATATGTTATTAGAGGTAAAAAAAATGATAAATGAAGCAGACCTATCTATAGGCAATATTGATGGGGTTATTGTGGCACAGCGTCCAAAACTTGCAGATTTTTTGCCTATAATGACAGAAAACATTGCAAACGTCTTAGATGTTTCAATAGGTTCAGTTAATATAAAGGCCACTACTGAGGAAGGCATGGGCTTTACAGGTAATGGCGAAGGTATTGCCGCCAAAGCTGTGGCCTTGTTAAGGTAGGAAGTTTTTAGTTAGGAGATATTTTGAAAGAGTATATTGAAAATATAAAAAAAAATGATCCTGCAATTAGATCTATTGCAGAGGTTATATTATATCCAACTTTTTGGGCATCGGGATTTCATAAAATAGGCCACTTTTTTTATAAAAATAAACTGTTTTTTGGGGCTAGATTTATATCCCAATTAGCCAGAGGGCTTACAGGTATAGAGATACACCCGGGCGCAGTAATTGGCAAATGCCTATTTATTGACCATGGTATGGGTGTCGTAATTGGAGAAACCAGTATAATAGGAGATTATGTTACTATTTTCCATGGTGTAACTTTGGGTGGGACAGGCAAAGAAAAAGGTAAACGTCATCCAACAATCGGAAATCATGTGGTGATTGGAGCCGGAGCTGCTATTTTAGGCTCCTTTACCATAGGCGATTATTCCCGAATTGGAGCCGGAGCTGTAGTATTAAAGGAAGTACCTCCACATAGTACAGTGGTGGGTAATCCCGGACGTATAATTCATACTAAGTAAAGGGGCAGTAATTAATTTTGAAAATTTATAATACTTTAACAGGAAAAAAAGAAGATTTTGTACCTATTCAAGAAAATCAAGTAAATATGTATGTATGCGGCCCAACGGTGTACAATCTTTTACATGTCGGAAATATGCGTTGTTATGTAGTTTTTGATACTGTACGGCGATACCTGGAATATAAAGGGTATAAAGTTACAATGGTGCAAAATTTTACCGATGTAGACGATAAGATCATTCAACGTTCACTAGAAGAAAATATAAGTGCCTCAGACGTAGCAGATAAATATATTAAAGAAGCTTTTATTGATGCCGACGCTTTAAAAATTTGCAGAGCAGACCATTATCCCCGGGTAACCGGGGAAATGGATGGTATCATCACTATGATTTCTCAATTGATAAAGGCAGGATATGCTTATGTTAGTGATGGCCATGTTTTTTTTGATGCACACAAATCGGAAAAATATGGTAAACTTTCTAAGAAAAACATAGACAACCTACTAGCAGGAGCTAGAGTAGTTGTTAATGATCAAAAAAGAAGCCCGGTAGATTTTGTGTTGTGGAAGCCTAACAAGCCGGGAGAACCTTACTGGGAAAGTCCTTGGGGCAATGGTCGGCCGGGGTGGCACATAGAATGTTCAGTAATGGCAAAAAAGTATCTGGATCATGTAGATATTCATGGTGGTGGGGAAGATTTAATTTTTCCGCATCACGAAAATGAAATAGCGCAAAGCGAAGCTCTTCAAGCAGAACCTTTTGCAAAATATTGGATGCATAACGGGCCGTTGACTAGTGGACATAAAAAAATGTCCAAGTCTTTAGGCAATTTCTTTACCTTGCGGGAAGTAGCAGAAAAATTTCCCCATGAAGTAATACGATTCTTTTTGCTGTCGGGGCATTATCGTATGCCTATGGAATATAGCGAAGCTTTACTTGAGTCGTCGCAAAAAGGACTTGAGCGCATTAATAATTGCTGGGCTTTGTTAATAGCTTTAGGTACCTTAGATGAAATTACGGAAGAAGAAAAAGCTTGGCTTAAAGAAGCCAAAAATTTTAAAACTAATTTTGATGCTCGCATGGACAATGATTTTAATACTGCGGATGCTGTTGCTATAGTGTTTGAATTGGTCAAATTTGCTAATATTAGGATCAATGGTAATGTTGTTTCAAGGCCATTCACAAACAAATTGCGTGAACTTTTGGAACAACTTTGTGGTTTGCTGGGTTTGGAAATTGGATTAACGCTTGGGCGATCAATATCAGTTAAAAGATCAGCAAATTTTGGTTTTCATACTGATATCAAAACTGAGAATACAATGCCTTTTACACATGAGATAGATGGTGAAATTCATGGCATTGTAACGTCCCGTGAATCTGCTAAAGAAGATTTTGATACATCTGATATAGAAGCCAAAATTGCCCGGCGGCAAGAAGCTCGCAAAAATAAAGATTGGGCAACAGCAGATAAAATTAGGGATGACCTTGCAGCACAAGGGATAGTTTTGGAAGACACTCCAACGGGGGTTAGATGGACACAAAAGTAGGCAAGCACCGGTACTCAGCTCAATGTCTGGCCTATATGGGGGATGCTGTTTTTGAGTTGCATGTTCGCCAAAGGCTTTTATCCAATGGAAACCGCCCTGTTAATATCCTTAACAAACAGGCCAGACAATATGTATCCGCCACTGCTCAAGCAAAAATGTATCATCATATTTCGCCTTTTTTAACACCCGATGAACAAGCAGTTATGCGCAGAGGTCGTAACCTCCATTCTGAATCTAAGTCTAAAAATGCAAATACGTCAGATTATCGTCATGCTACAGGCTTAGAGACATTGTTTGGGTACTTATTTGTTATAGATCAGCCGGACAGACTGGCAACTATATTTGAACTTTGTATGGAAATTAAGTAGCGTAACTATCTCCAATCGGTAACAAAATGAGACCGGTTGCCCATCAAAAATTAAGTAGCTTAGGAGAAAGAAATTTATGAATAGCGCAAGAAACAAAAAAGATTGGAAAGCAAATCGAAAAGAAGATAAAAGGGAAAACAGAACAGAAAAAAGAAAAGAAAATAGAATGGATGACGATTGGATTGAAACTTTGCAATTAGAGGGGCGCAAAGGAGTACTAGAGGCTCTAAACCATAATAAGCCTATTGATCGTCTTTTACTGAAAAAAGAAGCTGACGGAAGCGTAAACGGCACATTAAAAGTTATTGCTGCAAAGGCAAAAGAACTAGGCATTGTGGTTCAAGCGGTTGATAGGGCAAAACTGGACTCTATTGCTCAATCAAGCAATCATCAGGGGGTGATAGCCTTATGTCCGGCAAAAGAATATGTAGAGGTACAAGACATCTTAAATATAGCCGCAGAAAAAGGTGAGCCTCCCTTTATTCTTGTTTTAGACGGCATATCAGATCCTCATAACTTTGGTGCAATACTTAGAACAGCAGATGCCGGAGGTGTTCACGGGGTGGTTATCCCTAAGCGACGGGCTGTTGGTTTAACAGGTGCAGTTGCTAAAACATCTGCCGGTGCAATAGAGCATGTACCTGTTGCAAGGGTAACTAATATAGGGCGAATTATTGATGATTTAAAGACCGCCGGATTATGGGTTTTATGCGGAGACGGTGGGCGTGACGATAACGATTCTTTAGATGGGACAAGCTTATACGACAAAGACTTCTCGGGTCCTATAGCATTGGTAATAGGAGCAGAAGGAGCCGGAGTAAGCCGACTGGTGCGAGAAAAATCTGATATTGCGGTACGTATACCAATGTTGGGTCAAATTTCATCTCTTAATGCATCAGTGGCCGCAGGCATTATGATTTATGAAGTAGTACGTAGCCGGCTAAGCCGCCTCTAATGGCTCGAGGATATTTACTGGTTGATGGATACAATATTATATTTGCATGGGACGAGCTTGCCAAGTTGGCTGCTGGTTCCATGGATCATGCCAGACGAAGATTATGTGATATATTATGCGACTATCAAGGGGCAACAAAACATATTATTATAGTTGTTTTTGATGCTCATTTGGTTGAAGGAAATCCCGGCAGTCTTGAAAAGTATCACAATATTTCCATAGTGTTTACAAAAGAAGCTGAAACAGCAGATCATTATATAGAACAAACCACCCGGAAGCTGGCGCGGCGCGATAAAGTAACAGTGGCTACTTCAGATAATTTGGAGCAAGTTATCATAGTAAGTCATGGGGCACTACGTATGTCTGCCTGGGATTTAATGACGGATGTTAAGCATGTTAAGGCTAAACAGCAGGAAAAATATTTAAGTACTCAACCGGTAAAAAACAACCCTCTCATTGGATTGCTGGACCCGGAAACGGCACGCAAGCTTGAGGCCATGAGATATAGCGATGATAATTCATCAAAAAAGTAGGTGATTATGAAAATATTAATAAGCGATGAGGAGCTGATCCGGGCAGCTAGAGGAATAGGAAGGTCCGGTGTCAGCAGTACATATGCTCAAGAGGAATTGATACGAAGATATAAAAAATTGGTTAAAATAAAGGCATCTGCTTATTTTTTGCCCGGAGGAGATTGGGAAGATATCATACAAGAAGGGATGATTGGCTTATTTAAGGCAATCAGAGATTATTCTTCAAATTACGACGTACAGTTTAATTCATTTGCCGCATTATGTATAAATCGGCAGATTATTTCCGCAATTAAAGCATCCACGAGGTTAAAACATATCCCGTTAAACGCCTCTTTAGCTTTTGACTTTGTTGACACAGAAGATGAAGATACTTCTCCGAACCCGGAAACTTTATTTATTGACAGGGAAGAAAAAACGGATATTGAACAACATATCCGCAAAGCATTAAGCCCGTTAGAAGAAAAGGTGTTAGCATTACACATGAATGGACGCTCATATGCAGAAATAGCCCAGCTTTTAAACAAAAATGTAAAGGCTATAGATAATACAATCCAACGGGTTAGACGAAAAGTTGGGAAAATTATGGAGGAAAGAAAAGCCGGGGGGTATTAATAAAATTTACAAATTATGACGTGATTGATTTTTATAAGCGTTTATAACTTTATTGCTTCCGTATTCTCCACTGTCAATAGGCTCCGGCTTTTCAGCTTTTTCTGCAATAACATTAAATCCACCTTGGGATTGTGCCTGAAGCAATATTTTGTTATTTTGATCTTCTGCCACACGAACTTGGACATCTAAATCCATAACTGAACGGATCAAATCTTGCAAAGTTCTAACTTGTTCTCCATATTTAGAAGGGTTAGCATCTAAAATTGGCCCTGCTTTTTGCAACATATCATCAAAAACTTGGTCGTATTGTAAAACTTTTTCAATAGATTCTTGCTTTTCTGCATTCATATGCATAAAGAAGGTATAAATTTCATTGTGAGATGCTCCACTGCTTAAAACAACGCCTTGGTTCTCTGTAATGCTAACAATCTGTTTGAGGACTAATTTCTTTTTCTTGAGGCACTCAATTAATACTTTTAATTCAATTTCAATGGAATCCATTATGTTGCCTCCCAGCTTCTTATATAGGCTTCTTGCGTAACTGTAAAGGTTAGTGTTGAACAGTTATGTAAGAGGTCTACTATCTGTATAGGTATTTTAACATGGTTTATTAAAATTTGCACGTTAGTCTTGCAGTAGTCGCATGTCAATCATTTTTCATTTGTAATATTTAATTGTAATATTTGATCACTTTATTATTTCCGGTATACTATAGCGGTTTGATTTTACTCAAATTCGTTACAAATATTGAAAAACTGAAAGCAGGAAAATAAATGACAGCAAGTGGAAACATAAGAAATGTAGCAATAATAGCTCACGTAGATCATGGTAAAACTACTCTGGTAGATCAACTTCTTTGGCAAAGCGGAGCCTTTCGGCAAAATCAAGAAGTAGCTGAGCGGGTAATGGACTCCGGCGACTTAGAGAGAGAGCGCGGCATAACTATTTTGGCCAAAAATACTTCTGTGTTGTACCAAGATACAAAAATTAATATCGTAGATACACCCGGACATGCAGACTTTGGTGGAGAAGTAGAGCGTGTACTCAAAATGGTAGATGGCGTAGTACTGGTAGTAGATGCTTTTGAAGGCCCTATGCCCCAAACTAAATTTGTACTAAAAAATGCTTTAGACTTGGATTTGCCCGTTGTTTGTTGCGTAAACAAAGTAGATAGGCCGGAAGCACGCCCTAGTGAGGTTGTAGATGAAGTCCTTGAGCTGTTTATGGAGCTGGAAGCATCAGAATCACAGTTGGATGCTCCTTTTATATTTGCTTCTGCTAAAAAGGGCTGGGCATCAAAAGATCCTTCTGATGCAGAGCAAGGAATGGTACCTTTATTTGATGCTTTACTGGAATACATTCCCGCTCCATCCGGCGATCCTGTATCTCATACCCAAATACTTATATCTAACATAGACTATAGCAGCTATCTTGGGCGCATTGGTGTAGGCAGAGTGATAAATGGTACTGTCCACATAAACGATATGGTGACGATTATAAATATTCATGAACCGGATAAAAAGAAAACGGTCAAGATATCTAAGTTATATGAATTTTCCGGCTTAGATCGTGCAGAAGTAAAAGAAGCAACAGTAGGATCTATTATTGCCATTGCAGGCATACCCGAAATAAAAATTGGCGATACTTTATGTAGCCCTGAAAATCCTGTACCATTACCCTTTAGTAAGATTTCTGAGCCAACATTATCAATGAATTTTATGGTTAATAACAGCCCATTTGCAGGGCATGACGGAAAATTTTTAACATCTCGTCAAGTACGGGAACGCTTATACAGAGAGTTAAATACAGATGTAAGCTTGCGTGTTGAAGATACAGACAGTACCGAAATATTCAAAATATCCGGGCGTGGAGAGCTGCATCTGTCCATCTTGATAGAAACAATGCGCCGCGAAGGTTACGAGTTTCAGGTGTCAAAACCAGCCGTTTTGTATAAAGAAATTGATGGTCAGCTTCATGAGCCAATGGAAGCAGTAACCATTGATGTGCCGGAAGAGTTTACAGGTGTAGTAATCCAAAAGCTTGGTAGCCGCAGGGGAGAGCTTCAACAAATGACTACCTCAAAAGGCGGATACACCCGACTAGACTTTAGCATTCCGGCCCGTGGCTTAATTGGCTACAGGTCAGAGTTTCTAACTGACACTAAGGGCAATGGCATCATGAACACGCTATTTGATGGATATGCGCCATTCAAAGGAGATATTCCTGAAAGACCTCAAGGCTCCTTAATTTCTTTTGAAACAGGTGAGGCCATTCCTTATGGTATGTATAATGCTCAGGAGCGGGGAAGCCTGTTTGTAAGGCCGGGTACTAAGGTATATACCGGTATGGTAGTTGGACGAAATGCCCGAAGTGGCGATATGGAAGTAAATATCTGCAAGCAAAAAAAGCTTACCAATATACGCGCCTCCGGTAGTGACGACGCACTTAGGCTAGTACCCGCAGAGATTATGAGTTTAGAACAATGTTTAGAATTTATTGCCGATGACGAGTTGGTAGAAGTTACACCAACCAACCTGCGTATACGCAAAAAAATATTAGATTCAGGAATGAGAGCCAGAGCAGAGAAGAAGTGAACTTTTTGAAAAAAGCCTCAATAACAAAGGTATTAACAACCTTTGCTATTGAGGCTTTTGACGTTTAGTTTCTAACTATTAGTTAGGGGTTGGGGTATCGTCGTTTTTGTTTTCGTCACAAGATTCTGTGCAGTCGTTTCCTTCTCCACAGCAGTTTTTTTCAGCTTCTGCACGGGCACGAGCATTGTCTATTGTCTCGTGCAAAGAACATGCAATTTCGTCTACTACAATAGCAGTTTTTTCTAAAACGGCTTGGCTTGCTTTTTTCAGCTTAGGCTCTACATCTTTGTAAGCACTAGCAGCTTTACTGCAAAATTCTTTTGCAAAAGTTTCTGCATTTTTTGCAAATTTGCTAAGAGTTTCTTCTACATGTTCGGCAGTATCATCACTTAAAAAAGCATGATGCGCTTCTGCCGCTTGGTTTAACTTATCCAACAGCATTGCAGCTTCTTCTGCTGAAACTTTTCCTTCTTCCAACATACCCAAGATTTTTAACCGTTCTTGTTTCATAATATTACTCCTCCTTTTATTTGGAAAAAAAATTATAAACAATTTTTCTGCTACTTTAATAATATACGCAAGTTTAATAATTTTGACTGCAAATTTATAATTATAAAAAATCTTTTCTTATTATTCTACAATTTCTTTGTGTTCATACTTTTCGTCTAATCTTCATTTTCAGTTTCATCTGCATCAGAATATTCCAATTGATCTTCTAAAATTTCGTCGTATTCCTCAAGATCTTCTTCAGGCAATCTAAAATCTGCCCAGCGATTTTGGTTTGTATTGTTATGATCAATTAAGAATGCGCCACCCTGACCAACTATGGCATAAGCCGCAAAAAATTCTGTTGGCTGCAATTCCTGTGTATTTAGATTATAAAGCCACAATTCTTGCGTATTTGAATCAATCATGGATATTAAACTACCATGAACGTCAAAGCTAGATACTGTAAGCATTGGAAAGCTTTCCACATGCTCTCCTTGTGGGGTAATACGATTAATAATCTCTGTTTCAAGGTCACGATAAAAAATATGCCCGGCAGCCAAGCGCAAGTTATTGCTGTTAGCTGTATTTATAGGAACAGGTACAGCTTGAGGATCATTGACAGGCACAGAATAAATACGGAAGCCTGCATTGCCATTTACAAAAAACAACTGACCGCCATGGGCTATTGTCTCATATGCAGCTACATTAAGAAAACGTTCGCTTTGCATGGTGTTTAAGTCCAGCCTGTATAAAAAGTCGCGGTTACTGTGATTTGTATAAAAAAGATTATTGCCCTGTACTTGCAAAAATGACGCCATGTTATTTGAAATTGTCTCAAGGCCGGATCCATCTGTCCGCACCCGGCGGATACTATAGCCAAGCATACCATCACTAAAGTATACGAAATTATCATGCACCTGTATAAACGCCGGGCGCACACCTGTTGCTAGTGGAGTGGTAGACCCTGTGGCTGTACGCCGTGCAAGAGCAAAACCACCTTGATACACACGATGATAAAGATCATTACCATGACGGAAAAAAGATCCGTTAAGCATCACAGTAGGATTGTCCGGGTCAGTAATAGCATAAGCTGTATGCCGGCGCACAAATGGTGTAGCCGTGGGAGTTGCCGCTATACTCGACTCTCCTGTCACTTCTGCATTTTGAGAAGCTTCTGCATATATGTCACTTTCCGGCCCGTCAGCACTAGTTGCAAAAAACCATACAAGTGGTATCGAAACAAGTATAATTACGGCTGCAATAACACCAAACAATATCCAGCCTCGGGCTTGGCTTTCAGATTTAGACCCTCCTGCCAGGTACCCGGCAGTCGAAAGATTAGCAGATGCTTTGCTTGCGGCATTGCTTTCTCGCCTGCCACCTTCAGCATCTATAACGGTTCTTAATTGCTTACTAAAGTCATCTATTGAACCGTAAGCGGCCTCTCCTTTTAAAATATCTGTAATTGTGTTAGCTAAGCGTGAAGGCATACCTAATTCTTTTATGCTTGGATTATCCGGGATTTTTGGGTTATAAACAACACCGGAAATTAAACGATAATACAACAATGTTAGTTCTTTAATTGCACTTTTATGATCACCTTCCCATATAAACATAGAGTCTACGATTAGCTGTCCGTATGGTGTAAGACAAATTTCACCGGGCTTCATTTCAAGTAGAAGTCCTTTTTTCCAAGCCATTACTAAACTTTGTATTAATGGACGCAAAAATACATAAGCATCGTAATAATTCATCCTTTTACCTTGCAATCCATCATCCAAACTTTTATAGCGTCCTACTTGTCGTACAATGTATACGGTATTGTTTTCATGCAATACATCTTGCACCGTAGCTACAAAAGGTTCACCCAGGTGTAAAAATGCGTCTGAAAGTTTTGTAAATCGCTCCAGTGCTGTTTCAAATTCCATTATAAAACGCTCTGTAGCCTCAAGTGCTCCTTCCTCATTACGTCTTACCATAAAGGAAGGATAAAACTCGGTTATTATAAACTCACTATCACCATCTAAATGGGTGGCAGTGGCCCTATAGTCAGTGTAGAAATTGGTGCTTTCAATAATATCTTCCACCACATAGGGAGATAGTTTTGGAAAAGAACTCATAAGGGTCACCTCTCAATCATTTCTCCGGATATTATATCACAGGAATCATTCTAAGGAAAATTTTCAGGTCATGTATTAAAAATATGAAACCATCGAAGCAACGCATAAATCAAACTCTATAGTCATTAGGCAAGCTATATTCAACTCTTGAAATATTGGATTCCTTCGTACTGCCATTTAGGTTTTCTATGAAACATCATAACTGTTATTGCTTTACGTGGACAGCGGTTTACACAGCGATAACATACTGTACAATTGCCTTTTTGCTTGATTTCATTTTGTATGCTTTCCAAATTTCCTGTAGGGCAAGTATAAATGCATAGATTGCAAACTGTACAATCTTCGTTTATTTTTACGCCACTTTTGGCCTTTTGCTCAATAGTAACTTTACATTGAAAATCGTCATTTTTTTTGCTGTCACCTTGCCATGATTTGCCTTGTATATAACCTAATGCCTGTGAAAATTGAGAGAAGCCACGCTTTATCACAATACCATCTTTGATATTTTGGCAAACTTGCTCCATCTTAACATTGACCTTATTAAAGCATTTCTGCATTTTTTTATCACTAGGCTTTTTAAGTAGCGGGAAATTACATATATTGTTGGGCATATTAAAATGTTCTGCATATATTACATCAATGGAACCATCACTAAACATATCAGTAAAAACCCTGGCACCATCCCCGGAAAACATCATTTGTGTTACTAAAATAATAATCTTTTTCCCGATTATAGCAGACATGTGTTTGGTTACAAATTCACGCATAATCCGTGGTACCCTTGATCCGTATATAGGATAGCAAAAAACAATGGTATCGTGTGCATTGAGTTTATCAGAAAAATTAAACTCTTCCTCTATAGATAAACAATTAATATCCATATTTTGACTAAATAATTCTGCAATGTACTTTGTGTTCCCTGTTCCGGAAAAATAAATGGTAAGCATTTTAATATCCCCTTCTGATCACAACCAATGCACTCAATCGGTAACAAATCGGAACCGGTTGAGTGCAATTTTTACACCACTTCACATTCACTATTGCCTGAAAAATTGGGATACTAGCTATAACTAACCGCCAGTACAAAATTTAAAACATTTTTAGCAGACCTTTGTATTTCGGCTAAAGTTATACCGCCATCTTTATTATAAGATTCTAACAGCGAGCCATCACCATCATTTGTTCTTGTATGTGTTCCACCGGGCATAAGTACATCAACTTGTGCCCTTATCCTATAAGCATCGTTGTGGATAGCCGGAAAATCCGGATCAACAGAAGGTTGCATCCACCAGTCTGTAATAACATTGCCTTTATATCCCCATTCTTCACGTAAGGCAACTGTACATAGCTCGTAATGATAATGCCCCCATACACCATTAATTTTATTATATGAAGTCATTATATTTTTAGGATGGGCTTCTTTTATGCAAATTTCAAAGCCTTTAAGGTAAATCTCTCTAAGTGCCCTTTCACTAAGACGAGAATCGTTAATAATTCTATGCTCTTCTTGGTTGTTGCAAACAAAATGTTTAGGACAAGCAGACTTTCCACTTTTTTGTACTCCGGCAACCATTGATGAAGCAATTTTGCCGGAAAGAACAGGATCCTCAGAAAAATACTCAAAATTACGTCCACAAAGGGGATTACGCATAATATTCATACCGGGAGCAAGTAATACATGTGATCCCTTTTCTTTAAGTTCTTGCCCATAATGTTCTGCTAAATTTAACAGTAATTTTTGATTCCAGGTAGATGCTAAGGCAGTGCCACAAGGAAGCAAAGCGCAATAATATTTGAGGCGTATACCCGAAGGGCCGTCTGTAGTTATTACAGGAATTACGCCTTTTTCCCTTAAAGATTCTGTAACACCGCCAAATGCTCCCGCGTTTCCTTTAGGCCCCAGCAGGCTGTCCATAATATAATCGCCTCTTGTAAGCCCTTCCAGTTCATTCATATCAAGTTGAGCAATAAAATCGTCGATATTGATTTTGCCGCTTGCAACGTCCTCTAACTTGTATCCTTTATCTCCTGTTGGCGGAATTTCTTTTGGAAGATTTGCAAGTATCCGTTCTTTTAATGAAATTGTTCGGATTGGAACATCTTCCATAACTTTGTTAAAACTTCCATCAGGGTTATGTTTAACAGTAAGTCTTTGAAATTTATGTGCCGAATTCGGGGCGCAAATTTCAGATAGCTGACTTAATATTGTAAGCTCTTTTACCTCTACGCTACCAACTTTTTTTGCATATCTAACACAGTTTCCGATATATATTTCATATTCACCGGCTTCTAAAACATATGCAGATTTATTGCCTGTTTTTCCTTGATCATCGTAAGAAGCCATAGTATATATTGGGAAGGTTATGTGACAAATTTCCTGAGCATCTGAAACAAGCTCAACAGTTTTTGTAAAGGCGGCTAAAGCTCCGGCAGGTTTGCCCAAAACTCCTTGAGGAGCGGCATAATACACTTGTACAATCTCTGAACCGGAAACATTGCCAATATTTTTTACAATAACATCCATAGAAATATTATCATTATCTTGTTTTATTTCGCCTTTAAGCGATGTTTCAAAATCTGTATAGCTCAAGCCATAGCCAAATGGAAAGAGTACACTATCTTTTGATAAAGTTTCAAAATATCGGTATCCAACATAAATATCTTCAACATAGTTGTTAAAATCTTTATTGGCAAAATTATTGGAAGAAGGATAATCTTCATATCTTTTGGCAATAGTTGAAGTTAGTTTGCCACTTGGATTAATATCGCCGCTTAGGATATCACATACAGCATTACCGCTCTCCATTCCACCTTGCCAAACATACAGCAATGCGCTAATTTTATTTTCAAATTCTTGATACCAGGAGAAGTCAATTATATTTCCGCTGTTTATTAGCACCACAACTTTGCTGAAAGTATCGGTAACAACTTTTAGCATATTAAGTTCTTCATCAGTAAGATAAAAACTTCCTTTTTCTAATAAGCTGTCTCTATCTTCACCGGCACTGCGTCCAATAACAATAACTGCAACATCAGATTTTTTTGAGGCACCTTTTACAAGATCTTCTGTCAAACTCATTTCTTCATGATGAGTAGGCCATTTTCCCCATTCTTCAATGGGCGGAACATGATCTTGACACCATTCAGCATAAATTTTTGCAAGTTCCTCATTGTATTTAAGTTTGCTATTGTTTTTTATTCCTTCAATAAGGTTTATTTTATAAGGTGATATAACATCTCCTCCGGAACCTTCACCTACAAAAAAATAATTGTACTGAACACGCCCAAAAACTGAGATTATAGAACCCGATAACGGAAGTAATCCATCATTTTTTAACATTACAATACCTTCTGCTGCTGCACGTCTGCAAAGCTGACTAAATTCTTTAGGAATATCTTTACTACCCAAAACTTGTGTCTCGTTTTTACTTGTTAGCTGAGAAAGCAATACAGTATCCATTATAACATCAACCCTCCAATGTTTTCATAACTTGGATTAGTATACCAGTTAGATATATTCTAGTCCATTTAATTAATTTTTAATATACTATCATTTTTTGGCGAATTATGGTATAAAATACTAGGAATTTAACAAAAAAGCAGGTATGCAGATGAGTAAATTGCATAATACAGAGCACTTAGCAAATATTATACGAGAATTTCCACTTACACCCGGGTGCTATCTTTTTAAGGATGCTGAAGGTCGAGTGTTGTATGTTGGAAAGTCAAAAGCCTTGCGTAAACGAGTTGCTTCTTATTTACGACAACAAAAAGAAGAAAAAATTGCTATGATGATGCGATTTGCAGCCGATGTATCTTACCAATGTACTGATACAGATATAGAAGCAATATTGCTGGAACACCGCCTTATTAAAATGCATAGACCACCTTATAATGCCAGAATGAAAAAAGACCGCCGGCATTGGTATATAAAAATAGATATACATCAGCCTTATCCCGGCATGTTTGTAATTCCAAAAGACACACAACAAACAGAATTTTGCATAGGGCCTTTCTATCGCCAAGAAAACGCAATTGAGGCTTTAGACATCATAGGTGAGTATTGGAAAACTCCCACTTGTGGATTTAGAAATGCTAATACTACAAAATCACCTTGCCTACGATTTCACATACAACGTTGCTTAGGCCCATGTGCTAAATGTTCACCTATAAATGAATACAAATCGGCTGTTGATGAAGTCATTTCTTTCTTTAGTGGTTCTTTTGAACCTACTTTGCAAAAAATAAAAAAATTAGTATACGAAGCCTCCCAAGCTATGGCCTATGAAAAGGCTGCACATTTTAACAATCAGTACAATAGTTTATATGCATTAGCAACTCAATTATCAAATGCACCCCCTAAATTAAATGGTAAAAGCTATTGCGTGTTACTTAAAAGTCGCCATGAGGAAAACTTTTTGCTGCTTTACCTTCAAGATCAATGTGTTCCGGCATGGATGCGATTTGCTTCTCAAGATGAATGGGAAATAAAATCAAATGCAATGGTTCAATATATTAAAAAAGGTGAGATTCCAAAGGGCTTATTAGCAGGTGATTTTGTTGTTTTTAAAAAGGACGATGGCTTACGCCTTGCAAATGCTGTTTGGGAAGTGGAGGCTTTGCGCCGTTATGTAGATGTTTTAAACATAGAATTATTAATTGAAATATTAAATTTTTAAGTATTAAACCTCCGGCATTGCTCAGTTATGTAAGAAATCTATTGATTTTATGTATAGTTTGGCATAAAATGTTAATTAATTGTTCACAATTTGTTCAAATCTAACGTTTATATTTAAAGACACCATAAAGGAGGCAAATAGTATGGCTGATGACCCTTATAATTTCTCAGAAATTGAAAAGATACAGATGGACATAGAAAGGGATTTAATGCTTCATAAAGAACCTGATACAGTTGAACTTCCGGTGGTAGAAACTTTTTCAAACTTACCGGCTACTACCGGCGAAAATTCTTCTGTTTTAGTCACTGACACTACTATAAACACAACTGAAAGTTTTTATACAGAAACTATCAAACAAAAGCATTTCCCTTTGCCTCAACGCCTAAGTTCTTTTCGTCGTAAAGTGGCAATTTTGTTATTAATTTGCACTCTTGGAACCGGCACTCTTGGGGTTGGGATAGGTTTTGGGATTGTATTTTTACAGAGCCGCATTGGTGCATCAAACCAAGCAGTTGGAAATAACCTACATGACATTGCTACCATTGATGCAATGGACAGCACCCGTTTTATATTTGGAAATGATGGTAATACGCCTATACAAGAAGGGTCTTTGTCAGATGTAGTAAGGCTTGTTGATCCGGCAGTGGTACGCATAACTACAACTCCTCTTTTAACTGCGCAGCAGGCACCACCTTTTTTTGGAAATGACATAACTCCAAATATTCAATCTCTTGGACGTGCATCAGGTGTTATTTTTGCAAAAGATGAGGAAAAAGGTCTAGTATTTATTGTAACTAACGAGCATGTAATTTCAGGAGTACGTTCCATAGATGTCTCAATTATGGAGGCAGATCCAATTACAGCCCAAGTGGTAGGCCGTAGTGTTAATGCTGATGTTGCAGTGCTTTCTGTGCCTTTAGCAGATGTGCGCAGGGTAGGAATACAAAGAGTTTCGATAGCTGCCTTTGGAGATTCTGACGCTATGCAAGTAGGAGATGTTGTTTTAGCCATTGGAAACGCCATGGGTGAGGGTAATTCTACCACTAGCGGTATTATCAGTGCAGGTGAAAAAGAAACTGAAATTGATGGGCGTAACTTGAGAGTGTTGCAGACGGACGCAGCAATCAATCCCGGAAACAGTGGCGGGCCGTTAGTTAACAAACAAGGACAGGTTATTGGTATTAATACAGTATCACTAACCATGAGCCGTCAAGCCATAGAGGGTATGGGATTTTCTATTCCTTCTAATGTTGTAAAACCAATTATAGAAGAAATTATGAATGCACCCCCGGTTCCATTTTTGGGTATAGAAGGCTTTGATGTTAACGACAACATTGCCGCAGAATTTGGCATTTTACCTATTGGAGTTTATATTAATAGAATAGTACCGGGTACCAGCGCAGAACTTGCAGGTTTGCAACGTAGAGATATTATTACAAGTTTTGGCGGTCGTACTATATTTGATATGGAGCAACTTAGAAGAGAAATTAGTAGTACTAATATAGGTGATGTAGTAGAAATCACTATTATTAGAGGTAGAAATAGAGCACCAATAGTTCTTCAGGTAACTATTGGAGTCAGTCCTTAACAAATCTCTATCTTAGAACCTGTTAGACGAAGTAAAAAACCAACTTAGACTACCTAAAACAAGTGGCAAAAAAGCCACTTGTTTTTTTGACTTAGAGCCAACCGGTTCTTATTTGTCACCGGTTGACTCTCGTGTCAGTGAACAAAAATCGTTGCAAACTATTGATAATATTTGTTATATTCTGCCCTTACATATCCGGCACGCCTTTTGCGTTGTCGTAACATTCGGCGGTATCTGCGTATCATAACAAGAAAAACTCCAAATATAGTTACTGTTGCAATAGGCATCATTGCAAGAAATGGAAAAAAAGATAAAGATTGCGTAAATGCATCAAAAGACAATGTACCGGAAACTGAATTATCTCTTTGTTGCCCTACAAGAGCAAGCTGATGTAAAATAGAATTTGTAGAAATTAACTCAACTTCACCTACAAATATATCATTACTATAAAAAGCTTTGTGGCCTACAACATCTCCTATAAGTATAGGGGGGGATAAGTAGCTTGGTATGTATGCTTCAGAACGCAAAGGTATATCCCCTAAAAATGGAATTCGCAAATTTTGATTTCCTATTGCAGTGATAGTCCCTGTTGTAACAGGCTCTCCATTTATATTTTCAATAACAGGTATTTGGTATATGTGATCAGCAGCTTCAAAAACAGACACCATGGGCAACGAAAACACATAGTCCAAAAGGATGTTTGTATCCGAAAAAGTAGCCAAACGTGGCGCATACAATACGGTTACTATCACTTCATGCTCCCCTCGCTGAGCATAGGATACCAATGTGTGTTGTGCAGCATTGGTAAAACCTGTTTTGCCTCCTATCACCCACGGGTTAAAGGAAGGCTCATCAAAATGAATCATTCGGTTGGTGTTGCGCAGATTCCGTCCTTCGGGCAACCCATCCGTAGGAGCTACATAAAAGAATGGTGTTGAAATGATTCTGTTAAATATTGGATGTGAAATAGCCTCCCGCATAATAAGTGACATATCAAAAGCAGTAGTATGCTGTCCGTCTCCCGGCAACCCACATGCATTAACAAAACGAGTATTTGTAGCTCCCAATTGTTGCGCCCTATGGTTCATGAGGGCTACAAAATTATTTACATTGCCTGCTACGCGCTCCGCTAAGGCATTTGCTACCTCGTTGCCGGAAGGAAGCATTAAGCCATATAAAGCCTCATATACAGTCATGACATCACCCGGGGCTAAGTGCATACGGCTAGCATAAGATGGAAGAGCAAGAACAGCTTCTTCTGATATTATCATTGGCTCATGTAAATTTTCTACATGTTCTAATACCAAAAGTGCTGTCATCACTTTTGTAGTGCTGGCAGGATACATTAATTGATGCTCTGCACTTCCATATATCACAAAACCTGTTCTCGCATCTAATATTGCAACTGCTGCTGACTGATATTCTTCAAAAATCGTAACCACCTCCTTAAACATTCTCTTCTTACGACTAAATTTTTATTTTTCCTTTAGGAATGATTCATATAATTTAAGAACTTCAGATGCTTCACCAAAAGCCATCTGCTCTCCTTTATTTAACCACAGCATTTTGTTACATAATTTCTTCATTTGGCTTATAGAGTGAGAAACAAATAATGTGGTGGCTCCGTCTTTAATAATGTCTTTCATTTTGCTCTCACTCTTGTTTTTAAAAGCACCATCTCCAACAGAAAGTACTTCATCTAATATCAAAATTTCCGGCTTAACTAAACAAGCGATAGAAAAAGCAAGCCTGGATTTCATCCCGGATGAAAGTTGCCTAAATGGCCTGTTTTCAAATTCTTCTAATTCTGCAAATTTGATGATTTCAGGATAAGCTTGATGCATAAATTCACGAGTATATCCCATTAGGGCACCACGTAAAAATGTGTTTTCTTGTACAGTCATTTCACCATCAAAACCAGTACCAAGTTCTAGCAATGCTGCAACATTGCCATTAACAGTTATGGTACCCTTTGTGGGCGGCATTATGCCGGATACAGCTTTAAGTAATGTAGATTTTCCTGAGCCATTTGTGCCAACAATACCCAAAAAGTCGCCTTGTTCCAGCTCAAAACTAACATCTTTAATAGCCCAAAATTTTTTTACTGTATATTGTTGTTTTACCTTTTTTAGCATAAAATCTTTAAAGCCTATATTTCTAAAATCGCCTACTACATAGCGGATAGCGACGTTTTTCAATTGTACAGTCATATAATTACTCCTACATGTAATAGATAAATTGATAGTTGAATTTTTTGTAAAACCACCCACCCAAACATAAAGCTATAATGGCATATAAAGCGCAAATTAAATGAATATGCCAGGCCGGTATTACCCCATGAATAACAATCAAACGAAAATAATGTATGTGGGTAAATACAGGGTTAAACAAAAATAAACGCTGAATTGTGATTGAAAAAGTCTCCACACTATAAAAAATAGCGGACATCCATAAAAGCATCATGGTAAAGATATCGTACAGATACTGTATATCTTTAAAAAACACATATAATGCTGATAATATTAAACTCACACCAATATTAAAAAGTGATAAAGTGATAACCGGATATAATATCAAAAGAAAGCGTGGATGAAAAGGTATACCTTCTAAAACTACAAAGAAAAAGAAAATCACTAAAGTTATTCCAAAATTAATTAGTGAAGAAACATTTCTGGAAAACAAGAACAGGTATTTTGGTACTTTCACCTTAGTAAATATACCACTATTTGCCATAAGAGATTGCATCCCTTGGCTAGTGGATTCTTTAAAAAAGTTAAATACCAATTTACCCGCAAATACAAATACAATAAAGTGTGGTATATCTCGTCCAAAAAAATGACCAAAAACTAAAACCATAACAAGTAGTTGTAGCAGAGGGCCAAGCATACTCCAAACTATACCTAAAACTGTACGTTTATATCTTTTTTTAAAATCTCGCTTGACAAGTTCTTCAAAGAGAAAGTTATATTGTTGCCAGCGAGATGTAATAAACGGAAATAAAAGAGACAAAACTAACGCCCTCTCAAAGACTGACGGTTTTCATATAACACATCAATAGTCTGTGTAAAGTAATTATTTACCAGTTTAAATTGCTCGTCTATGTTTTCCATAGCTTCTTTAACCATGTTTTCAGTTTTTTCTAAAATTTCGTCTGCATAATCCATGGCGTTTAAGCGCATATCACGCGCATTTTTTTTTGTTTCTTCAATTGTTTCAGTGGCTTGCTCTGCTGCCCTGCGGAATATTTCATGATCGTTGGTTAGCAGCTTAGCTTCTTCTTCAGCCTCTTTTAAGATGCTTGCTGCTTTTGATCTGGCATCGGCCATTATTTTGTCATGATCTTCAATAATTCGCTGAGCTGTGCGTATTTCATTGGGTAAATTTAACCGTATCTCGTTCATAACATCGTATACTCGCTCCTTTTCCACAGATATTTTGTTGGAAAATGGTACGCTTTTGCTTGCGTCTAAAATATCTTCTATCTGATCCAAATAGTCCAGCAACGAATCCATTGGTTTCCCCCAGTTAAACTGCGAAGCAGTTACAAATATTTATTCCTGAGCATATCCTTTACAGTAGGCAATACCCATTGATCCAGAATCTTATCATCAAAGGCAAAGTTGATGCTGTTGGAGGATTTGGCATTGCCATATCCTGCTGCAGCTACTTCTCGTACCAGCCCCGCAGATATATGGGCATAGGCTGGGCTTGTTATCAGTAGAATGGTTTCGATTCCGGTTAGTTTATATCCGGTTAGTACATTTTCAGCTTCATTTTTAGATATTGCGTTTGCATTGGTAGATATCTGGTGATTTGCTATAGCCATAGGTATTTCATAGGCACAATCTGCTGTTGATCTTACTCCACGCAAAACACATGAAACGCCTTGTTTTTTAGCATATTCTACTAATAGGCCGCTGTATGACTCTATCTGTACGTTTGGGATGCCTTCTACTGCAATTTGCAGCATTTTTACCCGTTCTTGCACTGTAAATAAGGGTTGCTTAGTTGGGTTATGGAGTACCGCCACAATAATATGGTCAAAAAGTTGTGCGCCTCTTTTTATTAAGTCCAGGTGTCCCAAAGTTACCGGGTCAAAGCTACCGGGAAAAAGGATCGTCACCGATTATCACACCTTTTTAAAAATACAAATTGCTTTTGTCCGTATTTTTTGTGTCTGAAAATGGACAAGCCGATATTATCATAATGTGCCGGTAATTTAACATCCACCGGACACTCTAATACAATTATCCCATCTTCTTTAACATGATTAGTAATAAATACACTTGCCAAAGCTAAGGAAGGGGTAAGCTCATTACTTTTATATGGCGGATCCATAAAAACTATGTCAAACACAAGCCCATTTAATTTTTGTAAAGCTTGATCTACAGGCATATAAATCACTTCTGCCAAATGCCTTAGGCGAGTTTTGTTTAAATTAGCCTCAGTAGAAGCTATAGCTTCTTTAGCATAATCTACAAAAACAGCCTTTTGTGCTCCACGGCTAAGTGCCTCTATTCCTATAGCCCCGCTTCCACAATATAAATCTAAAAAACAGGCTCCGGATATTGATGGCATTAAAATATTAAATAGATCTTCTTTCATTCGACCTTCAGTGGGACGGGTTTTTAAACCCATAGGGGCAGTAAGTTTATGACCCCGAGCTGTCCCTGCTATTACTCTCATGGCAGACTCCTCTGGAAATCTTCAGTAGATTGTATCAAAACATTTTGGATTCGGCAACAAAAGAGCTGAAAAAATAACAAAAGCCTTTGACAACATGGTTGAGGTGCCATTATAATCTAAAAATTAAATGACACAAATGTCATTTGGAGGATTATTATGAGAATCTTGATAACATCAGGTGGAACAAAGGAGGCTATTGACCCGGTACGTAGTATTACAAATCATGCCACAGGGCGACTGGGAAGTATAATTGCTGAGCAATTTCTACACAATGGATTTTCAGTAACTTATATATGTAGCGAAGGTGCTGCCTTGCCTCAATTGAATCATGATTTTTTAAATTATGATCTTGAAATAATTACAATTTGCAGTACAGCACAGCTTGCAGAAAAATTAGAACAGTTGCTACGCTCAACACAATACACCTGTGTGATACATGCTATGGCAGTTAGTGATTATGCCCCTTATGGAATGGATACCGGCAAAAAAATTCCGTCTGATTCACCTTATTTAATCTTAGTGTTAAAGCGTCAGCCAAAGATAATAAATTGCATTAAAGAAATACAGCCTGATACACTACTAATAGGATTTAAACTGCTCTCAGGAGTTAACGAAGAAGATTTGCTTCAAGCAGCCAACAAGATTATGGAACAAAGCAAATGTGATTATGTTTTAGCCAATGATTTAAATAACATTCATGGGGATGTTCACAAAGCAATATTAATTAATCGTGAAGGTATTATAAGCCGTGGGGAATCTAAACAAGAGATTGCAAAAATGATTTATAGAGAGGTAGAAAAGGTAAACAGATGAAAACTATAATACTTGGAATAACCGGCAGTATTGCCGCCTATAAATCTGCGGATATTGCTAATAATTTGGTAAAACAACAGTACGATGTACATGCAGTAATGACAAAAGCGGGAGCCTCATTTATAACACCTCTGACATTGCAAGCACTTACTAAAAATCGGGTTTATGTAGATGCGCTTCAAGAAGATAACCCTTCAGAAATTGTTCACATTGCACTGCCTGAAAGAGCAGACATGATGCTTATTGCCCCGGCTACGGCCAATATTATTGCTAAAATTGCCTCCGGTATTGCCGATGACATGTTAAGCAGTATGGTACTGGCTACTCATAAAATCCCAAAGCTTATTGCTCCGGCCATGAATACCCGTATGTACGAAAATGTTGCAACACAAGAAAATTTGCAAACTTTAATTCGCCGAGGTTGGAAAGTAATAGATCCAAGAGAAGCACGGCTGGCTTGTGGATATGTAGGTAAGGGAGCTATGGCGGAAGTTACGTCCATACTTAAACTTGTCGCAGAGGAGCTAACATGATTTTAGCTGTAAATATCGGTAATACAAATATTCGTGCTGCCGTAGGCAATCAAACTATCGTTAATCAGACTGTTTTTTATACCACTGAAAGTGATGTAATCACGCAGATAGAATCCGGATTAGGCAAGGATATATGGGATAGTATTGAGGGCAGTATTATTGCATCGGTGGTTCCTACTCGTACCAATGCAATAATTTCGTTATTGGAAAAAAGGATTGGAATATCTGCTCGTCGGATAAACATAAAGCAATGTGGAGACTTAAAAACAAATCAATACGAAGGACTTTTAGGGGAAGATAGGGTGGTGTGCTGTGCTCACGCTCTACAAAAATTTTCTCCTCCATTTGTGCTTATTGATTATGGAACAGCCACTACCATTAATGTTGTAACTAAAAATGGTGAATTTGTAGGTGGTGCTATATTGCCGGGTTTGCAAACAAGCTTAGATGCTTTAACAAACAATACCGGGCAACTGCCGCAAATCAGTGGGTTAGACAGATTGGAAAATCCTATCCCCCTGATTGGTAAAAATACAATGGAAAACCTAAAATCCGGGGCAATTATTGGTCAAGCTTGTGCTACGGAAGAATTCATTTCCAGAATAGAAAAAGAACTGGATTGTAAAGTATCCATCATAGTTACAGGTGGTCATGGACCTGTAGTATTACCTTATTGTCGTTTCAAATATACCTATGAACCTTCGTTGTTGTTGGAAGGGCTTTTGATGCTATACAAAAATGCTGTAACAATTTCATAAACTGAATATGGTTATGTTAAATAAGGAGGAAATATGAAAAACACAGTAATCACTTTTGGGCAAGCAAAAAGTAAAAATAAAAAATTAACTATGCTAACAGCTTATGATTACTCTACAGCCAAGTTGATAGATGAAGCCGGAGTTAACAGTATCTTAGTTGGTGATTCTTTGGGGAATGTTATGCTGGGGTACAAAGATACGTTGTCTGTCACTATGGAAGATATGATCCATCATGGTAAAGCTGTAGCCAGGGGTGTACAAAATGCTCTTTTGGTGATTGACCTTCCTTTTATGTCATACCAGACTTCGGTATATGATGCAGTAGTTAATGCCGGACGATTGGTAAAAGAAGCCGGAGCCAATGCAGTAAAATTGGAAGGTGGCGAGACTGTATGTTCTCAGATTAAAACCATAACGGAAGCATCTATACCGGTAATGGCTCATTTAGGGCTAACTCCGCAATCCATTAATGCTCTTGGGGGATATAAAGCCCAAGGCCGTGACGAAGATACAGCAAAAAAACTGATTGAAGATGCTAAAGCAGTAGAAGAAGCAGGAGCTTTTGCGCTTGTGTTAGAGTGTGTTCCTGCAAAGTTGGCCAAGCACATAACAGAAATTATTAAAATTCCAACTATAGGCATAGGAGCCGGACGTTTTTGCGATGGTCAAGTGTTGGTTTACCAAGACATGCTTGGTATGTATTCAGATTTTATTCCTAAATTTGTCAAACGTTATACTAATTTGGGAGAGGTTATGAAAGAGGCTTTTTCTATGTACTGCAAAGAGGTTGAAGAGGGAAGCTTTCCGAATGACTCTCATGAATATGGTATATCAGATGAAATTATTGAGAGGCTGTATTAATAATGATAATTGCAAACACAATCCAAGAAGTTAGGGCACATGTATACGGATGGAAGAAATATCATACAATTGGTTTTGTTCCGACCATGGGATATTTACATGAAGGGCATCTTAGTTTGATTGAAAGATCTGTTGCTGAAAATGCTAAAACAATAGTTAGTATTTTTGTGAATCCTATGCAGTTTAGCCCTACAGAGGATTTGGATAAATACCCTAGGGATCTTGAATCCGATAAAGCTATGTGCCGGAAAGCGGGAGCAAACTTAATTTTTTACCCTCAAGTGGAAGAAATATATCCAAAGGACTTTTACTCTTACGTAGACATGGAGGGCTTAACTAAGGAATTATGCGGTAAAACTCGAGCTAATCATTTTCGTGGAGTGTGTACTGTGGTTAATAAGTTGTTTAATATCGTAGCGGCAGATCGAGCTTATTTTGGCCAAAAGGATGCTCAACAATTGGCAGTTATAAAGAAAATGGTTAGAGATTTAAACATGGATATAGAAATAATTGGTTGTCCTATTATAAGAGAAGTTGATGGACTTGCTAAAAGCTCTCGTAACAGCTACCTATCTCTTGAAGAACGCAAAGCTGCACAAGTAGTAAGCCAAGCAATTTTCAAAGGCGAGGAGCTTGTTAAATCCGGTGAAATTAGTGCAAAAAATATTATTGAATCTATGACAAAGATTGTTCAAACTGAGCCATTGGCCAAGATTGATTATATAGAAATTGTAGATTTAGATACTTTGGAAAAGATACAAGAGGTAACAAAACCCACTTTGGGAGCTGTTGCCATATATATTGGAAAAACTCGTCTGATTGACAATTTTGCAGTATACTAACATGAGTTATTAAAATTATCCAAAAAGCAAAAAAGAAAGAGGCTGAAAATTTTGAAACTAGGTATTGTAGGTTTACCAAATGTAGGCAAAAGTACTTTATTTAACGCTATTATGCGAGGAAGGGCGGAGTCTGCCAACTATCATTTTAGCACCATAAACCCTAATGTAGGCGTTGTGCCGGTTCCTGACCCTCGTTTAGCTGTACTGGAAGAAATGTACCAAGCAAAAGTAGTAACACCCGCAGTAGTAGAGATGGTAGATATAGCAGGATTGGTTGAAGGTGCCAGCCAAGGCGAAGGCATGGGCAACCAATTTTTGTCGCATATTAGAGAAGTGGACGCCATTGTTCATGTAGTGCGTGGCTTTGAGGACGAGAACATAACTCATGTATATGAAGAAATAGATCCGCTGCGAGATATAGAGATCATTAACTTGGAATTGATTATATCCGACTTAGAGGTAGTAGAACGGCGATTAAGCAAATCAGGTAAAGCCAATAAAAACGATAAAATATACCATAGAGAAGCCGATGTTTTAAAAATATTGCAAGCGGCATTTATGGATGGAACGTGCGCCCGCCATATCAACTGGGAAAATCCTGATGATGCTAAATATGTTGAATCGCTTAACATGTTAACAGGTAAACCGGTGCTTTATGCAGTTAATGTTCTGGAAAACGAAATTAAAGAAGAAAATCTCCATGTGAAGAACGTAGAAGCTTTTGCAGAAAAAGAAGGCTCAAAAGTATTTTCTATTTGCGCAAAGATAGAAGAAGAAATTGCTCTTCTTGATGCGGAAGAAAAAGAGATGTTTTTGCAGGAACTGGGGCTTGAACAAGGTGGATTAGACAGGCTTATTGCAGCAGGATATGAGCTGTTAGGGCTTATCAGCTTTTTAACAGCCGGGCCAAAAGAAGTACGGGCTTGGACAATTCGCCAAGGAACAAAGGCTCCTCAAGCAGCCGGAAAAATTCACAGTGACCTGGAGCGTGGTTTTATCCGTGCAGAAGTTGTTGACTATGAAGATTTAAACCGCCTGGGATCTTACAATAAGGCCAAAGAAAGTGGTTTAGTAAGAGTAGAGGGAAAAGAGTATATAGTAAAAGATGGCGATGTAGTACTGGTTAGGTTTAATGTTTGATCGGGTTATCTATAGCTTGAAAATGTAAATAATTAAAGGCTTTTATCATTATAGATGAAAGCCTTTTTTCGGTGTTATCTGTCACTGTTTTCTCTCGCCACATGAGCGGAGTAAATCCTAATTCTGCACCCATCTTGTCGGCAAGGTCTTTACAATTTCTATATGCTGAATCATTTAGGTGTAGCTTCTTGCCAGTTTCAAAGCTGACGGCATTAACAATGATGTGCGTGTGCAAGGTGTCCGTATCGTTATGCGTGGCAATTACACATTCATGCTCTGAAAATAATTCTTACGCTAATCGCTTTGCAAATTTATGTGATTGCTCTGGTGTCGGGTTGTCATTTGGGTCAATGGACAATTTGAAATGATAATATTTCCGCTCGTTACTTTTGCTCCCCTTGCCAAACAAATCACAAGTTTGCTTAAATTGCTTTGCGTAATTTTCGTTATCGTCCATTGATAAACTGGAAACAATAACTGCTTTTTTGGGGTCGGTAATATAATCAATCCCCTTTTGCGGTTTCGCCTTGCTCGCCTTTCCTTTGAATAAGGGCATCTTTCACCACCTTCTGAATTTCAGTTTCGATTGCGGAAATGGTGCGGTAAGTTTTCCAACATTCGTTCATAACATTTGTAGCATCTTCACCAAAATGACTGCGCTCATTTAATGCGCGCGCAATTTGATTTAGGTTGTTGCCCTGCCGTTTTAACTCCTGTAGTATGGCGTGTAAATTTTCAACAACGATAATTGGTTTCTTGCGAAGTACGGACAAGAAAAAATCAGTTTGATTTTTCGGTTTAGCTCGGTCAAGTTGACTTCTGAAAAAGTCAAATTCCTCTTGAGTCATTCGTAAAGTTATGGCTTTGTCGCGGGTTAAGTTTCGCATAAAATTTTGGTGGCGTTTCAAAAAGTATGATATAGACAAGAGCTGTATAATTATAGAATGAAAACAACAATAGCATTGAAATGTCCGAAATGCGGAAGCACAAAAATAATACGAAAGGGTAAGAAGGCATACAAGCCGCAAAATTTTCTATGCAGAG
>Ga0123355_10001704_pt1 | contig 30587 bp, 21 predicted proteins | sample TergutEmb28metaG_3_FD_89872 | JGI IMG/M metagenome (GOLD analysis project Ga0123355, IMG submission 89872) | Embiratermes neotenicus P1 segment gut microbial communities from Petit-Saut dam, French Guiana - Emb289 P1 | ecosystem: Host-associated > Arthropoda: Insects > Digestive system > Gut ... | reverse complement strand
GGTGGTGGTAGTGGTGGTGGTAGTGGTGGTGGTAGTAGTAGTAGTAGTAGTAGTAGTAGTAGTAGTAGTAGTAGTAGTAGTATGAGGGGGTGCTCTGGTAAGTCCTTAGCCCGACCAGGAAGGAAACAAGCTACAAGCTACAGCAACCAAACTCGGGTTTTATTCAACATACTCTCCACGAAGCTCAATACACTTTTTAGCTTGTTGCTCTACCTTTTACAAACCACTCCAAAAAAAATTCATAAGGCTGTCCGTCCAACCAGGTCTCCGCAGCAGGAATGACCTCCGTATGGGAGGAAAAATGATGACCTTTCAATTGTTTTTCCAGTTCAGGGAACAGGTGGTGGTCTGACGGAGCCAGATCCGAAGAATAGGGTGGTTGATAAAGACCGGAAGCCCAGGTAGGCCAGTGCCCGGTGAGCCGGGGCATTGTCATGCAAGAACAAGACCACCTTGGTGAACTTCCCAGGACATTTCTCCTTCAAAATGTCCTTCAATTGCACCAGCAGAGATGAGTAATACTCCGCATCAACAGTTTGGCCCTTTGGAAGATAATCAATGAGGAGAATGCCGTCTTGATCCCAAAAAATCAAGGCAACAACTTTTCCAGCAGATTTTTGCACTCAGAATTTTTTGGGGCAGGGTGAGCAGCTATGCCGGTATTCCACTGATTGTTGCTTTGTCTCTGGGTCATAGTGATATAACCAGGTTTCGTCCATGGTTACCAATCACGACAGGAAATCATTTGGATCACGCTTAAAAAATTCCAAAAGTTGCTCAGATGACTGGCAACAGTAACATTTTTTATCTGCGTTCAGGCATTTCGGGACCCACTTTGCGAAGAGCTTCTCATGTCCAAATGTTCATGAATGATGGACCCAACCTGCTCACATGAGATGCCCAGTTGCTCAGCTATTGATTTAGCCAAAATCCAGCGGTCTTCCAAGATTAGCTCATGAATTTGATCAATAATCTCCGGGGTGGTCACTCTTTTGGGTCATCCAGGACGAGGCATATCACATGTGGAAAAATCACCACATTTAAACTGGGCCACCCAGTTTTTGACAGTGGCATACGATGGTGCAACTTCTCCCAATGTTTCTGTCAGAATGGCATGAATTTCCTTCAACGCCTTACCTTGCAGGGGGGGGGAAACTTGATGACTGCTTGCGTCTCCATGTTGTTGAAATTGCACATGTCGCCTGACATGCTTCCTTTCAACCTCTGTAACAAGAAAAGACTTGCAATTCGGCACATGAGCAGGCCCCTCTTTCCAAGGACACTATTCATTCCATCCTATGACATCGGGAAGTAGGTCAGGCTAAGGACTTATCAGCACCCCCTCATAGTAGTGGTGGTGGTGGCGGTGGTGGTGGTGGTGGTGGTGGTGGTGGTAGTAGTAGTAGTAGTAGTAGTAGTAGTAGTAGTTGCTGCTGCTGTTGTTGTATACCACTACATTAGATAAAAAATAAAAACTTCCATACACTGCTCCCCCCAGTATATGATTCCTTAACCTCAACATAATTTCATAAGGTACAAAATTATCTCCCCCCCCCTTAATCTGACATATTTAGGTTTTAAATATATGGCAAAATTCCTTTAATCTGACATCTGATAATTCAGAAATCTCTGGCCCTTGAAGAGAGTTGGCCCAAGACTGGAAGTCCTGCTTTTTACTGGAAAAAGTTTCATCAGTGAAACCGGCAGATCTCAGGGATACGTTCACAAAGGCTTCCAGCACTGTGTGAACATCAACTATTGTGGTATCTCCTAACCCCTTGTCCCCTACACCATCAACTTCTTCAGCTATGAAAACCCAACAAAACATAGAAGAGGACTGTAAGGCTGCAAACCAGTCAATGGGGAGTTATCCAAATAGAATACTCATCTGATTAGTTTTACAGCCAAAGTATAGGAGCAGTAACAAAAAATTGCTTGTAAGAGCTCAGGTCAGTATAGGCACTGTCTGATAATCCAGAACACTGTGTAATTCAGCATCTGTATAGTCTCATGCAAGTCAGATTAAAGGAATTTTGCTGTGCAAGGTGCACTTAGAAAGTAATAAAACCTGAATATACTATGTAACTAAACATACAGTAACACAACACATAAAATATGAATCCTTTTTAAGGTTAGCTACTAAGACTGTAGCTTGCTTTTCATCAACTAATGAGCATTACTTACATGAACCAATTTAACATGGCTATCTGACCAGAACAGTCACATAAACAAGACATGATGTAGAGTTACATGCATTTTGAGAAATATGTCACTGACAGAAATTCCTTATCAGTATCAGTAAATATATGGAAATGATGTTATGAATTATTATACCACAATACAACAGTGTCCACACATTTGTCACAGAAAAATTAATACATGTGATTACATAGAAATGGTTGGCCTGAGATTGCAGCAGCTGCTGACACGGCCCAGTAACAGTGGCAGTTCTTAACAACAGACAAAACCTAATAATGTGACTAGTACTTGTGCTATGCATTCTGGAAGTCACAAAAACCAAATGCTAACCAGAATACAAGTTTTTCATGATTTTCCTCTATCCCTACAAGCAAATGCAAGCAGGTTACCTCAAATGAGAACACAAATGCTTCCTTCTACATCTATTTCACTTCCTCCTCCTCCTTCTAACCACACTGCTGGGAACTGCACTGTTCATAACTAATCAGTGCTCCATCTTTAATGTGCACCATTTTATTCAGTAACAAGAAAAACAGAGGAGATATGTCAATAGATGACTCTACCATAATACTGCTAAACAAGTAAGGGCACACGATTGAAAAGTGAACATATTTTGGTATGTTATATGATCAAATTTTTGTGACCTACATGTAACAGTTTTCACATGCTCAATGACAGTACTGTGTGTAGATATACAATATCTGTATTCAAGTTCAGTCCACATATTTGAAAGAAAAGTTGGTGTAAGTGTAGCTACAACAGCTCATATCCTCCCAGCAAGTTCCTGCAGTGTTGGCAGAAATAATGAAATGTAAACAGCATCCTTTCTGTACCCCCAAAGGAAAAATCAAGTGATGTAAGGTCTGGAAAACAAGGTGACCAAGCAACAGGACAAACCTCTGCCCTTTAAGCTTGGTGTAATTGTTGATCCAAGTTGTCCTGATATGCAGAGTGAAAGTGGAGGAGTGGAAGCTTTGTCTTACTGGAATAGCATGACACTAGAATTATCTGTTTCCAACAATGCATCAGCATAAGAAATCCCTATAATACGTATAGATACATTACCAGTCATAGTGCATTAGGTAAAAAATGCCCGAAAACGTTTTGTCTGAACAGAGCACCTTGTAACTTTCCTTTGAATCTTTAACTACAGACTGCAGATTGCTGCTCCCCCAGATTCTAACATAATGTCAATTAACATGCCTGGACAAATGGGAAGTGGCTTCAACACTAAACAAAATTTTGGTTGTGAAAATTTCACCTGTCATCTTCACATTCTGAAACAACATTGCAGTATGAAGTGCAGTAAAGTTCTTTATCTTATTTGGGCTGTTACATGTTCCAACATTTGATACTGCAGAGTTTTATGTGCTGTCGACTGTGACGTCTTTAACGCTCAGGAAGCTTGTCCTCTCCAATTTCTTGGACTGAGAACAAAATCTACTCAGACTTAATTTAGATGACTCGTCATTTAATGGGGCTTTTCCCTTTGAAAATGCAACCAGCCTCAATGAACAAAGTGTAACATTCACAGACAGAATTTTTTGTTGGTGGTTCACTAGCAAACTACATACAAAACTTTCTTTGATCTATAACAACAGATTTTGATTCATGCTACCAGAAGACAAACAGATAAAGTTGAGATGCCATTTTTCACAACTGCAGTATTAGTGTCACTGTTGGCAGCACTTGGACCCTCAAGTAGTGAGATATTAGAACATCAAATTTTACTTATGTGAATACATTCAGTTTTTATTCCTGCACATTTCAGTTCCTATTACGAGGCTTATTCAGAAAGTAAGTACCATTTCACTGTAAAAAAAAATCAAGTAAGGTTTCGTATAAAATTTTATTGTTATCAGATTCTACATTCTTCAAACTATTTTTCCACATATTCGCCGCCATTATTGAGGTACTTATTGTAGCGGGGCACAAGTTTTTGTCTACCCTCCTCATAGAATGTGGCCACCAATAACCCAAATGACTACTGACAATGTCATAGAGTACAGTCCTTGAAATCTGAGGAAAGTGCAGGGACAGATCAGAATTTGTGGAACGTCTGTTGTCACCCACACTTTCGTTGACCTTACGCATCAAATCATCATTCACCAAAGATCGACGCCCACTTCGCACCTCATCGTGCACGTTCTCTCATTCTTCATTGAACATCCGAACCCCTTTCCTAACCATGCTATCACTCATCGCATTGTCACCATACACTTGACAGATCTGGTGATGAATCTCACTTGGTAGCACATTCCTAGCATTCAAAAAAACGAATTACAGACAGTATTTCACAGTCGGAGGCCCCTTCAATTGTCTTAAACATGTTTAACGCATAGGAACAAACATAAAGATAACCAGAATTTCACGAAATGGCATTTGTGGCTTCTCAGCTGATAGAGGAAGTCATTGCACATGCGCAAAGTGACAGTCTCGAGGATGCGCGAGAGATATGCGCAGACGGTACTTACTTTCCGAACAACCTACGTACATTAAAATCACCTACATTTCATATGTTCACCCCGTATATGTTACAACTACTGTCCCTCACCTCCAGGGTCATCACATAAATGCAGATCTATTCGCTGCGACAGAAAATGATATGAAGTCTCCACAAAATCATACCGGCTGAATATACGTGATATAGCACTTTTTGGTTCTTTGGTTCGGGCTTGTTGAGAGATCTGAGCTTGGTATTCAGGTAATACCTGCAAGCAACAACAAATAAGTAATTTTCCATTTGTCACATCAATTGGAATTACATCTAGAATTCTGTAAATGTTGTTGCTGCTGTCACTGTTGTTGTTGTTGTTGTTGTTGTTGTTGTTGTTATCATCTTCCAGTTCCTTTCAATGTTTCAGACTACCTACCAAGTAACGCAAGGTTGTCAATGTGATAGACTTGCAGGAAAAAGGCTAATGCATAAATGAATACAGTCCCTTACTCTGTTATTCCCTGCCCCACACCATTTAAATTTATTAATGCACAAAATAAAAAGTAAGTTGGAAAAACTGCATCATAAAGTACTACATAATTTGTACTCTGCACCTTCCGCATGATATGAAACAGCCACTTTTAAAATTTATCTGATTTCTTCATTCCACAATCTTTAATACACTGAAAATAGATAGCTTGCTTCCACATAACTTAAAGTCATGTTTTACATCACTGACACTATACTGAAATTCTGGTGCCTCAGAGGGCTGAAAATCTCAACTCAAGCACATAAAAGACATTATCTTCAATTACTAATGAGGAGAATCCAGCAATCCTGTTATATCATCCTTGGCATCCAATCGTAATGGTATCTCAGATTGAAAACTTGCAATCACTGAACTGCTATAACTGCAGATGCAATTCAGGTTTATTTTTCTCTTCACTGATACCAAAACTAAAAATTCTGGAATCTGCAGTACTGACATTTTAGTACTTATAACAAAATGCTTCCAGTTTAAGGTCAAGAAATATCAGACCCTGTCTTGAAGGATACTATTAATACAGAGTTTTCATTATATGATGCAGGAGAAGCTGAACTCATCTAGAGCTGCTTACTTTTACAAACACATCTGCAACATCATAATTCAAAATGCCCAGTTGGAATCATACATGGAGTAATTCTGAGTTGGTAATTTTGATAAATAAGTTCAAAATTCATTTTTATATTGCAATTCTTAGGTGCATAGTTATTTGTAATAATCATCTGATACAGATGTGTAAGAATAATAAATATTTGCATTCAACCCATTATGTCTTGATGTTCTGACTCCTGTTTGGGGTCTTCTTCAAGTGCCTTATTACACTACTGTGTTACTGATATAATTCTAGTAATTAATTCCATCAGTTTTTAAGTAAATATGGTTGTAGTCAAGCTGCTAAGAATTTCTTGTCATTTGAAGAAAATAATTTATCTAAAATTTATTTCTTTTAGAGCTGTCTATAATAATTCACGTTCAATCCATTTCCAGTTTGAACATATCCTTGTTGACTGCATATTTCTAAACTATTGCAGTTTCCTAGAAAGTATTCTTCAAAGGCTATTATTATCATCAATACTGTCCTATCTTAAGTACGGTGATGACTATTTAACACTGTTGTTGGTTACATTATTAAATTTTGGTGAAAGTATATTATAGTGATTGGGCCGGGTAGCGTAGTCGGTATAATGACTAGCTACAGGCTGGATGGTCCAGGGATCAAATCCCGGTGGGGGCAATATTTTCCACACCTGTCCAGACCGGCCCTGGGCCCCACCCAGCCTCCTGTACAATGGGTACCGGGTCTTTCCCGGCGGTAAAGAGCAGCCAGGGCATGACACTGATCCCTCACCCCCTTCTAGCGTCAGTCAAGAAAGAGTAGAGCTACACCTCTACTCCCTCTATGGGCCGTATGACCTGCACAGAGCCTCAGTGCCTGTAAAAAAGGTGCACTTTATCTTTTTTTAATATTATAGTGAGGGTCTGTAGTGGCAAAAAAAAAACTGTTTTTTGAGCAGATACCCACTAGAGCTAGATTTGTACTTCACTTGCATTTGCATTTGCAATGCAGTGCAGATGCACGAACACAACAGACAGCCATTATCAATGAACATGAAATCACGCAGTGGTGTATGCAGCAGCCATATTAGAAAAACCATAACACTACAGGTCAGCAAAAAATTAATAACACAGGTAAATGAGCATAAAATAATTCCATAACACAACCAGTAACAATACTGAAAATTCATTACAAGTCAGGATATAAAGTAATGACAACTATTAATTTCAAAAATATTTTTCCAGAAAAATGCAGTAATTTACACCCAACGGTAAATGGACATACAAATTATGAAGGGAATGTAGACTATTCCAGAAAACTCCATGTAATATTCCAAACATATCTTCTACTTGGTTTTCGCCTGTTAAATGCTTGCAGATGCAGGCACCACAATCCTTCAAAACATCAGGAACAACTCACCCAGTAACATCACATACCCAAAGTCCTGAATTTTCAGCAACACTGCTGTTATCACAGTGGTGTAGATGAAGATCCAAACTTTCTGGGGTATGTCACTATGTAGACTTGTGTATAGTTTCTGACATTAAGGAGGAGCTTGTTGCCTCATTCTTCGGAGCAGTCCAAACACTAGGATTAGCCAGAGGATGCAGGCAGCCTGCTCGTCTACAAGTCAGTAAACATATACTAATCCAAAAGTAGTCATAATGAAGAAGACTTGAAACTTAATGAATGAATGAATGGAGTAGTCTGCTAATGACATTGCTGTCATAATTTCTAGTAAAATGTAGTCAACATTTATATAATGGCAGAACCTGTTCTCTCTCATGTGAATAAAATGTTTATTGCCAACTATTAATACTCTAACCCTACATCGAGACCAAAAACACATAACAAAATTGCTAATAAATAATTCACACTATGTATTAAGTAATCAGTGAAATGAAAAATTATTAATACTACCTCTAATTTTCTAGCTGCTTTCTTTATCCTTGTCAATTCTGTTGCTTTCTGCACAAGTCCAGTCAAGGAATGAAGAAAGTGAAGAGCAGCCTTCAACTGGGAGTCTGTTAGTACCCACAGTAGATCATCTAAGATCAATACCAAGCGTGAACCCACGACGAAACAATCTGCAAAGTATTTTAAAAACTGCAATGAATTATGCATGACTAAGCATTCTCTTTTCAATACAACTGCAAGCAGAGCAGGTGCAGCAGCTTGGTTCATATCAGCCATCACATACATAATCATGTGGAAAGAAAATGCACTCTAGTGTAGGTTCTGAAAGACAATCTGTTCAACTTTTAAAATTTTCTGTAATTTTATGCTATCTATTGCAACAGGTGTTCTGCAATACTCAAATACATTTGCCAGTAATGTAAGATCTTCTGTGACAGTATATGTAAGTTTGTGTGTGATTTCTGCAACATTAAGAGTTTTGAATTTTACACACATCATATAACACCAAATGAGCCAGCAATATAGAAGGTTTAAATTTTTCTCATACGATATGGTTTTGAAATATATGAAGCCTATTCAGTGACTGTTAATAGTATTTGGTTCTTGCAAATTGTGGAACCTTTTAATGAGTTTTGTCTTTCCAAACTACAAAGAAAAACTTTTTCTACAGCACACACAAACATTCAAAATATCTTGTGCCTATCAGTGATCTTCAACATTGTTCCTCTGTGATGCAATATGATCATGTATGCTGCTCCTTAATACAATACATGCTTACCAACATGAAGAAGGATACAGCACTTTTTCAAACAAGTCCTTCATAGACAAAATAAACTTTTTTTTTTTAAATGGGATGGGATAAACATTAAGAACACATATTCATAAACTGACTGATTAAAACTGTGTGTTATGGTAATATAACAGTGAAAACACACACACACTCAACCTATTTTCAATTTAAAAGATATCAACAAGTGTTCTTACTGATATAGAAGCACTTCATATTACATTTGGAGGATTTAAGCATTACGCACGTATGTAACAATAAACAACAACACTGACTTCTGTCACATGACAATTTTCGTGAATCATTTCATCATTACATGTGGTTATAAGTTTCAGCATCAATCAGCCAACAACACCCCTTGCCTGGTAATACACAATCAAGAAACATGAAGCATATTTATACACATGTATCATGTTAGTATATTAAACTTTTGCACTGTACCACACCACAACCAGTGACATCACTTCAACTGCCACTGCCACCACTGCCACTGCCGTCGCTGCCGCCGCCACCACCACCACCATTGCCATTGTCACTGACATTGCTTCCACCACCACCATCACCACCTCCACCACCTCTGCTAAATTTTTTTTTAAGCAATGTTACCTGCTATCCTCTTTTTGATGGTGATCCTGCACCGAGCCTGGTTGGTAAGCAATCGAAGTGGAGTAAGCCCCTCATCCTTCGTTGATTTAGCTTCTATCCTCACTGTTTGCCATTCAAGTTCCTTGAATATCAATAACTGACCACGATCTGGCTCCTTCAATCTTGTCATTCGCAAATCACTGCGCTGCCAGGATGGTGACTTGGATTCTACCATGATGCGTTGCACCTAATGATATGTAAAAATATTTTTTTTTTTTTGCTTAACTGTGTTTCCTGTCTAAGCCTTGACACAAGGTAATAAAATATGTTAAAATAAGGTAAAATAAGTGAAATTATGCTGCTTATGACATGTGAGAAATGAACTTTTTACTAAAGGTGTATGATGTGTGGCTTAGTGACAGTCATGGTAATTACGAATTATTAAACAAAACATTGGGGGAGGAGGGGACTCTTGCCTGCACAACTAAGAATTTGAATACCCTAGTAATATGTCTACGAAACATAACAGTATTGGCCATTGCTACCCCTCCGCACTTCTTTACATGGCACAATTCCTGCCTATGCAGCTACATTAAACATCAGCAAGACACTGCTGTTACACTGTCATCTTATTTTAGGACCTTTTCTCAGGTGCATTCACAAAATTGCGAAATGTGATTGTTATTCGTCATGTCTGTCTTATCTGTCTGCCCGTCTGTCCATCTCCAAAGAACAACTTGGCTCCCACTGGACAGATTTTCATGAACTATCCCAGTATGTTCCAAAAATCTGTCGAGAAAATTCAAGTTTCATTAAAATATGACAAGAATAATGAGGACTATACATGAAGACCTAGGTACATTTTTGATAATACCTTGCTCAATTCTTCTTACAATGAGAAATGTATTAGAGAAAAGTCATAAGGAAATTCAAAACACACATTTTATGTTCAACACCTTTTCTTCCAAAAACTGTGCCATTTATGAAATAATGTAGAACATTATGGCAGAGCCAGACAGGACCCAGATGATAATACAATATGGGGTGTGTGCTTGGCATAACTAAGGCTACAGATAAACACTCAAAATATGTAATGTTTATTGCTTTTCCGCAGCAACGATGGTTATGCAAACACGCCTCAATGTTATGTTACACATATATTGCCTATCTTGTTCTTCCATTCTCATAAAATGTATCAGTCAACACCCCATAATGACATATGTTGATAAAAAGCACAGTGGAAGTGAAAATTTCATTTGTCTCAGACATATGGTACCAGTAGGAAAACAGACCAACACGGTACACTACAATGGGTGCTGTCAAGTCCTTGGCCCAACCTACTTCCCGATGTCATAGGACAGAATCGATAGCGTCATTGGAAAAAGGGGTCCATTCATGCGCCGAATTGCAAGTCTTTTCTTGTTACAGAGGTTGAAAGGAAGCATGTCAGGCAACGTGTATGATTTCAACATGGAGACATAAGTTTTTTTTTCCTGCAAGGTAAGGCGCCGAAGGAAATTCATGCCATTCTGACAGAAACATTAGGGAAACATGCACTATCGTATGCCGTCAAAAACTGGGTGGCCCAGTTTAAACGTGGTGATTTTTCCACTTCTGATGCACCTCATCCTGGATGACCCAAAACAGTGACCACCCCAGTGATTATTGATCAAATTCATGAGCTAATCTTGGAAGACCGCCAGATTTCGGCTAAATAGCTAAGCAACTGGGCATCTCACGTGAGCGGGGTGGGTCCATCATTCATGAAGATTTGGACATGCAGAACCTCTCTGCGAAGTGGGTCCCGAAATGCCTCAATGCGGATAAAAAATCTCAACGGTGCCAGTCGTATGAGCAACTTTTTGAATATTTTCGGCGTGATCCAAATGATTTCCTGTTGCAATTGGTGACCATGGACAAAACCTGGTAATATCACTATGGTCCAGAGACAAAGCAACTATCACTGAGTAGCGGCATAGCAGCTCACCCTGCCTCAAAAAATTCTGAGTGCAAAAATCCGCTGGAAAAGTTCTCGCCTCGACTTTTTGGGATCAAGACAGCATCCTCCTCATTGATTATCTTCCAAAGGGCCAAACTATGAACGCGCAGTATTACTCATCTCTGCTGGCACAACTGAAGGACATTTTGAAGGGAAAAAATGCCGCAGGAAGGTCACCAAGGGGGTCTTGTTCTTGCATGACAACGCCCCAGCTCACCAGGCACTTGCAACCCAGAAGAAACTGGCCTACCTGAGCTTCCATTGTCTTGCTCACCCACCCTATTCTCTGTATCTGGCCCTGTTGGACTACCACCTGTTCCCTGGACTGAAAAAACAATTGAAAGGTCAACATTTTTCGTCCGACATGGAGATCATTGCTGCCACACAGAACTGGTTGATCGTACAACCTTCAGAATTTTTTTTGAGTGGCTTGCAAAAGTTACAGCAATGGGCTAAGAAGTGTATTGAGCTTTGTGGAAAATATGTTGAATAAATCCCAAGTTTGGTCGTGGTAGCTCGTTTCCTTCCTGGTCGGACTAAGGACTTACCAGCACTCCCTTGCACATCCATTTATTTACTATCACTACAACACGTTTAGGCGTAAACAGCCATCATCATGGATCACAACAAAACTACTGTAAGCTTTCAAAACCTTACATCATTTGACACATTACCATGTCTCAGATTATGTTAACTGGCAAGTTAAACACCCAAGACAGAATCGATGGGTAAGTAAATGGGTGGAAATAGTTGGATTATTTTTCCTAGGAAAGCAAGGATAAACAAACCGACAAAAATATAAAATGCAACTACTACTTAATGGCAAAATGTAATAAATGATCAAGTTTCCTTTCGCACTTTAAAATGAAACAGCAACCAAGAAATTAACGCATACAGTAGACTGGCCTCAATCATGGGTTTATATATCAGTTCTGCGCATTTGCAGATAAATCAATGTGGCAACATCTGAGCATCTTGGCTCTTTCTCATACGCTCTCAGGCAGATGTGTCACATAACACCCAACAGCCAGTATATACCTGCCCTTCTCAGCAGTTAAACAGGTTTTGTGTCATGCTGAGTATGTGGTCCTTTTAGAACTTTTTAGATCTAAGTGTTACGATTACACTTTTATTTATTAAAATTAATATAAAAACACACAGAAGACGGCAAAGCAACTGATAACCACCTTCTAATTCATTAAGTCTTCTGTCCCCCCTCTGCCATGCCCTTTGCACCATGATAACTTTCAGCCAGGAAAACCATTATCATCCCAACAAAGAGCAAGTACAATTTCACGTTTAGGAATAATTAATTTTACATATTAGTTAATATGTTATTTTTGTTCCCTTAATCCCACTCTTCATACAAGGTCTTATTCCTATTTGTGGTTTTAATGTTTTCTGGGGGTTTTTTTTTTTCAGAAAAGAACCCTAACATGAACAGGTGCATATGCATGTCCCATTCAAAACAGGTATGATCTTATTTCATAAACTGCAATATGCTTTTAATGCAGGAATATGGAACACATTAAGATACAACAAACTTTTGGAAAATTATTTTAGAAATTGTGTAAAACAAGTCATTTAGAGTTTCTAGTCTTCTAGCATGTAATGTTACATAATCTGGTGAGATCGGTTCCTCCAAAACACTGGTACCTACCAATCAGATTACCCATCACATCCGAGAAGACTGTAATTGTACAGGTCATTTTGACGTACGCACCTGAACTGAGGCTACGAATGCTGGACTCTTAAAGGTAACTTGTACAGTATTCACTGAAACTGTCATGCCATCTATCACCTTGTTGATAAAACTGTACTTTGCACTGGCACCATACGATGATAAACACAACTGTGTGGACATGGAACGCAGCTCATCACATGTCTCCACTTCTACATATACTTCATCCAGGCTCTGTGAATATGAAATAAAGCATTCAAGAAATACTATGGTAATATACTGGTAATGTACATACATTAATATAACATCTGCAAATTACTATACATAATGCCTGGTTTAAAAAATATGATGCGAATATTAATGTTACAGAAAGATAAATACCACACTCTCTTCCAGCGAGCCATGCACATGATATCACAGATCAGATTGTCTCTCTTTGTAGCGGAGTGAAATTTAGATTACAGCAGACAGTAGTATTGAACATGTTATTTGAAACATATGCTAAAAATTCATGTCACCATAAATGCCCTAGTAAATTTCACTGAAATTTTGCTGATACTTATGTACCTCACAACTCTATAATTACCAAAAAAATTCTGCAACATGCAATCAGTTTTGGGCATTGAGAACAGTAGGACAAAGGTGCAATGACACAAGGAAAATGCTGAGACAAGTGTTTACCAATAATCTGCAGACAGCAGAACTGAAAGAAAACATCTGACAAGAAATTTTTAATATATTCCAACAAGCACTCAGTCGCATATTTCAAAACATATTTACAACACAAGAAGCTTGCCCGCAAGCAGAGGGACATCCCTTTGAACACATTTTGTGATTTAAGGTGCAAATAATATGATATTAAGCAGTCATCAGAAAACTCACATTCTGCTGTTACTAGAGGGAAGAACGGCTTACAATTCCTCCATTACTAAACTGGGGCAAGAGGAAACTTAACAATGGAATATGCACTGTCATATAAGAAAACCCATGTATATTACCACAGTGTGCTATGACATATTATATCACAACACAAATTCACGTGTCTGGCTTGTGACGAAAATTTCAGTCTGTACCGTTAAGCCACTTTTTCAGTTGTCATTTAAACCACAAAATTCCTCTTTCATGAAGACAATTTTCATCTCCAAATATAATGTAACAGCATTTCATTACTGAGTTTATAAATGTGGGCAGTAAAAAATGAATGTGCAATAAATCAATGTAATAATTAAATACTGTACTGTAAAAACTATCAGAACTACCACTCTCATTTCAAAACTCACCAGAAATATTGGTACACTTTTGAGCTTGGTCCACTGAATGCGGAAAGAGACACGGTTACACCATGCATTAGTAAGCCTCAACCATGATGGCAGTTCTAATAACTCCGTTAGCACAGCTTCATCAAGTTCCAAATTGGAGAGCTCACCTTCACCTTTGAAAGTGCTGAGATTGATTTTGTCTGCTGATAAGTTTTTGGTGAACCTGTAGTGCAAAAATATGACTCACAGACAAAGAACAAATGAGTTCACAAACATGGGTTGGATTTTTTATCTTATATACTTCTATGCATACACATACTTAACATACCAACTAACTGCTACAAACATTTCTCAACAATGACCTCCTTCCACAAACAAATCTAGAACACTTTACATTCATGAAGTCTTCCATGTAACAGTATATGGTTTACATACAATTTTATGCACTAGTATGAGAATGAAGAAAAGATACAAAGTAAAGAGTTTTATAATGGGAATATAACATGTCATGGGCTGGTATGTGGACACCAACTTTCAGAAGGCCTGCTGATAACTTAAACTCTGAAAAGACAGGCATGCACTTTGCTCTAAAATGTTGGCAACAACCTACCACATTACAAGAATCATAACTCACTGGATAACATATGAAGATTTGTCATGAAAAACTTAAATTTTGCGTATCATTCAGTAATGTGCTTCACAATTTATACCCTCAAATTCACAGTGATAATAATAATTAAATCAAGGATGACATGAGTGAAACATTGAGAAACAAACACAAAATGCATTTTGCCTAGAAAACTTGTTAGGGAACAGACCACTTAAACCTAAGTGTCATTGCCTGTCTTGTACCATAAATCAAATATCTCCAACAATTATTTCATGCAGCAATATTAGGAGAAAATATCCCCCTGAACCAAAGATCTGAAAAGCTATCCTGACCATTCCTGGTTATAGTTAATTTTTATACCTTACCAAATGGAACACATTTCATTCACAAATACTACGGTCAAATGTTTTCTTCTTCTACAGTAACATAATGAATAATGCACTTCTGTGTCTCAGAATTTTCTTCCTTTATAAAAGCCAAATTCATGATAGTTCATTTGTAGTAAGATCACAACACATTTCAACTATGCGAAGATCATCTCTTGCCACTGAAACTTCTACAGAATTACTGGCTATCATCAGGAGAAAGGAAAAACCAATACATTTTTTGGTTATGTCAGAGTGGATTAAAACAAAGCTAAGCATTCTGAAGAAATACAAAGGAAGTATGGATCATGTTGACTAACCTAGCAAGCTCACACAATTTGAGGGTCTCACATCAGTGCTGCTGGACATTCAACATGGCATAAAATTTCAGAAGAATCTTCTATAAAATAAATCAACAAACATTTTCCAAATTTTGAAAAAATACCAGTCTATTAAATTGTAGGACACAGAGTCCTACCTGGGCAGTTAAGAGATATCAAACTGTTCATTACTTTTTATTGAAGTAAGTCTTCAACACACCCTATTTGAGTTGCTTGAAATTAAGTTTCCATTCAACATACAGCCATAGAAGATGTCTGGCAACTTAAGAGAATATCAAGTGAATACTACTCCTTACATTAACTCTACAGACTCATCAGTAAAGCTAGAGAGCTGCACATTGTCCCTTTTTCCATACAGTATAAAATCCCACAAACAATTAGGCCTACACAGTCATTTACTTGTGTCTACTTCAAATATGGTGCGCCATAAAACAACGGTTCATCCATTTGGAAAGCTTCAATTATGTAACAAATCTTGTAATTATGCTGGGCCCTTCAAATTTATGTGAAACGAAACGTGTATACGTGGAATAAACTCTCCTTCTCTAATGCATGCACAACTATCTTCAGTCAAGTTTTAACTAGGCTGTCACACATATCTGCATTATCTGTATCGGGCTTATAGTAACATCAATGAATATTATTTGTATTCGACTTCAACCACGATACAATTCATTCACAATGGCAGCATTGCACGGCGTGATTCTTATAAGGCAATCGTTTTTAATAAACCATGCAGGGACTTGGCACGGACAGCTGCACTAGGACAGTCGTAGAGTGACGTTGAACGCCGGTATCTCTCCCCAATAGCTGAAATGTAAATTTTCGTTCTATAAGCACAAAATCTCTTCGTCAGTGCTTATAATTGTTATATTTACCTTGATAAGTGCTTGAGAAGTTGGTTTTTTATTATGGACACCATTATGAACTCCTATTTTGCTGTCTTCTTGACTGCTGTCGCCAACCTCACATTTTTACAGACAAAAAAACTGAAATCAAAATTTCACAAAATTACCGAGATCTAGGGATGCATAACAGAAACCACAGATCAACTGGAAATGTACGTACCCGTACACTACATTTCTAAAGCAATCAATACGTGCAACCCCTGCGATACGACGACATGACTCCATTACGATGGACTTGAGTGTGCCTTGTCACGTAATTAATCGCCATCTGTTGTTCGTAATTCAAAACCTGCTATCGGACAGATGACGATGCTAGTCCACGTGGGATAGCGGTAGTTTTGTTGCGTAAGGCCCGGAAATTTGATAATTATTTTGCCAAAAGAAGTACGTGCTGACATTGATATACATGCCTTTGGAGAAACGAAGGGTAGCACGCTATTAATTTGCATTTTAATAAAATAATTCATGGCAACTGGTAAGACATCCACATTTATTATTATATAAGCATGACTACATAGTTCGGCTGACAGACCATGATCAGGCCATCACAAAAACGTTTCAAAATTAAGGTAAAATATAGTGCAGTTATAATATACATTGAAACTATACTGTTCATTGTTTCTACCATTACCAATTTCTTTATGACCCAGGAAAGACATACGCATTGCACTTGCACTAGTTTTTTTTTTTTTAAGCGAAATACAGGCAGTCGAGATAAATGGTCACATGTATCAGATTGTTAGGATGCGAAAAGGCTTTAACTGATAAGAATAATGATCAGTGGCATGCTTATATGGTTCTGCTATGTACCACATCTCTGCACTTATTTTAGATTTCATGTGATACTTTTTCACAAAGTGTATGAAATTTATCTTACCAATAGCAGTAATTTATGCAAAGCAGCATCTGAAATTTTGACATATTATACAAATGGATGAATTAAGGTTACAGATAAGTTGGTAAAATTTGTGCAGATGAAAACAAATAACTCATAATTCTAGAATATGGTAGTAAATAGTCCATTATATCTACAAGAGAAATTTCTGTGCTTTTTCCTGTATTTTGCTTGCTTCATTCAAACAGAAGAGCTGGGATAATTCAATCAGTTCAGTAACTAGGCTACAAAAGTACTAAAGCAGTTGGTTGAAATCAATCTTAAAGACTGGATGAATGAGGTTCAATTTCCAGCAGATTTTCCTGTTTGTCACCACATCCAGACTTGTTCTGGGACTCACCCAACCTCCTATCCAATGGATACAACAAACTTTTTCCCAAAGGATGATGTGTCCAGTGTGGGTGTGAAGCTAACCACTAAACTGCATCTAGTGTGAAGGTTAAGAATGTGACATCTATGCCACAGCTCTCCAGTACATCTTTCATGGCACAGGGAACAGTAGACTAGACCATTTTACAGACATATGGGGCTCTCTTGCTGGCAACATAAAAAAATATGTACTAGCGGCATCTTTTTTTCATAAGACACAGAATGCAGAAGAGTGTATTAATAAAAATTAGGCAATAATGAAATTGAAATAAAAAAACTCTTAAAAGTAACTCAAATTCTTAATGTCAGTTCCATAGACATAGCTAATGCCTTCCATCAAATGCAAAGTATTGTCACAAACCTCAGTACCAGCACATTCATTTCTATAAGAAAGCACTTCAACACAGAATGAATCATCCTGGATAGCTTCCTACATATAAAGCACATGTGATAAGATTAGATATAATGTTATTTGCAATGATAATTCATTTAGGTAAAAAACCATTCCTGATAATGTATCACATTTCTTCTTGTTTTTAAGCTTTCGCCGTGTTCTAAATGTAATTTGTTCCTTTTTGGGTAATTCCCCAGCGTCTGAATTCTAATTGCCTTGCAATTCTAATTGCAATTAGAACTCAGACGCCGGGGAATTACCCAAAGAGGAACAAATTACATCACATTTCTACTTTTAAGTATACATTGTGAATAACATTTGGTTAAGATTGTGTTGTGTGTGCATGTTTATACCTCCTCACCTATCCTAAGAGCCTGACAGTATTTCGCTCGGACATCAGCACTTTTATGGCAATTTAATTTTGCTGGAAATGGTAAAATGTACATTAGTATTCATGTAAAATGCCTGATACTTCAGCACAATTTCACCCAAATTTGGAGTTTGTTAAAAGATTTTTCATAAAAGTTCCCAGTACCAAATTTCGTGGAAATTTATTGAGTTGGAGCCATGCCAGTGCTTGCAGGCATTTGAACAGACAAATGGAGATGACAAAGCTGACAAACATTCTTCACGACTGTGTGAATATGCCTAAAAATATACAATTACCATTTTGCTGGTTGTTTCTTATGGGTGTGAAACTTGGTCTTTCAAAGAATGGGATGTTCAGAGAAGCACAAAAACTGAGGGTTAATACTGTCCAATATTAATAAACTGATGAACTCAGGAATTTTACTTCATAAACCTTTTATATTTTGGTGAAAAGTATTGGTGAATTGTCCAGTTCCACGGTCATCCCAATACCATTATGAGTTATGTCCATAAAAAAATCACCAAATCTTGACCTAGTATTCTTCATTGTTCTTTTTGATGTTTTGTGATTAAGTTCATCTCCTTCACTTTCACTTTTACTTTCCTTACTTCCTGTGCTTGTTACTGAATCACTTACACTAATTATTTTACATTGATTGTTGTTTCATGCCAGTTCCCTATTTAAAACACTTTCTTGACTGGGACTATTACTTCCTTCTTCCACCCTTCTTATTTTTTGTCTTCTTCATTGGTTTCTACCTTCCATGTAAGAAACATAGGAGGCTTTGGTTTATAAGTTGTGAAGATCTGCATGATTTTTGTTGCTAAAAGACTTGTGATTCAATTTTTTCCAGAGTCATTCATATGTAGCCCGTGTCATGTAAAGAGCTCTCTTTTTGGACTCATATTCACAGTCTCAGCATGGTAAACACTCTTGATTATCTTTTGCAATCTCCTGTTGAAAGTAAACCTCCTTGTTCACACATGATGTTGGTACTAGATCAAACCTGTGTGGGGCCTCCATAATTTTCACTTTTGTGTGTCTTTTGTTTCTAATAAATTGTGATATACAGCGAAGCCCTTTATAGGTCTCATTTTTCCCAGTATTCTTCATACCACCTCATAATATTATTACTTCATATTTAGTCATATTTTTACTCTCTGATTTTGCTGTGGTCATGATGATGTCTAAATCATCATTCAGTTTAACATAACCTGTAACATTGATGGAGTGTTTCAAGTGATCACTTTATCATTCAGCATAATTTCTTACATGACTGTCTTCAATTATTAATATTCTATGTTTGGCTTGTGCTGTCACCGATACTTTTCTTTCTCTCCCTTCCAAAATCTTTGATGTTTCTGGTGTTCATCTTCATCAGAGAGAAATGTTTTCATAATTAAAAAAAGAACAATTTCGATTATACTGAGACTGGGTCCAAGGAGTTCTTGTAGAGAGGATTTCAAAAAATTGGCTATACTTACAGTTCCTTGTTTATATATTTATGCCTTGATGTTATTTGTTGTTAAAAATCTTAATATCCATAAAACAAACTCCTCTGTTCATGGTATGAATACAAGGCAGCAAAATAGTTTAGTTTAGTTTAGCTCAGTTTAGTTTATTAGTCCAAAATACCATACATATGATTGTGGACTCATCAATTTCTAGCAATATAAAAGAAGTGAGATAAGTCCAATAGCAACAAACACAGTATTGTGCATTAAGGCGGGAGCTGATGTCATAGCGCCCCTCCTTTGTGTTATGCATGGCGTGAGTCAGTACCGCGCGTAACTCCAAGTCAACGACTTGCAAAAACTTGTGCTCTGCACGAGGCAGACAGTTTTGCATTCAGTTGCAATGCAATCAGTGTTATAGCTAAGTGTCATAATCACTGCACAAGGCAGTAGACACATTTTTAGGGAGATGTTAATGAGTATATTGTGTAACTAACAGTAACAAGCTGTTATTAGTTCGATGAACAGCATGTACCACAGACTGGCATGTGTTAATGTTGCGCAATATTGCATACCTTCAAACAATTTTGTTAAACTCGGTGAATGTTTTGTTATATTACACTATAAACTAATCATTGCAGAGGGCAGTACAGTAAGTCTTCAAAATACAACTTAAGCGGAAGAATATAGTGTCATTACATGCTAAGGTATTCATATGTATTGTGAAGAGTGTATCATAAACTGAAGCTACAAGAAGTAGGCATTTCATACAAACAGTTTATTAATATAAAGGGTAATGTATTGATTAAACTAAAATTAATAGTGTAATTTGTGGCATCATGATAATAATAAGTGAATTATGATTTGTGATGAACCCGCAAGTACTGACAAGCTAAAACCTTGCTTGTAGCTGTATGTTCCTCGAACCAGATGAGGCGACACAACATTACTCCTGTTTTTCCTGCATTTATCACGAGGTCGTTCCTGTTAAACCAGGTTTCTAATTCTGCAACTACCCTATCAATTTTGGTTTGGAGCAGTCTTTCGTCACTGTTTGAAAGTAACACATTAGTATCATCAGCAAACATAACTAAATTTGCATCATGGATATTTACAGGAAGGTCATTTATGTGTAGAAGAAATAACGGACCGAGTACCGAACCCCGTGGCACACCTTGATTTATTTCCTGCACATACCCTCAGTAAGACTTTCCTCATACAGAGAGGTGTCTACTGTTCATCTGCTAAATATTCAACCAGCTACCACAAAATATATTAAAATTTTGTAAAACATACATACTTTTAAGACTGTTAAGAGACTACCTTGTTAAAAATGCCTTTTATTCCATTGAGGAATTTCTATCTGCTGGTCATAACAATGTAGACATATGAACATTCTTATTTAACTTGTTTTATTACACTGTATTGCATATAGTTGCTTTGAACTTTTGTGTATATATCTTTACTTTGTAGTTTCTCATGTTTTTACTAATATTATATAATTTGTAACTGAATGATTTGACTTGATTACATATTGCAATTTAGCTGTTTTCATGATGAATTCCACATTCAATCCGACTTGTGCGGATGATGGGTCTACGAATGAATATATATATATATGTGTGTGTGTGTGTGTGTGTGTGTGTGTGTGTGTGACTGAGTCATTACCATGTCTAACAGCTGATTCTTGCAAGTTTCATAGTGAGGCAAAGGGGTTTGAAATTGTGATTTGTTTGATTATCTGAAGATAATTTTGTCTTCTTGAGGCTTTTTTTTTTAACCAGTCACTACTTGTATCTAGCTATTTTTGTCAGTTCCACTTGCTCTTTCATCATCATTTTCACCACGTATGTCATTCACATTATTTGTACTTACATGCTTGACCATGGGTGTCACATTTATTTCTGTTTGTAATAGCTCATTTCTCAAAGCTCTCTTTTTAGCTTATCACAGTCATTACAGCAATTTTTTTTTATCACGTCCTGGCCATTATCAGTTAAAAACAGCCACTGTAATCCCCAGCTGACTTGTCCAGCATGCTTTACATATGCCATGCTTTAGATACACTCATAATGATTAAATTAAAACTGATGAGATGAGCAGGGCATGATGCATGCATGAGAATGAACAGAAACTCATAAACGTTTTCATAGTAAAATCTGAAGGCAAATGACCACTTTGAAGACCTAGGCATAGATGGAAATATGACATTGCTTGAATTTTAAAGGAATAGGTTGGAAGAGTGGACTGGTTTCATCTGTCTCATGACAGAGATCATTAATGGGATCTAATACATATGGTAATAGAACTTTGTGTCCATGAAATGCAAGGCATTTCTTTACCAGCTGAGGAAATGTTAGTTTCTCAAAATAAACACTCCTGTGGGAAGTTTGTAAGTTATGGGCTGAATAAAATAATTCTCAATAATCTTGAAGCTCCACAGTGGCAATTTTTAAGAGCTATTTCCACATCAAATGTCATGACTGTATTTGAATGGCGCTGTTGTCATTATCCCTTCACTAAGGGCCAAAAGTAGGTATACAGTAATTATTTTTTTTTCTTTACAAGTATTGTGAATGGTGGCAGGGAACTTAAGTATAGAACAAAGAAAGTGGATTTTGAAGCAGTATTGGAAAACTGAAAATGCTAAGCGGGTACGCACAGCATGGGTAGAAGCTTTTAATACTCCCCCACCAACATGCCTGACAACTTATCACATCAGAGACAAGTTTGATTCAATGGGTTCAGTGGCTAATGCACCAAAATCTGGACGTCCTAGGACAGAGGAAAATGAAATGAGAGTCACTATGACATTTATTAACATGCCACAAAAGTCTACACGATGTGCGACTCAGGAACTATCCTTGCCGAGGACGTCATTGCGATGCTTAATGCGTAAACTTAATTTGAAGCCGTGCCGCCGGAGACTGTTACATGGTCTTCTGGAAGACGACCCAGACTGGCGGTTGCAATTCTGTGAAATCATGCGTAAGCCAATCTCTGATGATCGAGACCTACTTGCTAAGATCATCTGGTCAGACGAGGCCTGCTTCAAGTTACCAGGCCATGTGAATAGGCATAACTGTGTTTATTGGGCAGATGAAAATCCCCATTGGACTATTCTATCTCAATTAAACCAGCCAGGCGTCACAGTATGGGGTGCACTTTCCAGGGAAGGTGTTCTAGGACCAGTTTTCTTTGATGGAACTTGATGGGAACAAGTACCTAAACATGGTGCGTGACATGGTAGTGCCACAACTCAGAACCAGGGCTAACTTCGCTGAGCTGTACTTCCAGCAAGATGGGGGAACTCCTCATTATGCATTGTTAGTAAGGAACTACCTTGACAACATCTTCCCACTGCATTGGATCGGGCGACGAGGCAGCATTGACTGGCCGCCATGTTCATCTGACCTCACCCCAATGGACTTCTTTTTTTGGGGCATAGTGAAAAATAAGGTTTATGAGAGAAAGCCCCAAACAGTGGATGAAATGAAAGAGTTCATAATACACATTTATGGACATTGATTCAGACCACAAGTTGTGTCGAACTGTTTGTCAAAGTGTTTTGAACAGGTTGGATGCATGCTGTAACGTTGATGGAGGACATTTCAAGCATTTAAGAGATTAAACAGTGTTAAACAACTAAACAATTAAGTATCACAATGTTAAACAACTTAAATGTTAAAATAACTAAATGTCAGTATCTGAGAAGAACCATCAATACTATATACTGTATACCTGCTTTTGGCCCACTTTGAATGTATGTTACTGCAAACCTTGGCCTTGTTATGGTGGTACTGTACATTACTTTCTTAACTTTTAATATGGGTTGGAGGTGAGTGATAGCATCACTTCCTAGCTACTGTTGCTTGGAAAAATACCCCCAAGTGCCCACTGAATAGGAGGTTGTGGGATCACAGACATGGTTTGGATGCTGTGGTAAGGTACAAAAATGACTGCTTCTCCAGCAAACTGAAATTCAGTTCTCCATTCATCCATTCCTATGACCAGCTTACACTTCTATATTGCTAATGACATGAATTTAACAAAAGTACAAAGGTTGAGTCACACAGACACATGGAAAATGGGTATGATGATACAGTTATCCTACTTGTTTATATTAAATAAGTAAAGTAAGTGGTGGTATAATGGATGAAATAAATATATTATTTCAAAAGCATGTACCATCAAATTTAGCAGAAGTAAAATAAAGATGAAATAATCTTGAATGGTTGAGTAAAATAAGCTAAACATTGAGTGGTATAATGGATTAAATAAATATATTATTTCAAAAGCATGTACAATCAAATTTAGCAGAAGTAAAATAAAGATGAACTAATCTTGAATGGTTGAGTTTGTGACAACTGATGAGGTGCATACAAGTATATGCCATGAAGATACTGCATGACATACATGCAGTTGGATTTATGGTAAGGTACAAACTTTCGGTGTTTTAAATAACCAATACTACATTATGGAATTCCTAGCAACAGTGTTTTTTTTTTAATTTTAATTTCATTCTTTATTTTCCACATATCCATATACAGGTTAAAAAAAGAAACCCTGGATGTGGAAGTAGTCATATTTGATGCAATAAAATCTAATGTAACTATAGAAGATAATTCTCTAAATGTAGATGTAGTACAATAGTCATACATTAATTAACAATTATATCATCCAAAATTAACAATAAATATGAGTTTTAACCAGAGTCATACATTATTAACAAGGGTAAAATAGTCTACATGATCACCCTTTGTAACTTTGCTGTCCCACGTGCTCAGTCTGGTTGGTGATCATCTTTCGGGAAACGGGTGTGGTTCACCAAATCACATATAGTTTTAATTATTTCTTTTTACTTGTTTTATTTACTCAATTTATTGTTGACAAAATAAAAAGAAAAAGGCATGCTGTATCAAGTTAAACAACTAAATCATATTTTATTAAAATAACACAGTCACTTGTACTCCCACCTACAACACACTTGTATGCGACTGACTTCTTTACTGGACTGCTAGCATCCATTATCAGCTCCTAACCGTTTCTTTGTTTAAATCTCTCCCCTCCTACCTATCACCAACGGTTCTGAATATACGTTGACAGATTACCTATAATGCATGGCCATGAACCATCGATAACTGATGCCAGCAGTCCTAAGAAACAAATATATTAAAAATGTTCAGCTACAATAGTTTATTAAAAATCAGCCTCTTAAGGTTTTTACTCTTCTAATCTCCTTATATTCATAATATTCAATCATGAGTAAAACAATTTAAAATGAAATAAAATCTGTGAAGATTACAGAAGACAGTGTCTAAATGCAAATATAATACAATGGCTATATATTGTTATTAATTATATCATCAAAATTTATAACCAAAGTAAGAGTGATGTTCCACACAATGGGTTAGTGTGCTGTGTGTCTCAGTCAGGACTTCAAGAACTTATTCTGTAGAAGTGATGTCATGTTCTTTAAGGGTTTGCAATGGGAGTGACAACAGGGTAGAAGTCTGAAGCCATTTTAAGTATATAAAAATGCATGCAGATGTCTGCAGAGCTGATAGTTATCTCACAGCCAACACTGTGATATAAACACAGCCTGGTTTTTGAGCAAGTGACTTTGTTGTTATGTAATAATAAACATTACATTCGTTTGCCCTTGAAAGTGACTCTGATTTAGCAATAAAATGCATGATCCTCTGCAATCTAACAGTACCTCTGCACCAAAAATTACACTCTGGGATGTTACTTGTGTGTAAGAATAGTTCCTCTGTTATGACTGCATACTGATATAGTTCACTTCATGATTCACTTTTATCATAAGTAGTATAATCTTCTTAAGTGGCTACCTAGTTTGCACAGCAATACTGAAAACATGGTGTTAATAAGAGGAGCAAGAAAATTTACATTTCATTGTGGTGGAGTTGCATCTGGCTACATTTAGTAGATGTTACTGCTGAATTGTACTTCCAGAGTTGCATGCCCTCACATGGTACTCAAGACATGCATCCTCAATTCACCAATGGCTTACCACTTTTTCTTACCAGTGAAACATAAGTTCATCAGTGATTTTGATATTTGAGTAAACCCATGGATTAAATTCAACAGACTAAAAGATATTATACATTCTGCACTAGTTGATCTTCAGATATGCTATTCTTCAGTTTCTTGTAGTCATTCACTTGCGTCGGAAATGCAGGTGTATAGTGTACATTGGTAATACAATAAAATATCACTATCAACAAGAACACAACCACTAAAACCATGCCTGCCAGAATCAGAAATCTTATAATTGTGTATACATTAAGGTGTCTTTCATTTGGTGGTTTATCGTTTTGGTTCATTAAAGTTTCATGCTCTTGAACATCTGCTGCAGAATTAAGACCTTTAAGAACAGATGCAATGAGATTGTCAACATCAAAATTATCTTTATCCGTTGTGTCTGGAAATCTGATAGTATCTGGTAACTGTTCATATTTATTTACCTCTATAGAATCCAAGTTATCAAAATCAAATGCAACTGGAACACCAGTATCTTCAGAATTAAAATCATCAAACATGTTTTGGAACTGAAAACTAGAGTCTACGTCTTCAGCATTTCTGACTATTTCCTTGGAGCTTACTTTTTCCAAAAGAACAATTGGGTCAGCAAATTCATATTCATTACTGTGTTTTAGATTTTGGGTTTCAGTGGCAGGAATAGTGTAACTGTCACAGAGGATGCAGTCATAATCATAATCAAGACTGTAATTCAAGGTAGTATTTTTAATGTCACTCAAAACTGTATCTAATATTTTTAGCCTGTTTTTATCAGAAGCAATACCATCCATAATGACATCATTACCCTGGCTTGAGAAGTCAGTGGTGGAAGTTGGGAGTTTAATTTTTGAATGCAATTCTTGTAAATTTGAATTTTCCAAAGCATAGTTCACATCAACACGTGTATTATGATCCTCATTGTCTGCAACTGGGATTTCTGCTACAGAAACATCAATGTGCAGTTCTTCAGAATCCTGAAATTCGCCATAGAATTCGTACTCATAAAAGCCTAAATCAGTATCTTCAGGAACAAAATTATCTTCTTCACTTATGGACACAATGATAGGATCTATGAGATCATATCTTGTATTAACTGCAGTACGATTATCTCCAATTTTCATACTGATGGTCAAATCACTATCCTCCTGTTCTAAACTAGGGATTTCTGCTGACAGGTTTGAGATATCACTATCTAATTTGTCAAAATCTTCAAATTCGCCACTGTATTCACCAGAAGAATTTATGACTTCATATTTTCTACTTAATTTTTTATGATTATCTCCAACTTTCATGCTGACAGTCAAGTTTAAGCCAGTATAGTCCTGGTGAACTGAATTTTGTAATTCTTCTGCAGAAAGTGAAATATCTGCATCCAGCTCTTCAGAATCATTATCATAATCAAAACTGAATATTTCTTGGCTATCATCTTCAAACATCCATAAATCACCATCATCATCTTTGTTGTTAGCAGGAAAAGATGAATCATTTTCCTTGTCTAATACAGCATAGTCATTTTTACTGCTTGTAACAGCCAATTCAGGTATTATTTTGTGACCAGTGGGCAGACCTGTGGCCGCCATACAGATGCTATCCCAATCTTTCTTTGTTATTAGATTTCTCATTTTATCTCCCATCCAGCACTCCACTGTGTTGTCAGTTTTGATGTCTGTGTCCATGATTTGATTTGTTGATACCCACACTAGTAGATCATGGAAATGACAATCACACTGCCAAGGGTTTCCAGTTAACTTCAGTGAGGATAGAGCAGATATATTTTTCACTGAGAGTTGCTGCAAATTGTTTTGTCTCAGGTCCAGCATTTCTAGCTTTGGCAGACCAGATAAACTCTCTGTACTGAACTGCAAGAGGTGACAGTGACTCAAGTCCAGTGACTGTAGTGATGTAGCTATTAAGAATGGTGTTCCTGATTCAAAGGTATACAGAGGATTGCCTTGTAGTGACAGTGCCTGCAGGTTTGTGTTTAGAACAAACATGCTGGGATGGATGAATGTCAGGCTGTTGTATGATAAGTCCACTTCTGTCAGACTTTGAAGATTGCTGAATGTCTTGCTTTCTATGCTGGTAATATTGTCATATGAAAGTATCAACTTTGTTACATTTGGATATGGATCAAAGTTGCCATTGTGCAGACTGTGTAAATTGTTGTGGGAAAGGTCAAGTGTATGCACCAGCTGACCTGGGCTGATGACTGGCACAGACATCAGGCCCTCCCAACTGAAGTCCAGATAATGAATGGCTGGTTGATCAGTCGAACTCCTACTGTCAGTTTGACTGTTACTTCTCTTTGCATCACTTCCATAACTCCTCACTAAGCTTCCCAGCAGCACTGCTACCAGGAGCAACCAAATGGTGGATGATTTGAAGTACATATCCATGTCAGATTTGTTGTCTCTCTTAGTCGTTTACAAATCAAACATCTGTAATAAAATGAGTCCTGTGTAGAAGCTTTCAAGAAACATGACAAATACAGTTTCAAATAATTAAGCATTCTGGCCATATGGCATCAGAGAGTTTGGAGACACTACCAGAGTATGTATGGTCATGAAATTACAGGAAATGTTAGAAAAAGAAGGTTCAACTAGTTTATAATGTTTATACTCTACACACAGCATTTCATTAAAAAAGAAATTTGACATAAAAATGAAAATATTTTATATTGTTAGTTATTAATTTGTGGCAGGTGCAAGAGATTTGCTCTACACCAAAAATGTTCAGACAAGTGCTGGAAACCATGGAGCTTCCTATTCAGTGGGCACCAGAGGCTCTTTGCCTGAAGGCAAAGCGGCTGTGGTCTAAAGTTAACCACTCATCTCTACCTAGTGCTGAGATTAAGAATGCATGGAGCTATACCTCCACTTCTCATATGCCTTCATAGCATAAACATGGAACGCTTCCAATCTTCCTTTTAAATTGTCTTTTAATGCTTGCTAAGAGACAAGTAACGAAAACTAGACTTGTTTTTAACCCATTAATCCATCAGATAATCAGTTATGGGTTTAACATTTATATATTAACAATTATATTGATACATACCACAAAAATAGTGGGTGCTACAGCAAGTGGAAGGCAGCAGGTTGTACTCTGGACACCAGATATCTCAATGTCAATTGCCCACACATCATGATCACATATTGGATAAAGCCAACAAACAGACTCAAGATAAAGATAACACTGTCTTTATTACCTAAGATTAGAGTGAAAGAAATTCTGCTGCTCCTTGTTTCAGACTCAGTAATGACCTATGAGAGAGGTAGTTGAGAAAACATAAATATTTTGTTAGCCTGTGATATGATGGGCATGTGACTACTACCGCAACCACCACCACTGCTACTTGTGGTGGTGGTGGTAGTGGTAGTGGTGGTAGTAGTAGTAGTAGTAGTAGTGCAATATACCTCTGTTGTAACATAACTGAAAAATGTGCATTATCCTCAATTGCTGTCTGCTTACAGCACAGGTGCAAAAATTTGCCAGAAATGCAGGAGCCACCTCAGAATTCTAGGTGGCAGAATGGTGAAGCAGTTTCCATTCTGAGGACCAAAAAATGTAAGACACCACCATAAAAAAAAAAACTTAGTTAACTTGGCACCCAGGATTTGTGCACCCCTGGCTTCAAGTTCAGCAGAATTGGGTAAAAAAGCTTGGGTTAAAATCGGATTCTGTGATGAAAGCAGACCTTGTAAATTTAGGGCTTTTTTCCTGGTACTTTGCAATGGTGTCGTACTAGAACCCCTGTATTTAACACATCTTGAAGTCACCTGGTACAATGATGTATCAGTTTCCAACATTTGTCAGTATGCTAGGCTTCTTAACAACACGAACACCTGATGTTATGGATTCTGTTTGGATGGATAATTGTTAGTTTCTACCTTTGTACTACTGATCTAATTACATTAGATTTTCATTTACCACTGTTTTAGTTTTATGACCATATGCTATAAAATGCATTTATTAATATTGTTTATAGTAACACTACTGATACAATTACAACCAAAGTTCAGAGATTCATTATCATGCTCACAAGTCAACGTCTGACATGTATTACTTGTGAGTCATGAGAACAATATTCTGTATGCTCACTGGTTTTAGAATTCTAATTCACCACTCATAACATCAAAGCTCACCTATAAAGGAAATTCTAAGACAGTATCATTCAGTTCAGATTCTCTGCAAGATTCATTATACCATCATCCAAACTGTTCTTCAAATTTCAAGTACTTCCCCCAGAAAATTCTATATCATTTTGTCTTCCAAACTGAAACATGTGTCCTGTGTTGCCATACAACACTAGGACAGCTGGGTAAATCATGGACTTTCCTGCTATGAAATACCCTGCATTCTCCATGTAATGAAAGTTCAAAAATAGTCCTTATCACCTTATCAGAGCAGCAGCTGATATGAATACAACAGTTTGCATGGATCTTATGCAATAGCAGCAGTTCAAGTCTATTCTACTGCCAGCATGGCAAGTGAATAAACACCTACAACTCTGGTAACAATACATAATACAGCAGGATGTATGGCAACACAGAAATAGTTTGGGAAGATGAAGAGAATTTAAAACATGACCCAAGCAAGAAAAAAAAAAGTACAACTTGGAATGAAAATGGAAAATATGTTTTATTTTAGATAAAAAGTGGATAGGTCATCAAGTTACATGTCTGCCTTCTCCATCATACCTAGTGGACCATGACAAGCTTACCAAAATACTGTAACAACATGCCTAATTCATGTAAGGAAGTAGGAAACAAACTGTGGAGCACAAGTCCAGACACAGTAGGCTATGTAAATAGCAACCTTTCTCTAATTTGATCTTCAACACTAAACATTATGACTGGAAGAATAGCGCCTCTGACT